>WFLX010100657.1_pt1 | contig 16679 bp, 10 predicted proteins | sample 4967041 | NCBI WGS metagenome assembly WFLX01 (sample SAMN12857096, study PRJNA449069) | gut metagenome | isolation source: stool from male and female vole | host: Microtus ochrogaster | place: USA:Florida | collected 2017 | reverse complement strand
CGTATTCGTAGATCGCCAGCCGCCGGTATTCGCCGTAGTCGCGCAGAAGATAGTATTCGTCGGTGCGCGGGGGCATGCACTCTTCGAAGGTGACTTCGGGGAGCGCGCCGAAGGGTATCTTGCGCCGCATGGGGCGGTAGTCGGCGGGTAGGGCGAGGTCGAGGGCGAGGAACGCCGCGTCGTCGTCCTTCAGGGAGGAGTAGTGGATAAAGGCGTAACGGAAGTGGGTGTTGCGCCGGTAGTCGCCATGGACGATGACGAATGAGCCCGTTGCGGAGGGGACTCCGGAGACTGCCGCCGCGAGGGCGTTTTCGAACCCCTCGTTCCAGCGGGTGCATGGGTAGCGGTCGCAGTGGAGCAGGGCGGCTCGGTGGAAGGCGTAGCCGCGGATGGCGGAGTGCCTGCGGGCGGAGGCGTGGAGAAGGCGGACGGATGGCGCCACGGCTCGGGCTTGCTTGAGGGAGGTGTCCATGAGGACTCCCCGGGTGGAGGGGTAAAGGTGGTCGAGGTAGCGCATGTAGTCGGCGATGAGGCTGACGTAGCGGTCTTCGGGGTCGTTGATGAACACTCGGGGTGAGCGGGCGGCGGAGTGCCGCAATCGCTCGAGGATTTCGATTAGACATGACTGACGGTGTGTTAAGGGCAATCCGCGCCACATTCGGAATGACGCGGTGTAGGACGCCGAGGTCATGACGACCTCGCGGCGGGGGCGTGGGATGTGGACGGTGTTGCGCATTTTGGGTTAGTATTAGATTTATTTTTTTTTGCAAAGGTAATGCATGGATGGAGGGGATTTACCCACAAATTGTCCCACCCCGTGAATTTTTTTCACCTGCGACAAACCGCCTGCGGGTATCGAGGGAGATGTCACGGTTTGTTATAATGGTGGATAAAGGAGCAGCGCCGCAAGGGGGTTGCGACGCTGCAAAGAGGTTGGATTTTCGATTTCCGGATTTTATTTTTTCTTAATCGATACGATCTTTTTCATTGTGGGGCTTCCGTTGACGTGCCAAGACGAAGGGGCGTCGCCGTCAAGAGCATCCTCATAGAGCAAGCTCTTAATCTGACAAATGTAGAATGAATTGGCATGGACTGTGGGATAGGTGTTAGGCTTAAAGTAATAGGTTCCCGGATTGTCAAGATCTTTCAACGCATAGACCCCACACTCGGTGTTGACCGAATATTTACCGCCCAATTCTTTTCCTGTAAACCATATCAGCACCTCGTCATTGCCCACCATGTCGGTACCAATCTGCTGAGAGGTAAAATTGAGACAGCCGAGAGTGCGGTCATATCTCACCTTGACATCATATTTGGGATTGAGCCCCTTCATGTAATAGCAATTGTCAGCCTGGTCGGGCACAAGCAGAATGTCAATAGATGCCGCTCCATCCTCATAAATGAGAGAATACTCCCCTTCCAAATCCTCGAACAGCGTGTATTCGGGACCAACGGTATAGGAAAGTTTTATCGGCGCCGAAGCTGCGGCATCGTTGCTGAAAGTCAGTTCACGATGAGAGTAAACCAGCGACGAAACAGTCTCGCCGGCAACCTCTATCGGATTTAAGAAGCGGATACCGCCGGGCACCGGAATGAAAAACTCGCCGACCGACTCCTCGGGAGCATCGCCCCACGACAGCGTCATATAACGGCTTTCAAGCATAATATCTCCGGTGAGAGGCGCGCCGCCAATGGTTCCCTCAACCGTGGGAAGGAAGATGTCGCGAGCCATTTCCACCACATCGGCGAGATATTCGTCGGCAGGACGCTCAAGACGGTGCATATACATGGTGTTGCCGGTTCTCTTTCCGCGGAGTGTGATCAAGTCATCGGTCACATTGAGCAATATGAATTCAAAGTCTCCGTCATAGCCGCGAGGGTGCTCGGAATCGGGAGTGGCGAAATAGTGCATCAAGTCATTATAGGAATCGAACGAGAGCACAGGGCCGCTGTCGTCGGTGAGCTTATAAAGGCTTGTGTGAAATTCGCCCGGCTTCATTTCTGCTCCGACTGTAGCATGCGAGCCGTCAAACTTTATCGTATAGGCATAGCCGCCATACTGCATATAGGCATCAGGGTAATAATCAAGCGCCCACCCATAGACTGAACTTTCGAGGGTTGCTTTCGTGTCATCGAGCATTGCCTGCATTCGCAAGGATGGGGACTCGTCAAATTTATCATCCTGACCTTTCAGACACGACTGAAACATTGCAGCTCCGGCAAGAAGACATGCTGCTATTAAAACTTTATTGAGTGTCATAATAATTTGCTATAAATTCATTTAACAGTTATGTCAGAGAGATCGACATTTCCAGCCACGACCTCAGCCTGGCGACGCTGCAACACGTCGCGCAGCAAGTCGATGTCGACCTTGAAATTTTCGGCAAGATACTCGCGAATTATGTCCAGCTTTGTCAGAATCAACGATTTTCCATCATCGCCGGCAAGTCTCAGTTTGTCGTCCCATGCCGCGGGAGTGTTGGTTATATAAATCGACATCACCTCGGCAAAGTCCTCGCCAAATGACTCCTGCGCGTAATCCGACACAAAGCCGCGGGTAAGATAGCCGGTATTGTAGGNTTCCTGATTCCNCATTCCGGCGACATAGGCATCGNAGGNCACAGCCTGAAAGGCGGTAGGGATTGNTTNTTTCTGATTNAGCACATGNACAAATTNGTGGTGAATCGTCTTGAAATAGAATTCATTCAGAAGCGTCTCACTCTTTATGTAGCGAGGAAGATAGTTGAGACCGGCGAGGAAAATCTTGCGACCTCCCTCGGAGGTTCCGAGAACGATCGAATGGTTGTTATTATATTCCCACTCCCCTACGGTAAAGAACATCTTCGGGAAATAGCTGCATGTGAAATCCTCTCCCGCAACCTCATTATAAGTTTCGATACAGAGATATTTGATCAGATGAGCCATCGTTATCGCATCATCGTAACGTGCCGGCACGAGATAGTAATCATAATCACCCTCGATATCCTCATATCGGTATTTGAAGTCGATATTGTAGGGCTTTACAAAATTGGCGTCGAGCCAAAGGTCAAATTCATTTTTCTCGGTGTTGGTCGTGGTGATGACCGATTTTGAAGTGTCGGGCTCGTCCGACGAGCATCCGGCGAATGGAAGCGCGGCTACCAGAACAAGAGCACGAAATATATGTTGGATTTTCATCTTCTATATTTATTTTCAGTGTTAATAATTTCAACGGGGATTAGGCTGGAAACCTGCGTCACGGACATCCTGAGGAATCTGGTAGACACGGCGCAAATCATCCTTTGTGAGGAAATCGGAAATATGGTCGGGTTCTCCTTCCACGTCACAAATTCTTCGGGGAATCTCTATGCCGTAACGCTTGATATCGAACCAACGCAATCCATCGTGCAATGTCTCGATGCGACGCATGGCAAGAACACATTGAAGCATGCACTCCTGCATCGAGCCCTCTTCGTCGATTTCAAACGACGGGTTAAGGTGCTTCTTGTAATCGGANTTAAGNCGCTTTTCGTCGTCATAGCAATAGCCCTTGCTCTCATAGAAGTTCTTGATGTGGGCAGGGGTCATGTCGGGGGTGCNCTTCAGAATCATTGCGATATTCTTAACCCACACNTCNATATNGGCTGCCGCTTCGTCATACTTTTTCAGCATCGTATAAGCCTCGGCGCGACACAGCAAGGTCTCGTCGGCAGTGAATGAAGCGACAACAGTGTGGGGATATCCGATACCGGCGACAGGGTCGGTGAATTCAAACGCATAGGGCGATTTGAGGATCATACGCTTGTCTGTTCCGTCGCTCACGGTTGTCACGAGCTGACCTTTCAGATAACCTTCCCAAACATTCTTCAGCGACACATCCTCGTGATAAGCCAAGTAAAAGGTGTGGGCGTAACGGCTGTACTGGCTATATCGCCCGAAAGCGGCGCCTCGGAATGAATATGCAGCCTGCAGAAGAAGGTTGCAGTTGGCGCTCGGATCGATATAGAAATTGGGACGAAGCTGCCCGTAGTGATTGAGCTTCACAAACGAAGCCCAGTCACGCAACATGCTTTTAGGCTCCGAGCCAAGCACCTTGTCGGCATATTCCACCACCTTATCCCATTTCTCGGTATAAAGATAGAAACGCGCGGCAAAAGCATAAGCGGCTTTCTGATTGAAATGATATTTGGGCACGTCATAGTAGGAGTCATCGACAAGCGAAATGCCCTCGATAAGGTCACGCTCGATATGCTCATAGAAATCGGCAAGATTTCCACGCTGATAAGAGGGGCGCAATGATGTCTCGGGCTTATCCATGTAAGGGAGTCCGAGATCATTTGCCGCATTTGAGGTCCAGTGACGGCAGAAGAGGTTGACAAGAATNAAATGATTGTANGCGCGACACAATAACGCTTCGCCTCGCAACTGCGACAACATTTCGGANGCATCTTTTCCCCCAAGATTATCAATAGCGATGAGAGCCTCATTNGCNGACGAGATAGCCTCAAAACAGCTTTCCCAATTCTCGCTCAAGGATGATGTCATCGTCTCAGACTCGTCACGCCAATTAAACGTGTCGTCCATCCATCGGGTAGTTTCATTGTAGAGAATACCGATGTCATCGGAATTGTCGGATGACAGCTCATTGACCCATGCGAACTCCTTGTAGGGATAAGCCGACACAAGAAAACTTTTTATTTTATCCACTGAATCGAGGGTGGTGCGATTGTCGGGCATTTCATCCAGAAAATCGTTACACCCCGACAATGTGAGGATAGCCAACAGCGACGGAATAACGCCTTTTATATATTTGTTCATATTCAAAAATCGATTTAAGATTAGAATCCCAGATTAACGGTGAGAGTGAATTGCTTGGGCACAGGAGCCGCAACACCGCCGGTGTTGAAAAACTCGGGGTCCTGCCCGTTGAGCTTCTTATCGGCATAAATCAGGAACAGATTGGTTGCCTGAAGCTTGAGCATCGCCTTGGAAACGCGCAACGCTTTAGTAACCTTTCCGGGGAACTGATAAGAAACGGAAATCTCTTTCATCCTGATGAAGTCGCCCTTGGCAATGCGCAAGTCAGAATAGTTATAAGCGTTGTAAGCGAACGCAAGATCGGAATCATTGCGGTTCTGACGACGCGAAGCTATCACCGGAACATTGGTGCGGTTCTCATCGCCGGGAACAGCCCAACGGTTGTTAAACTCCTTGGGGGTTGCCGTCAGGTCGGTATAAGTGTTGCGGAACACNGGGTCAAGGCGAATCACATTGCCAAATGAATAGGTGACATAAAGATTCAACGAAATGTCCTTATAGCGGAATATGTTGCCGAGCGAACCGACATCGGAAGGGTCCATGCTTCCGGAATATTTCAAGAAACCGAGCTTGTCGGGGTCAGATGTCTGGAAATAGACACCCGAAGTGGTTATATTGCCGTCCTGATCGAGGAACGTGGGCAATCCTTCGTCATTAAGACCCATGAACGGGATTGAGAACAGCGAGCGGACGGGATAGCCTTCCTGAGCGAAACCGTTGCCGGCAACGAGGTCTATGACGCGCTTGGTGGTCTTCAGGTCGGTAACCTCATTCTTATTATAGGAGTAGATGAAATTGGTTGTCCAAGTGAAGTCGCGAGTCACGATATTGCGCGTCGTGAGCGAAAGTTCCACACCGTGGGATTTCATCGACGCAATATTTCCGAATTTACGTATCTGACCGCCTACACCCTGAGTGTTGGCAATACCGATCAAGTCATAATTGTTGCGGCGATACCAGTCGAAGTCAATGTTAATGCGATTATTGAAGAAACCTGTCGACAGTCCGAGGTTGAGCTCGTGTTTCTTTTCGTAGGTCAAATCGCTATTGGCGAGCTCGGCAAGATAGAGCTGAGTTTCACTTGTGCTCGTGCTGGGGCGCCAAGTGTTTGCAGCTTTAATGATTGAGAACGCATTGCTCACCGAGGGACGGTCGCCGGTGAGAGAATAGGACGCTTTCAAAGTCAAGTGGCTCCACTTAGGCTCGAAATCATGGAACCAGGACTCTTCATGCACATTCCATGACCCTGAAATGTTCCATGTAGGCAACCAGCGCGATTTGCGACTCTTGCCAAGAGAGTTGGTGCCTTCATAACGGATGGTGCCGTTCAGGGTATATTTTCCTTGATAAGAATAGGTGGCATTGGCAAAGAAAGCGGCGCTGCGCTCGCTTGTGTTGGTGAGGGTGTAGTAGTCGGTGTTCTCCTCCTTGCCGCGCTTAAACGCATGGTAGGCATAGTTGGCGATTTCACCAAGATTGTATTGCATACCCCAGCCACGGAACCACGTTGCGTGACGATCCACCGAGTTGGTTTCCATACCGGCATAGAGGTTCACGATGTGGTTATCGTTGTAAACATCATTATACTTAGCAGCTGCGCGCAAGTCCCATTTGAACATATCACGGTCAGCGCGCTCATAAATACCGCCGTTGGGGAGAATAGTGATGGGCACTGCGAATATATCGTCGGGGTCGGTGTAAAGATATTTGTTCTTGTCGCGTATATCGGTCGATGGCATCGCACGGTAAGCCTGAGCCTGATTCGACTCGTCAAGAATGAAATGCTCCTGGCGGGTAGTAGTGCTCTGAAGTCCCCCAAGGAGGGTGAACTCAAGTTTACGGATGGGCTTATAGGTGAGCACACCGGTGAGACGGAAATCATTCACCCCGAGCTTCATATAGTTATTATCAAGCTCATGGGAAATGTTGAACGGAGCATAGTTGCGGGTGTAGAACGTGTTGGGGTCAAGAGTGCGCGAAGTGTTCAACGCATAGGAGTAGGGATTGATGTCGAAATCACGCTTCACCTCTCCGCTCACAACGTCGACATCGCTTCCAAGAGTTCCGGGGGCTTTCTGCTTACGGAACGAAGCGTTGCTGATCAAGTTGAATGAAACTTTATCGGAGATATTGAAGTTGCCGTTGAAATTGGCGGTGTAACGCTGGACGGCGCTCTGCTTATACCATCCGGGATCATACATTGCGCTCGCCGAAACATAATATTGAGCTTTCTCGGTTCCTGAAGAGAGTGACACAGAGTGATTCTGCATGACTGAAGTGGAAAACAGCTCGTCAAACCAGTCAGTGTTGCGATATTCCGCCTCACGCAGGTATTGAGCGCGAGCCTCGGGAGTGTTTTCAAGCATGAATTTCTTTGACACGGGATCATACTGAGTGATCAGCTCATACATCTTTCCGTAGACACCGCTCGCCGACGCATTCACAATCTCGGCATAATTAAGATAGCCTTTCTGCTGCAACTCCTGGTAGACACTCATCTGATCCTGCGAGTTCATTATATTATAGGTACGGTAGCTCGGTTTCAGACGCATGGTGAACTCACCGGTATAAGAAATAGAATTCTGTCCTGTTTTACCACGCTTGGTGGTGACAACAATCACGCCAGCCATTGCGCGCGCTCCATAAATAGATGTGGCGGAACCGTCCTTCAAAATGTCGAAGCTCTCGATATCGTCGGCGTTCAATCCAGCGATCGCTGACGAAATAAGGGTCTCGGCATTACCGGAAGATAGATCATCGGCTGAGACGTTCATGACATCCTCCATAATAACCCCGTCGACAACCCAAAGGGGCTTGGAGCTACCATAGATTGAAGTGGCGCCGCGCACCCTGATTTTAGGCGCGGTACCGAAAGTTCCCGACACGTTTTGCACCGAGACACCCGCTGCCCTTCCTTCAAGGCTTCGGCTTATATCAGCCATACCGCTTATGCGGGCATCCTGAGCGTCGATCTTGGTGGCGGCTCCGGTGAATAGACGCTTGTCCATCTTGTGCATACCCGTAACCACGACCTCTTCAAGCTGCTCAGCCGAAGACTCAAGTTTTATTGTCATAAAATCCTTTTGAATCGCCACTTCCTGAGGCTTCATGCCTATATAGCTAACAGTCATGGTTTTAGCATTAGAAGGCACATTCGTAATTGAGAACTTTCCGTCAAGATCGGTAGTACCGCCCGTATGGGTACCCTTAATCATAACAGTCGCTCCCAATATCGGCTCGTCATCATCAGCCGATAAAACGACTCCGGACACCGTCCGGGTCTGAGCTGCTATTGTCATGACTCCTACAAACATCATGACCAACAGCATTAAAAGACTTTTTCGCATGAAAAATGATTAATAACTGGTTTAATAAAATAATTTACACGCAAGTACGTAAGAGCAAAATTAAAGCATTTAAACACATCTCCTTATGTAGAAATTTTAATCTTCTTATTGATTAAAATTATTAATTTTAGCATTTACGAAAACAAAGATATAGAAATTCCAAGTATTACATGTGTCCCTCATGTTAAAAGATACTAATTCGCCCTATTAACAGCATGTCATGCTTCAATTACCCCAAAATTTACTGCTTTTTGAAAGCAATAACCCAACCCCATTCGCAAAAATCTTAACAAATAAAAGCCGGGATATAAACAAGCAAAAAGGCGTGATGCCGAAATCCGGAATCACGCCTTTTCATAAAATTCGGCAAATTATTTTTTTCCGAAATGGCGGTTGTAAAGACCCTGGAAACCTTGTCCGTGACGAGCTTCGTCCTTAGCCATTTCATGAACAGTGTCATGGATAGCGTCAAGATTCAGTTCTTTAGCGCGACGGGCAATGCGCATCTTATCAGCATTGGCTCCAGCCTCAGCAGCCATACGCTTTTCGAGGTTAGTCTTGGTGTCCCAAACATGTTCGCCAAGGAGTTCGGCAAATTTAGAAGCATGTTCAGCTTCCTCAAAAGCATAACGCTTGAAAGCCTCAGCGATATCAGGATATCCTTCGCGGTCAGCCTGACGAGACATTGCAAGATACATACCAACCTCCATGCACTCACCGTTAAAGTGGGCTGTAAGGTCAGCTTTCATCTGGTCGTCGGTGTCTTTAGCAACTCCGATTTCATGCTCTGTAACGAATTGAAGCACGGGATTCTCCTCCAATTCTTTAAATTTGCTGGCAGGAGCGCCGCAAAGAGGGCACTTTTCAGGAGCTTCGTCACCTTCGTGAACATAACCGCATACGGTACAGATAAATTTCTTTTTCATCTTAATCCAATTTTTAAATTTTTGCTATGTTATTATATCTCTCTTGAATTTTGTTCAATGCTACAAATGTAACCAAAAATTTTAATATCTCACAAATTTAAGCTGCATTTGCTATCAACACTCCGACATAAACCACGTAGGCAAGTGTCATCACCGCCCCTTCAACACGGGTAATCGTGCGGGTCTTAAATAGCCATCCGAAAATCCAGAACAGAATTGACGCAAGCACAAGCGCCACGAGATCAAAATTCCCTATATCACCGAATGCAAGCGGCTTTATCGTTGCCGAAGCCCCGAGGACAAGGAAGATATTGAAAATGTTGCTTCCGATGACATTTCCAAGAGCGATTCCGGTCTTGCCTTTAAGGGCGGCAGCTATAGAGGTGGCAAGTTCGGGCAAAGAGGTACCCGCCGCAACGATAGTCAATCCGATCACCGCCTCGCTTACGCCAAGCCCGCGCGCAATACCCGAGGCGCCGGCAACGAAACGGTCGCCTCCATAAATCAGCGCGGCAAGACCGCCTACTACCCAAATCAAGGATTTTAGCATCGACATCGTTTTTTTCTGCGCCGCTTCCTCCTGAACGGGATCGTCGGGCGACGCATTTTTTGCCTGCGAGAATGTGTAACGCATGAAAATGGCGAAAAAGAGGAGCAACACAATGCCGCTGCTACGGCTTATCATCATATCGGCGGAACCGTCGAGAAGCGGTCCGTTGCCCATAACAAGCAGNACCAGCGACGACAGNATGACCAGCGGAATTTCATTTATCATAATNCCCCGGCTTATTGNCATGGGGACAATCATNGCNGTCACNCCTATTATNACCAGAGTATTGAACAGGTTGCTTCCCACCACNTTTCCNACNGCAAGCTCNGCGCTGCCATTTATAGCGGAAACAATGCTGATGACAAGTTCAGGCGCCGACGTTCCGAAAGCCACTACCGTCAATCCAATCACGAGATCACTTATCCCGAAGCGTTTCGCAACAGCCGAAGCTCCGTCGGTAAGGGCATTGGCGCCTACAAGAATCAAGACCAGCCCTATAACCAGAAATACCGAATCAAGTAACATTTATATATCCTTTATCACGTAATAAAAAAGTGAGAACACGGGTGTGCTCTCACTTATAACAAATTTAAACAAGTTTTTATTCTTCACCGTGCTGTTCTTCGCGACGAGGGCGACGATCATCACGACGAGGTCCACGGTCGTCACGGCGGGGACGGTCGTCACGACGGGGACCGCGGTCGCCGTTGTTGCGCTGAGGACGCTCGCGACGCTGAGGTTCAACATAGCCTTCGGGCTTCGGCTGCAAAGCACGCATAGAAAGACGGTATTTTCCAGTCTTCTTGTCTATTTCGATAAGTTTGACTTCGACAGTGTCACCTTCCTTAAGTCCCGAAGCCTCCATGTTTTCAAGACGCTCCCAGCTAATTTCAGAAATATGAAGGAGACCGTCGCGGTTAGGCATGAATTCAACAAACGCGCCAAAGTCGAGGATTGAGCGAACTTTACCGGTGTAGGTCTTACCCTCTTCAGGAAGTTGAACAATGGCGTTGATCATTTCAAGAGCCTTGTCCATAGAAGCCTTGTTAGTGGCAGCAACCTCAATGAAGCCTTCGTTGTTGATCTCATCGATAGAAACTGTAGCGCCCGATGCCTCCTGAATGCCTTGGATGATCTTTCCGCCCGGTCCAATCACAGCTCCAATCAAGTCCTTAGGAATTGTCATAGTAACAATTCTGGGAACATTGGGCTTGTAGTCTTCGCGAGGAGCGGGGATAGCCTCCTCGATCAAGTTGAGGATGTGGAGGCGTCCGTCACGAGCCTGGAGAAGCGCTTTTTCAAGAATTTCGTAAGAGAGTCCGTCACACTTGATATCCATCTGGGTGGCGGTGATACCGTCACGTGTTCCGGTCACCTTGAAGTCCATGTCGCCAAGGTGGTCCTCATCTCCGAGAATATCGGAAAGGACTGCATATTTCTTACCGTCGGTGTCGGTGATAAGCCCCATAGCAATACCGCTGACAGGCTTTTTCATGCGAACACCTGCGTCAAGAAGAGCAAGCGTTCCGGCACATACGGTAGCCATTGAAGATGAACCGTTGGATTCAAGAATATCGCTCACGATGCGGCAAACGTAGGGGAAGCCTTCGGGGAACATGCCTTTGAGCGCGCGGTGGGCGAGATTGCCATGACCGATTTCACGGCGACCAACCCCACGGGTGGCTTTAGCTTCACCTGTTGAGAAGGGAGGGAAATTATAGTGAAGAAGGAAGCGCTCTTTACCCTGAGTGAGAACTTCGTCGAGAATTTTTTCATCGAGCTTGGTTCCAAGAGTTACAGTTGCGAGAGCCTGAGTCTCTCCACGAGTGAACACTGCAGATCCGTGAGGTCCCGGAACATAGTCGGTTTCAATCCAGATGGGACGAATCTCAGTTGTCTTACGTCCGTCAAGGCGCACGCCTTCGTCAAGAATGCAGCGGCGAACGGCTTCGCGCTCAACATCGTGATAATAACGCTTCACCAGGGGAGCCTTCTCATCACGCTCTTCTTCGGGAAGAGACTCGATATATTCATCGCAAATAGCGTCGAACGAATCCTGACGCCAATGCTTGTCGGCGCTTCCGGCTTTAGCTATGGCATAAGCCTTGTCATAGCACTTGTCGTGAACATCCTTGCGAAGCTCTTCATCGTTCACTTCGTGGCAATATTCACGTTTAACTGTTGCATTTGCCTCTTTGGCAAGTTCTATCTGAGCTAAGCATTGAACTTTTATGGCATCGTGGGCAGCTTTCAACGCAGCAAGAAGATCGCTTTCGCTCACCTCTTTCATCTCACCCTCCACCATCATGATGTTGTCATAGGTGGCGCCGACCATCAATTCCATGTCGGCATCCTCAAGTTGCTTGAATGTGGGATTGATAACAAATTCGCCGTTAATGCGGGCGACACGCACTTCTGAGATAGGACCGTTGAAGGGGATATCGCTCACAGCAAGAGCAGCCGAAGCCGCAAGACCTGCCAATGAATCGGGCATCTCTTCACCGTCAGCCGAGTACATTGTGATGTTCACGAAAGTGTCGGCATGATAATTATCGGGGAACAGCGGACGCAAAACACGGTCCACAAGACGAGCAGTCAGGATTTCATAATCTGACGCGCGGCCCTCACGCTTGAGGAATCCTCCGGGGAAACGTCCATTGGATGAAAACTTCTCTTTGTATTCTACCTGCAAGGGCATGAAATCCACGCCTTCACCAGCCTCCTTGGCTGATACTACGGTTGCGAGGAGCATCGTATTGCCCATGCGCAACTCTACCGCTCCATCGGCTTGCTTAGCCAGCTTACCTGTCTCAAGTGTGATGGTGCGCCCATCACTTAGCTCGATGGTTTTCTTAATTGGGTTTGCCATAAAAATTATACTTCTGTTTTGTCATATACAAAAAATCGTGCAAATATAATGAAAAAACGCATAAAAAGCCAACAAATGTCGAACAATCTCAGCGCCCCGGTTTGAATTATAGCCAAAAATATGGTAACTTTGAACTCAAAACTTGAAATTCTATGATGAATTGGGATAAACTCATCAATGANAAANGGCTCGGGCTGGAAGATTANCACCATTCGCGTCAAGGGTCGCGCAGCGATTTTCAGCGCGATTTTGACCGCCTCGTGTTCTCTTCTCCGTTCCGCCGCCTGCAGAACAAGACTCAGGTATTCCCATTGCCGGGAAGCGTTTTTGTACACAACCGATTGACCCATTCAATGGAAGTCGCATCGGTGGGCCGCTCTCTCGCCAACGAAATCAGCACCGTGCTTAAAAAAAAATATGCCTCCGAGAAATGGGTTGACAAGCTTGACGCTCTTGACGAAATAGTCGGAGCCGGGTGCCTCGCCCACGACCTTGGCAATCCTCCTTTCGGACACTCGGGAGAGAAAGCAATATCAACTTTTTTCAGCGAAGGTCCCGGCTCGGTCTTAAAACCGATGTTGACTGAACGCCAGTGGACCGACCTCACAAACTTTGAAGGGAACGCCAACTCGTTCAGACTGCTTACCCACCAATTCAACGGCAGGCGCCCGGGAGGCTTCGCCATGACTTATTCGATGCTCGCCTCGATCGTGAAATATCCCTACGAATCGCGAATGGCGGGCGGCAAATCGAAATTCGGATTTTTCGAATCGGAAACTGAAACATTCCAACGCATCGCCGACGAACTGGGGCTGCTTCCCAAATATGGCAAAAACGGCGAAATTTGTTACGCCCGCCACCCGCTTGTCTANATCGTGNAAGNTGCGGNCGACATCTNCTATCAGGTGATGGATNTCGANGACGNCCACAAATTNAGANTGTTGCTTACTCATGAAGTAATCGACACGTTCATGTCATTTTTCCCTCCCGAACGGCAACAGAAGATGCATGAAACGATGGACAACGTGGATGATCCCAACGAGAAAATAGCCTATCTGCGAAGCTGCGTGATAGGCACGCTCGTCAAAGAGTGCGCCCAGGCGTTCATAGAAAACGAAGAAAAAATCCTTGCGGGCACATTTCAAGGCTCGCTGCTTGATCACATATCCCCGCTTGAAAAGGAGGGCTATCAAAGATGCTCGGCGCTCGCATGGGCAAAAATCTATCGCGCCAGCGACGTCGTCGATATAGAACTCGCNGGTAACCGCANCATTTNGTTTCTAANGGAGAAGCNNATNCATGCCGTGAGATATCCCGAGCTTAACTATTCCTCTTTATTGCTGAGCAAAGTTCCGAAGCAGTATGACATATCGGCTCCATCTCTCTACGGAAAAGTTCAAGCCGTGCTTGATCACATCTCAGGCATGACCGACGTTTACGCCCTCGATTTATACAGAAAACTTTGCGGAATGAGCCTGCCTGCTGTTTAACACCGTGTCAGGCTCATAGTTTCCAAAACATCAACACAACAGTAACTACAATGAAATACCGCTTCATAATACTTGCCATCCAGTTCTTGTTCCTATTAAGCGCGTCGGCTAAAGAGTATCGTCCCGAAGATGTCCCTAACGTGCATGTCGCCAATAGGACCAAATATGTCAGCAACCCCGACAATCTGCTTTCAAGCGAAACCGTCACCCGGCTCGACTCAACCCTTTCCAATCTGTGGAAACAAACGTCGGCTGAAGCGGTAGTTGTCGTGGTCGAAAACATCGAAGGCGGCGACATCGACAGTTTCGCCACTGAGCTATTCTCAAAATGGGGAATCGGGAAAAGCGACAAGGACAACGGCTTGCTGTTTCTCGTCTCGGTCAATGACCGACGGATGGCGATCCGCACCGGATATGGCATGGAAGGAATCGTTCCCGACATCATCGCCGGCAGAATAATCAGAAATATCGTAACCCCTCATTTCAAGGAGGGTGACTACGACGGAGGCGTCACAGCCGCCATAAACGAAATATCACGCCTCGCCACTACTCCCGGGGCAACCGAGGAGCTAATGTCGAAATATAAAAACGACGAGGGGGCGGCAGACAATGACGATGAAGAATTTTTGAAAATGTGGCTTTCGGTAGGAACCTGTTTAGCGCTATTCCTGTTCGCATGGTTCCTTTGGATTCTGTTCAGAACACGGCGACAGGACCGCTACGACCGATACATGGCGTTGCGTCAAATGAAAGTGCCGGGGCTCATCATAGGCTTCATCGGTCTCGGAATTCCGTTCATCGCCANGCTNTTAGTGTGGTTAACAATGANNTACCAGCGTNATCACCNTCNNNTTNGCCCCAACTGCCATCACANAANGAGACGNCTTNACGNACAAACCNNCAATCAATATCTCACCCCGGCTCAAGACCTTGAAGAACAACTCGATTCAGTGGACTATGACGTGTGGCTATGCGACACGTGCGGCGAAACCGACATTCTTCCGTTTGTGAATCAGCAATCAATCTATCAAGTGTGCCCCAAATGCGGCACTCGAGCCATGTCATTGAACAGCACCCGCATTATCCGCAAGCCAACGGAACACAACGAGGGCGTGGGGTTGAAGGATTACGCTTGCCGCAATTGCGGAAACCACACCCAAACCTCCTATACAATCCCGAAAGTAGTCGTTCCGCCGGTTGTGATTATTCCCGGCGGAGGCAAAGGCGGATTTGGCGGGGGCGGAGGCTTCTCGGGCGGCTCATTCGGAGGCGGCATGACCGGAGGCGGCGGAGCCTCGGGCGGATGGTAACACCACCGCCGCACAACACGCTCTTAGCGCTTGCCGCCGACGAGTTTGAAGAAGGAGCCCGGAATGGGGGTGGAGAAGTTCATGTCGCGCCGTGTGACGGGATGGGCGAAACGCAGCGTCTGGGCATGAAGGGCGAGTCGATGTATAAGTGACGCCCGCGCGCCATACTTACGGTCGCCCGCAATGGGGTGCCCCAAGTCTTTCATGTGTACCCTTATCTGATTCTTTCTTCCGGTGTCGAGCTCGACCTCAAGCATGGTGTGTCCGTTTCCGCGCTTCAGCACCTTGTAGCGTGTCACAGCCCATTCTCCCCCTTCAACAGGCTCTTCGGAAGAATATACTTCCATTTGGGAATTCTCGACAAGATAGCTTTTAACCACGCCGCTGTCCTGCTCAACGATGCCCTCCACGACAGCCACATACTTGCGATTCAGCACCATGTTGTTCCAATTGTGCTGCATCGCTTCTTTCGCCTGCGCGTTTTTGGCAAACATCATCAAGCCTGAGGTGTCACGGTCAAGACGGTGAACGATAAATAGCTTGTTGCGGGGATCGCTCCATTTCACATAATCACGCAAAATGGANTATGCCGTCCCATCCTTTATCTTGTCGGTTCCCATCGATAGGAGTCCGTAGCCCTTCTCAATCACGATTATATCATCGTCCTCATAGTCAATCTTGACACGGCGGTTGCTGAACACTCGGAATTCGCGGGTGAGATTAACCTGAACTTTATCGCCGGGATTGAGCTCGGAATCAAACTGGGTTACAGGCACGCCGTTAACGGCAACCTGCTTGTGTTTAAGCAGTTCCTTGACCGAAGTGCGTTTGCGCTGCGGCATCGACTGAAAAAGGAATTCCAGAAGTTTACACTGCTCGGAAGGAAAATATGTTTCAATCACATCGGGGCGAAACGAATTCTTTTCCGCTCCGGGCTTGGTTGATCTTGACTTATACTGCGCCATCTTTAAGATTTTTTACGGGTTGAAACTCGGCGTGCAGGTTTCTTGGGGCGTTCATCCTGTTCCTTTATAATCTCACGGCACTCTTCCAGAGTGAGATCGGCGGGCGATGACACTGTGCGGGGTATCTTGTAATTTGTTTTATTAAAAGAAATGTAGGGACCATATCTGCCGTTGAGAATCTGAAGATCGGGCTCTTCATCAAATGTCTTGATGAGGCGCTTGGTCTCCCCTTCCCGCTTCTGCTTTATCATTTCGACGGCCTCTTCAAGAGTCACTTCCGAGGCGTTCTTGTCTTCGGGGATAGAGACAAACTTACCATTGTGCTTGATGTAGGGACCATATTTTCCGACAGCCACCGAAACTTCAGCATCTTCAAATTCGCCCAACACTCTCGGAAATTCAAACAACTTCAATGCCTCCTGTAG
>WFLX010176759.1_pt1 | contig 16682 bp, 10 predicted proteins | sample 4967041 | NCBI WGS metagenome assembly WFLX01 (sample SAMN12857096, study PRJNA449069) | gut metagenome | isolation source: stool from male and female vole | host: Microtus ochrogaster | place: USA:Florida | collected 2017 | reverse complement strand
GGCGTCATTGGTGTCTGCAACAACCTCGTCCTTCAGTTTTATTACCTCTACAAGTAAATCCTGACCATTTTGATTTTTAGCCAAAAGAGCATTTGATTCCTCAGAAATTTCACTTAAAATGGTGTTTACGGAATCAATGGACTCATTTGCTTCATTCATGCTGGCAGTGGTTTCCTCAATAATAGCAAGATTGGAAGTGCTTAAATCGGCTAGATTGCCGGCATAATCCATCAAGTTCTGGGAAATGTGTGCAAGCTCTACGTCAAAAGAACTAAGAGAAGCAACGGTGTCCAAAAGCTCCTTTGCTGTGTCTGCCATTCTCTTTTCATTTTCATAGAGTCTTTGAAATTCTGCATTATTTGCAGTAGTTGTGTTATTTTTTTTTGATAATTTCATCGTTTGAAGCTCCCTTCTAAAGTGAGGAATAGTATGCTTATATATTACCATTTTTCAAACACTTTAGCAATGAATTCTTTTAATGTTCAACAATATTTTATTATAAATAGAGTATTTTATATAGAAAGGTGACCTAAAAAGCCAGAAATAAAGCAGTAGAATTGTGGAAATGCTCGTAGCAGCAAAGGTGAAATATTAATGATTAACATATAAACAGAAGACGCTATAAAGCAGCCCCTGCATGTAACATATCTGTGATTTTTTTGTGTAAATCGGTAAGAGTCTCTTTAGTAGGGCGATAATTAATCTTTGCACCCTCCATGCAAATATGAAAACCGCATTCCTGCAATTCCTTTTCCACAAGACCGACGCTCTGTCCGCCCCAGCCGTATGAACCGAAAGCAAAGGCTTCTCTATCCTTGGGTGAAAGCCCCTTCAAATAGCATAGAAAGGCGGCAACGGAAGGGAGCATTTGGTTGTTTAAGGTGGGTGAACCTACAGCAATATATTTACTGGTTAGTACCTCCGGTACAATATGGGAAGGGTGTGTACCCTTTAAATCATAAAGCTTGGAGGCAATACCGTTTTCACGGAAAGCATCAACAATTGTCTGTGCCATCATTTCAGTGGAATGCCACATGCTGTCAAAAATAACAATAGCATCTGACTTAGGAGCATTCTCGCTCCACTTATCATAAGCGTCCAAAATATCGGNAATGTNCTTTCTCCAGATGACGCCATGGCTGGGAGCNATGATGGCGGGAGATAANNCGCATACTGTCTCCCATGCTTTGCGTGCCTGACGACCGTAGCACATGACAATATTAGCATAATAGCGCTTTGCCTCATAGAGAGCGAGGGAAAGATCTACCTCCTCATCAAAAAGAGCAGTTGTGGCAAGATGCTGACCAAAGGCATCGTTTGAAAAAAGTATTTTGTCCTCAGGGCAATAGGTAACCATATTGTCGGGCCAGTGCAGCATGGGCGTTGCCACAAACTGGAGGGTACGCCTGCCTAAGGATAAGCTTTCTCCGCTTTTTACAGTCTTTACGTTTAAATTGCCATAATAGGCAGTAAGCCCCTTCTCTCCGGAAATGGCGATAGTGTAAATTTCGGCGTTAGGACATAAGGCGCGCATAGCGGGCAGGCCGCCGGAGTGATCCGGTTCCACATGGTTGGATATAATAATATCTATTTTTTCGGGAGCAATAACGGCACTGATATGGTCGATAAGCTCTTGAGTAAAAGGCGCTTTGACCGTGTCGATCAGCGTTACCTTTTCATCTAATATCAGATAAGCGTTGTAGGAGGTGCCGGAGGGAGTTTCATAGCCGTGAAAATTGCGGATATTCCAGTCTACGGCCCCTACCTCATAAATATTTTCTGCAATCTCGTATGCTTTCATTTGTGTTCTCCTTATAGAAATTTTATAATAATTATATTATTACATTATAGTAACATACGAAAAGAAAAGCAAGCGACATTTCGTGATAATGAATTGCCTAGCAGGTGCCTTCCATTTCCGGAGCAAACAGCATTTCCAGCTTTTTTAAATGGGCGTAGCGCTCTCTTGATAGCCTTGCGGCTGTCTCGAAAAGCTCCGAGGCCTCCTTGGGGCGTAGGCGTTTTAAAACATCATAGCGGATTTCTCCGGCTAGAAATTCTTCATAGTCAATATTAGGCTCTTTGCTGTCCAAAATAAAGGGGTTTTTATTCTGCTCCTTTAAAGTGGGATTGAAACGGAATAAGTGGAAATAGCCGGCGTCCACAGCTTTTTTTTCTTCATGCTGAGTGCTTCCAAGACCAGATCTGATACCGTGGGCAATGCAGGTGGCATAGGCGATAATAAGGGAGGGTCCGGGATATTCGGCTGCCTCCGTGATTGCCTTGATGGTCTGGGCGTAGTCCGCGCCCATGGCAATCTGAGCCACATATACATTACCGTAGGTCATGGCAATTGCCGCTAAATCCTTTTTCCGGGTTGTCTTTCCGCCGGTGATAAATTTGGCGGTGGAGCCCATGGGAGTTGCCTTTGACGCCTGTCCGCCGGTATTGGAGTAAACCTCTGTATCCAGCACAAGAATATTGATATTCCTGCCGCTTGCCAGAATATGATCCAGACCGCCAAAGCCGATGTCATAAGCCCAGCCGTCGCCGCCGATAACCCATTGTATCGTGTCGTGGGAGTGAACCTTCNGTGCCATGAGNATACNGAAGCCGAATTCCGCGGCATCCTCAAACAGAGNGTTAGACCACGCAGGCCCGCATCCGTGCTCGTCCACGGTGTAAGCGGTGGAAGGAGAGGAATTTGCCCNGATGGAANAGNAGCCCGTGGCGTTGGCAATATACATTTTGTTTCCAAACAGTTGTGTCAGAAGCTTTACATAGGGTGTTTCCCCACAGCCTGCGCAGGCTCCCGAAAATTCCATGAGAGGACGCAGAAACTGGCTGCCCTTTACGGTCTGTGACTTGAACATTTCCACGGCATCCTGCTTTGGAGGAATGGATTTACCGTAGTCAAAGTATTCCTGTTTTTCGCGATGCTCGTGGATGGGAAGCATTTCCAATGCCTTATGCCCCTGCTTTCCGGGGCATACGCCCACACAGGAACCGCAGCCGGTACAGTCCACCTGTGAGACATTGACGGAAAAAGTATATTCGGGCATTCCCACCATTGGTAAGGCGGGCATGCCTGCGGGGGCGTTCCTTTGTTCTTCTTTTGTCATGACCGTGGGGCGAATGACGGCATGAGGACATACGAAAGAGCAGCGGTTGCATTGGATACAGTTTTCAGGCTTCCATACCGGTATTTCCGTGGTGACGTTACGGCGTTCGTGGGCGGTGCTTCCGGGAGGGGTATATCCGTCAGCATAAGGCACAAAGGCGGATACGGGAAGATTATCTCCCCGCTGGTCTGTAATGGGCTGCTGTAGATTTTTTACATAGGAAATCAATTCGGGTGAACCGGGAAGCACAGGATTGTCCAAGGTGTCTTCGGAAGAGTCTAAATCAGCCCATTCAGTGGGAATACTTATTTCAATCAGTTCCGAAAAACCTCTGTCTATTGCCTCATAGTTCATTTGTACGATATTGTCTCCCTTTTTTCCGTAGCTTTGCAATGCCGCATCCTTCATCAGTTTTTTTGCCTCTTCAGAAGGCAGGATACCGGATGCCGCAAAAAACGCTGCCTGTAAAATGGTGCTGATTTTACTGTTTAACCCTACCTCCTTACCGATACGAACCGCATCGATCAAAATCAACCTGATGTGATGCTTGGCAAGATAGGTTTTCACCTTTCGAGGAAGATAATCCTCCAGCTCACGCTCCTTATAGTAACAGTTTAATAGGAAAATACCGCCGTCCTTGACCTCCTGCACCATATCATATTTGTGAAGATATACGGGGTTGTGGCACGCCACAAAATCCGCTTCCTTCACTAGGTAGGTGCTGCGTATAGGACTTTCACCGAAGCGCAGGTGAGAAATGGTAAGTCCTCTGGATTTCTTGGAGTCATATTCAAAATATCCCTGTACAGTCTTGTCACTGTTGTTGCCGATGATTTTCACGATGTTTTTGATGGCGCTGACAGTGCCGTCTCCCCCCAGACCCCAGAATTTGCAGGAAATAATATCCTTTGGGGTAGTGGAAGTTATTTTATGAAGCGGCAGGGAAAGACCTGTGACATCATCCTCAATACCTACCGTAAAGAACTTTTTCTGCTGATTGTGGTATACGGCAGCAATCTGGGCAGGAGTGGTATCCTTGGAACTTAATCCGTATCTGCCGCTGAAAAGAGGAATAGTCTGAAAAGGACTGTCCTGTAATGCGGCAAGCACATCCAGATAAAGAGGTTCGCCGATTGTGCCCGGCTCCTTGGTACGGTTGAGCACGGTAATCTGCTCTACCGTATCGGGTATCACGCTTAGCAGATGGGAGGCGCTGAAGGGACGGTACAGGTGAACCGCAATCAGACCGAATTTTTTATCGGGAGCAGAATCAATATATTCCTTAATGGTTTCGCAGACGCTACCCATGGCAACAATGACATGAGAGGCATCAGAAGAACCATAATAGTCAAAAAGTCCGTAATTGCTTCCCAATTTCCGGTTGATTTTTTCCAACTGCTTCTCAACTATTTGGGGAAGCGCCATATAGAAGGGATTGCTTGCCTCCCTTGCCTGAAAATAAATGTCGGGATTTTGTGCGGAGCCATAGACACGTGCATGTTCGGGATGAATGGCACGTTCACGAAAGCGCTTTAACGCAGCTTGTGCCTCTTCGTCAAATAGCTCGATGAAATCTTTCTGTTCCCAAATATGGATTTTGTGCAATTCATGGGAGGTTCTAAAGCCGTCAAAAAAATTCAGGAATGGAATGCTTCCGCACAGGGCGGACAAGTGTGCTGCGGGAGATAAATCCATAACCTCCTGAACACTGCTTTCCGCAAAAATAGCGGCTCCCGTCTGGCGGCAGGCATAAATATCGGAGTGGTCGCCGAATATGGATAGGGCATGGGTAGCAATGGTTCTTGCGGCAACATGAATAACGCCGGGCAGCAGTTCGCCGGCAATGCGATAAATATTGGGGATCATTAAGAGCAGACCCTGAGAGGAGGTAAAGGTAGTGGCGAGAGCGCCTGCAAGAAGCGCTCCGTGGACTGCGCCTGCAGCTCCTGATTCCGACTGCATTTGTGAGACTACCAGTGGTTGGTCAAAAATATTTTTTCTGTCATTTCCTGCCCATTCGTCCACAAGCTCCGCCATAGGAGATGAAGGAGTGATAGGGTAGATTGCCGCAGCTTCACTATAGGCATATGCAACATGAGCCGCAGCCTGATTGCCGTCCATGGTTTTTTGTGAACGTTTATTTTCCTGATGATACATTTTAATCCTCGTTTCTGCGCTGTTTATAACGACTCAGCAGGCTGAGCCAATGCGCGTTAAGTAATATATAGTCAGCATTTCCAAATTCAAAGTCTATTATTCTGATAGTATTTTATTCCCGGAAAAAAGAATGTGGTGGTAAAAATGCATAAAAAACTAAAATCAATATATTAGTGATTTGTTAAATGCTATATTTGTGCAAAGAAGGGAACAACTCTCATTACTGAGTGCATATTGGGAAATTATCTTGTGGACGAAGGAAAAATATCCAAGGAGCAGCCTGCTCAAGAATTTGGCGAATGCCGCCAGAGNAAAAAGGGGCTGCCGCTTCACGAATTTTTNNTCGTTAANGCGACAGNCNCTTAAATATTTGCTTATTATTTTAGGAAACCGTTTACAATCTGTGCTTCTGCTTCTTCCTCAGTCAGACCGAGGGTCATGAGTTTGATAATCTGTTCCCCCGCTATTTTGCCTATAGCCGCCTCGTGAATCATTGCCGCATCGAGGTGATTTGCCGTAACCTCCGGGATGGCGCTGATTTTGGCATTGTCCATAATAATGGCATCGCATTCGGAATGAGCGGCGCAACGGTTATTGCCGTTCATTTTGGAGACAAAGAGCTGGTAGGAGTTTTCCTTTGCCACGGAACGTGAGATTAGGTTGGCGCTGGAATCAGCTCCGTCTAATTCCACCTGAAAGTGTGACTCGGCATGTTGGGAGCCGTGCGTCATCAGTCTTTCCGTGATAACCAGCTTAGCACGGTCGCTCAATTTGGCGTTGGTGATACGTTTGGTGNAATCCACGCCGCGGATTTGGACAGTTTCCATTTCCATANAGCTGNNTTCCNCAAGCTCTACTATAGTTTGAGGATTCATAACGCGCTCACCGTTACCGTCNCCGCTGCCATAATGCTTTNCTACATATTTTATATGAGAGTTCTTTCCGANATAGAAAGCATGTATGCCGTCATGTCTGCTTTCATTATCACCGCTGTTGTGAATACCGCAGCCGGCAACAANGGTTACATCNCAGTCATCNCCNACANAAAAATCATTGTACACCANTTCGGTCAATCCGCTTTGNCTTAACNCANCNGGTATGTGCNCACTTTCTTTTTTGGTGCCCGACCTAATGATAATATCAATGCCCTGTTTATCTTCTTTGGTAACAATGTCGATATGAGCAGTGGTGGCACGCCCTACGCTCTCGCCGTTGGCGCGGATATTATAGGCGCCGGCGGGTACCTCATGCAGCCCGGCAATCTGCTCTAATAAATTTTTTTGTATTTCGTCCATATTTTGCACCAAGCCTCAAGCGAAAATGCTTGCATTTTCATTTGAGGTGCAAACACAAAGGGTGAAAGAGGTGTTTGCATAATTATCCCTTTCTTTCTTTTTTCTTTCACTCTTTATTTTTTGTCATTCTTCCTCCGTATTCAATACATGCTGCCGCAGCGACTTTTGTTGCATTTTGGCGATTTATGGTTTAGGAGTGGGCAATAACGTTATTGGTAAAATTTACAGCTGCCTGTGCTGTTTAACAGCTCGGGCAGGATTTCCTCCTTACGTCCTCTGGATGCAATTTTACCGTCTGAGACAACCACGATTTCATCAGCAATATTTAAGATGCGCTCCTGATGGGAAATGATAATCAGAGAATTATTGCGTGCCTCGTGCATTTCCTCAAATACCTTGATTAAATTGTTAAAGCTCCAAAGGTCGATACCTGCCTCGGGTTCGTCAAAAACGGAAAGGGGAGAGTTGCGGGCAATAATGGTGGCGATTTCAATACGTTTTAACTCACCGCCGGAAAGACTGCCGTCTACATCCCGATTGATATAGTCTCTGGCGCAAAGACCAACCTTGGACAAATACTCGCAGGCGCCGTTGGTACTTAAGCTGTTGCCGGAGGCGAGGGCAATTAAATCTTTTACCTTGATGCCTTTGAAACGAACCGGCTGTTGGAAAGCGAAGCTGATGCCTAATTTGGCGCGTTCCGTGACATCCATATCGGTAATATCGGTGCCGTTAAATAAAATGGTACCGGAGGTAGGTTTTTCGATACCCATAATCAATTTGGCGAGAGTGGATTTGCCGCCTCCGTTGGGGCCTGTAATTGCAATAAATGTGTGGTCATCAAACTTAAGATTTATATTTTTTATAATCTCCTTTTGAGAAATATCCTTGTCAGATACCTGAAAGGAGAGATTTTGTAACTCAAGCATGTTATAAGTCCTCCTGAAAATATTATGTCTGTAGTATGCTGTAGTATGGCATAGCCTGCGACTGTCATAGCCCTTCGATCATGAGATATTTCATAAAAAAGGCTTTGTGCGAAATGTCTCATGGACAAACTGCTACAATTATATCATAAAAATGTATAAATAGCATACCATGTTTAAAAGAAATATGCTATAATATTATAATAATTATGTATAAGGAAAATTTTCAACACCAAGGAGGAGAATTTCATGAAACTATCAGAAAAGGCTTACATTAATAGGTTTGCTATTATGGGGCATGGCATTATTGCTGCCGTACTGTTTTTGGCGTATGCGCTGGAGCTGTTTAAGGGCGCGCGTACAATAGGGTACTTTATGATAATGGCAGCCTTGACGGTACTTCCGGTGATTGCGGAATTAGTGGTTTACATAAAGAATAAAGAAAGCATGGCAATACGTCACATTTTGGCGATAACTTACAGTATCATGTATGTTTTTGCTATTTTTACGACAAATAGTATTTTGACATTCACCTACATATTTCCCATTCTGATGATTGTCACAGTGTATTCAGATGTTGTGCAATGTCTTACAATCGGTGTGGCAGCAGTGTTGAGTAATATCATTTATGTGGCATATCATGCATTGACCGTAGGCTATCTGTCAACAGAGGTTCCCGATGTTGAGATTCGGGTATTATGTACACTGTTGGTGGTGATTTATATGGTAAGGACTACCTTGGCCAATAAGAAGATTAACGGTGAAAAATTGTCAAATATCAATAAACAAAAGGAAAAAACAGATGAAATGCTGCATATGATCCTGACGACTTCTGACAGTATGATCACGGGGATTGCCGAGACTACCGATAAGATGAAGCTTTTGGGAGAATCCGTGAGTCATATTCATGATTCTATGAGTGAGGTGTCCATGGGAAGTACTGAGACGGCAGAGTCCATACAGAATCAGATGGAGCAGACAGAGAAGATTCAAGGTCATATTGTCAGAGTAAAGGATACTACGCAGGCTATTGAGAAAAATACTGATGAGACTGTGAGAATGGTTGAGGAAGGCAGAAAGCAGATGGAAGCCCTTGCGGAGCAGGTGGAGGAATCCATGCAGGCAAATAATCAGGTTCTTGAGAAGATGGAGGAACTCAATGAATACACTAAAAAGATGAATATCATCATTGAGACTATTACCAGTATTGCCGGAAGTACCGGAATGCTTGCCCTGAATGCAAGTATTGAAGCTGCAAGAGCGGGAGAAGCCGGCAAAGGTTTTGCGGTAGTTGCTGGAGAAATATCAGGTCTGGCAAGTCAGACCAAGACTGCAACCGTAAATATCACCGATTTGATCACTCATATTAATCGTGAACTGGAGGAGGTTTCCGCTGCGGTTGATGTGGTTACAAGAAGCAATCAGGAGAATGCCGACAGTACTAAGATGGTAAGAGAGAATTTTACCGGTATCGCCCAAGGAACGGAGAGCGTCTGTGGACAGACAAAGGAGCTTGGAGATATCGTATCGGCACTGGAACAAGCAAATGCAGATATTGTGGATAAAATCCAAACGATTTCCGCTATTACCCAGCAGGTTTCAGCTCATGCCAATGAGACCTATGAGGCATGTGAGGCCAATAGCGAGATGGTAGATAAAGTAGCGGTGATTGTAGAAAATCTGAATAAAGAAGCAGAGAAGCTAAAAGCAATTAAGTAAGNTATAGTAACAGTTCATCCANGCNTATTCATAANTCACCAGAATATACATTTTGCTAATTATGTAACAAATTGCACAATCAACTTTGCGTGGCTGAACTGTTACAAGCTATAAAAAAGTAAAAAAGTTATAAAAAAAGTAAAAAAATACTTGACTTTTTTACTTAAAAAAGTTAAAATATTTAATGTTGTAGGCGGTCATGCCTAATACTTTAGATGTGTGCGTTTAGCTCAGCTGGATAGAGCGTTTGGCTACGGACCAAAAGGTCGGGGGTTCGAATCCTCTAACGCACATTACAATGTGCATTTGTGTACGTTACTGTTATGGAACGCAGGAAGCTCTCAGAGAGGGTATTTCTGTGTTTTTTATTTTAATTTCAGGATGCTGCGGGGAACCGTTGACGGATATTGACTTAAATGTACCTTGCCGCTTGAGCGTAGCTGAACCGTTGCTGGAGTGGCGCTATAAAGTATTTTTATGGATTGCTTTATATTGGTAAAAAAAGTATAATAATGACGTATGAAATACAAAGGTTGAGAGCCGCAAGGCGGCAGAAACGGAGGAGTATATGGCTCAGTTAAAGGGAAGTAAGACAGAGAAGAATTTGATGGAGGCGTTTGCCGGCGAATCCATGGCACGTAACAAATACACCTATTTTGCATCTAAGGCAAAGAAGGAGGGTTATGTGCAGATTGCAGAGATTTTTGAGGAGACGGCGGCTAATGAGAAGGAGCATGCAAAAATTTGGTATAAGCTTTTGAATGACGGAATCGGTTCCACCCCCGAGAATTTAAAGGCAGCTGCAGAGGGTGAAAATTTCGAGTGGACAGATATGTATGCTACCTTTGCCAAGGAGGCAAGAGAAGAGGGATTTGATGATATTGCAGCACTGTTTGAGGGTGTGGCGGCAATTGAGAAGGAGCATGAGGAGCGTTATAAGAAGCTGTTGTCCAACATTGAGGAGGACATTGTGTTCTCAAAGGATGGCGATACCATCTGGAAATGTAAGAATTGCGGACATATCTGTATTGGTAAGCAGGCGCCTGAGGTATGCCCTGTCTGCAATCACCCTCAGTCCTATTTTGAGGTAAAGGCTGAGAATTATTAAGCGGCGGGCATGAAGGCGGCAATGGGAAGCAGATGAAGTACAACAAAAGTGAAGTATCCGTTAACAACCGTATCTGCAAGCGATGTCTCACCAGAGAGCTCGCGGAACAGGGAGAAAATTTTCAATATCTGAGGGAATATATCGAAAATCTTGATATGGACGTAAAGGCACCGGCGGAGCTTTACGAGGAGAGGCTTGCGGTCTGCAAGGAATGCGATTTCCTGCTTCAGGGAATGTGCAGGAGTTGTGGCTGTTATGTGGAGCTTCGGGCGGCGGTGACGAAGAATAGCTGTCCTTATAAGAGGTGGTAGAAATNCTGAATAAGTAAAACAGCAGGAATCCTCTGTAAAGTAAGGGAATTGATATGTGGACAATTCTCTTGCTTACAGGGGATTTTTGGTAACAGTTCAGCCATGACTTGCAAATGAAATAAAAGATGAGCCGCACAAGCGGCGTCAGATGCGAAGCAGCTGTTTTATGAATGCATAAGGCTGAACTGTTACGATTTTTGACTTAGCCGGTTAAGAAACGGGAGCAATTTTATCCCATGATAACCTCTACGGAAACTTCCTTCTTGGAAGAGTCATGAGGAATGATATTGCCTGCAACCTCAATACCGTCAACCAACATTTTTGCAATACCCTTTTGTACATTCTGAGGATTTTTCACTTGAATGCGGTAGACAGTATTCCGATAGCATCTGGTGAGTGTAAAATCGCCAAAGCCCGAGGGAACGCAGGGATTAATCTGCAGTCCGTTGTGGGTGGGATACACGCCCAGAATGTACTGTGAAATATTTACAAAAGTCCAAGCGGCAGTGCCGGTCAGCCAGCTGTTTTTAGCCTCGCCATGTCTGGGAGCGTCCTTTCCGGCAACCATTTGGGAGTATACATATGGCTCGGTGCGGTGAATTTCACTGATTTCTTCCACATAAGCAGGACAGGTTTTTTTATAAATTTCAAAGGCGCGGTCGCCTCGACCGAGAACCGTTTCGGCAATTGACACCCAAGGATTATTGTGGCAGAAAATGCCGGCGTTTTCTTTATAGCCGGGGGGATAGGAGGAAACCTCGCCCAGCTCCAGATAATAGCGAGTGTAAGCAGGCTGCAAAATCATAACGCCGTATTCGGTATCGAGCTTCTCCTTGACGGAATTCAGGGCTTTTTCGGCAAGCCCTTCTTTTACACCCACTCCCGCAAGTACGCAGAAGCCCTGAGGCTCAATGTAAATCTGTCCTTCCTCGCACTCGTGGGAACCGATTTTGTGACTGTAGGCGTCATAGGCGCGGATAAACCAATCGCCGTCCCAGCCGCTTTCCAAAATAGTATCATACATAATCTGAACTTCTCTGCGGGCATATTCTGCTTCGGCGGTATCGCCCAAAAGCTCCGCGAGCTGTGCGTATTCTTCGCCGTATTTAACAAACATGCCGGCAATAAATACAGATTCCGCAACAGGACCCTCGTTTGGACCAAAGGTCTGGAAGGATTCTCCGGGATGCTCGGAAAAGCAGTTTAAGTTCAGGCAGTCATTCCAATCCGCCCTTCCAATCAGTGGAAGATTGTGAGGACCCTTGTGGGTCACTATGTAGTCGAAGGAACGCTTCAGGTGGTTCATAAGGGGCGCAGCCTTGGTCGCATCGTTATCAAAAGGCACTAATTGAGAGAGGATACTCAAATCGCCGGTCTCCCTGATGTAAGCGCCGGTGCCTGCAATCAGCCAGAGGGGATCGTCATTGAAGCCGCTGCCAATGTCGGAATTGCCCTTTTTGGTAAGGGGCTGGTACTGATGATATGCGCTGCCGTCCTCAAATTGTGTGGAAGCAATGTCAATAATACGTTCTCTGGCCCTGTCGGGAATCAGGTGGACAAAACCCAACAAATCCTGACAGGAATCACGGAAGCCCATACCGCGACCTATACCTGATTCGTAGTAAGAAGCAGAGCGTGACATATTGAAAGTAACCATGCACTGGTATTGATTCCAGATATTGACCATACGGTTTACCTTGTCATCGGAAGAGCGTACCTGATATTTGGACAGAAGACCTTCCCAATAAGCCTTAAGCGTTTGAAAAGCATGGGCTACCGCAGCTTCCGTCTGATAGCGGGAAAGCAGCCGATAGGCTTTTTCTTTATTAATGATGTTGGGCGCCTGCCATTTTTCTTCCTTCTTATTTTCAATATAGGCAAGAACAAATATAAGAGTGCGTTCCTCGCTCGGAGCAAGGGAAATATTCAACTGGTGGCAGGCGATGGGAGACCAGCCGCTTGCCATGGAATCGGTGCACTGACCCTTTTCCACCACAGAAGGAGAAGCGGCTCCTCTGTATTCACCTAAAAAAGCATCTCTTGAAGTATCAAAGCCGTCGATGGGGGCGTTTACGGCATACACACCGTAATGATTGCGGCGTTCACGGTACTCAGACTTATGAAAAATAGCGGAGCCTTCCACTTCTACCTCGCCAATGCTTAAGTTTCGCTGAAAATTCTTCATATCGTCATCGGCATTCCAGAGGCACCATTCCACATAGGAAAAAAGTTTGACGGATTTAGGAGTATTACCGGTGTTCTTTAAAGTAATCTNTGTTACCNNGCAGGTATCCTCCATGGGAACAAAAGTTAAAAGCGAGGCTTCCACATTATCCTTGGAGGAGACAAAACGACTGTAGCCGACACCGTGACGGCATTCATAAGAGTCCAGAGGCGTCTGGGTGGGCTGCCACGCCGGATTCCATACGGTTGCTCCATCCTTTATATAAAAATACTTGCCGCCCATATCGGTGGGAACATTGTTGTAGCGATAGCGGGTCAGACGAAGAAGCTTTGCATCCTTGTAGAAGCTATAGCCGCCGCAGGTATTGGATATTAAAGAAAAAAAATCATTACATCCCAGATAATTGATCCAGGGGAGTGGAGTTTTAGGTGTTGTGATGACATATTCCTTTTGAGCATCATCGAAGTAACCGAATTTCATAGCCGAATCTCCTTTTTCCGTTTTATTATTTAAAGAGTTTAGCGTGCGGGAAATGTAAGGGCTTACATTTTACTTAAACGTTTAAGCAAAGATCAAAAAAACAATGCCTGCACAGCTTTTCTCCATTATTATATTGGAGAAAAATTAGGAATGCAAGATAAAACATAGAAAAATAGGAACTTTTTTTACTGCCGGAAAAAGGCGGTGCGGGAAGAAAAGGGCTTTTTAGGAGAAATTNGTCTATATCTTTAAAAGNACTAAAAATAATTGATAAAAGATAATTGACCAAAATTGCTAAAAAATCCAATTGATTTAGTGCNAANCGNCTATAATATACTGTTAAAAATAACCAAAATTGTAGAAATTATATAATATTAAGTAAAAATAGCTTGCAAAAGCACAACAAATAACATATACTTAAAAGCGAAAACGATTAAGCTTTGCAAGAAAAGAGGTAGTACTGTTGGTTTCCATGAAGGATATTTCCAGAGCGTGTGGTGTCAGTATTGCGACTGTTAGCAAAGCGCTCAATGATCATGGAGATATCAGTGAAGATACTAAGAGGCATATCAGGCAGACTGCAAAGGATATGGGGTATTTTCCTAACTCTCAGGCAAGAGCGCTCAAAACCAATCGAACGCATAATATAGGTGTTTTATTTGTGGATGAAGCGAGGAGCGGTCTTANGCATGATTACTTCGNCTACCTGNTGGACACATTTAAAAGTACGGTAGAGGAGAATGGTTATGATGTGACCTTTATAAACGGAAGTCGTAAAGGGCGTAATCAGTTGTCGATTTTAGAGCATTGCAGATACCGGGGATTTGATGGTGTTATGATTGCCTGTGTGAAGTTCAGTGACCCTGAAGTGGTAGAACTGGTGCACAGCAACATGCCGATTGTGGCAATCGACTACATATTTGATAACGGAATTTCTATTATGTCTGACAATGTAAAGGGTATGCGGGATTTGTTGACCTACATTTACGAGCAGGGGCATCGTCGTGTTGCTTACATTCACGGAGGAGATTCGAGTGTCACCAGAAAGCGTGTTTCTTCCTTTTACAAGACAGCGGAGGAATTAGGGCTTGATATCCCGAAGGAATATGTTAGGGAGATTGCGTACAGAGATGCCAAAGCGGCAGGGGAAGTGACAAGAGAGCTGTTGAAGCTGAAGGAGGCTCCTACCTGTATTATTTATCCGGACGATTTCGCATGTTTTGGCGGTATGACTGTTATCAGGGAGCAGGGATTTCAAATTCCGGAACAGATTTCCGTGGCAGGTTATGACGGTATCAACATTGGGCGATATGTGGAACCGCAGTTGACTACCATAAGGCAGGATACGCACAGATTAGGTTATGAGGCGGCGAAGAAACTGATTGCTTTGATAGAGCGCCCTAAGACCACTCTCAAAGAGCCGGTTTTGATAGGCGGTATTCTTTACACCGGAGGTACGGTGGGCAGAGTGAACGGGGAAGGTCAGGCATAAATACGGTAATGTTATATTTAAAATATTTCATTATAAATCAATTATCACTTTAAGGAGGGTTATTTATGAAACGATTAATTGCAACAGCGTTATGTGCAGTGATGGTTATGGGTGCAATGACCGGATGCGGCAATAACGCAACAAGCGGCGGAACTACAGGCGATGACCCCAGCGTGAAAACCATTAACGTTTGGGCGTTTACCGATGAGGTTCCCAAGATGATTGAGAAGTATAAGGAAATGCATTCTGATTTTGATTATGAAATCAATACTACAATCATTGCAACTACGGATGGCGCTTATCAGCCGGCATTGGATCAGGCATTATCTGCAGGCGGCGCAGATGCTCCCGATATTTATTGTGCGGAGGCGGCATTTGTTTTGAAGTATACTCAGGGTGATGCAGCTAATTATGCAGCGGCTTACAAGGATCTTGGCATTGATATAGATGCTAAATTAAAGGAAGCTGATATCGCACAGTATTCCGTAGATATCGGAACCCGTGGCAACGGTGATGTGGTAGGACTTGGCTATCAGGCAACCGGCGGAGCATTCATCTATCGTCGTTCTATCGCTAAGGATGTATGGGGAACTGATGACCCTGCAACGATCAAGGATAAAATTGGCGGTGGCAGCGGCAGCTGGGATCAGTTTTGGGCAGCGGCAGAAGAGCTCAAGGCTAAGGGCTACGGTATTGTATCCGGTGACGGCGATCTTTGGCACGCAGTTGAGAACAGCTCACCTACCGGCTGGATTATTGACGGCAAGCTCAACATCGACCCTAAGAGAGAAGAGTTCCTTGACCTGTCCAAGAAGTTAAAGGACAACAGCTGGCACAATGATACAAGAGACTGGCAGGATGCATGGTTTGCTGATATGAAGGGTGAAGGCGCACAGGGCATCTTCGGTTTCTTCGGTCCTGCATGGTTGATTAATTACACACTTGCTCCTAACTGTGGCGGCAGCGCAGTTGGTGAGGGAACCTATGGCGACTGGGCAATCTGTGAATCCCCCATCGGTTTCTTCTGGGGAGGCACATGGATTCTTGCTAACAAGGATTCTAAGGTTAAGGGCGCAGTAGGCGACATTATTGAGTGGATTACCCTTGACAGCAGCGAAACCGGTCTCCAATATATGTGGGCTAACGGTACTCTTAACGGCGAAGGCGGCACCAAGGACGCTGTAGCAAGCGGTACTGTAATGAGCAAATCCGACGGTTCCGTTGATTTCTTGGGCGGACAGAATATGTTTGATGTATTCGTACCGGCAAATGCATTTGCAAACGGTAAGAACTTAACTCAGTATGATGAGACTATCAATATGAAGTGGCGTGATCAGGTTCGTGAGTACACCGCAGGTAACAAGACTCGTGAGCAGGCTATTGCAGATTTCAAGCAAGATGTGGCGGATAACTTGGATATTACTGTAGAATAATAAATTACCAAATTTAAAGAAGTTCAATGAACAAAGGGGCGGTCGGAGACCTTCCGACAGCCCCTTTTGTTTGTAAAAATTAAAGCGCAATGAAAGATGAAAGTTTATGAAACGTAAACGCGTAAGCTATGCAAAGTATGGGTATATTTTTTCATTGCCTTTTGTGATTGCATTCCTTATTTTTATGTTTTATCCGATTATTTATACAGCTATTATCGGATTTACCGACTTAAAGGGGTTGGGAAACACCGATATTCATTTTCTGTCGAATCCTTTTCAGAATTTTGAGAACATATTAAAGAATCCATCTTTTCAAGTGGCTTTAAAAAATACCTTTAAGATATGGATTTGCAATTTTATTCTACAGATGGTATTGGCGGTTATATTCGCAGCGTGGTTCACTTATGACCTCATGAAGATCTGAGGTGACGGTGTTTTCAAGGTGATTTCCTAT
>WFLX010294180.1_pt1 | contig 16685 bp, 8 predicted proteins | sample 4967041 | NCBI WGS metagenome assembly WFLX01 (sample SAMN12857096, study PRJNA449069) | gut metagenome | isolation source: stool from male and female vole | host: Microtus ochrogaster | place: USA:Florida | collected 2017 | reverse complement strand
CGCCGAAAGCATCTTCCGGTGTTTCGAGGGTCGACTCGCTCGAGAGGTTGATAAGGTAGAGGTTATCGGTGGTGTCAACAACGGTGGCCGTGCGCTGGCTGCGGCGGTAATTGTTGATGAAGATATTGCGCATGATGGTCATGACCCATGCCTTGAAGTTGGTGTTCTCGGCATACTTCTCTTCATTGTCCAGCGCCTTGAGCGTTGTGTCCTGGAGCAGGTCGTAGGCATCGTCGCGGTTGGAGGTCAACATATACGCGAAGTTCAGAAGATTAGCCTGAAGAGACATGAGGTTGGACTGGAAAGAAGAAGTTGTCATTTTGCTTAGTTTTTAAGGGATGAATGGATGATTTCGATGTCGGTGTTTGCTTCCGACACTGCAAATTTATAGAGCCTGCGCCGGGTAGCAAATTTTTAAATGTTAACGAATGTGAATGCAACAAATTTTCTCACATTTACATTGTAAAAAATTGCTAATCAAAGCCTTACACACCCACAAATTTGTTACATTATTGTTACACCACCCCTGTTACACCCATTTTGTAACATTTTCCCACCCACTTTGAGCAGGTGTACACGAAATTAAAATTTGATTTCCCCGACGAATATTCGTGTAAATTCCGGTATTTTCGTACATGCAGTAGGCTGCCCAGGACTTGAATCCGCCCCGGCTTTCAAAAACGCAACCTATGTCGTTTAATTCAACGTCCATATCGAATTATTTTACTATCTTTGCACAAATCTAATAGAGCCGGTCTAATTAATTCAATTACGGATTTTGCATATGGAACTGCACTTGGCACTTAAAAATTTGCTCGCACATTACGGGGAGGATTATATTTCGGACCCTCAGCTGGTTAGCACGTTGACCGACTTCGAGGCTTTCGGCCACGACCCGGCCATGCGCAATATTTTCCGTACACTCCACGCCGACGGCCTTTTGGAGGCACTCAGGAATCAGGGCTTCTGGGGCCCCGAAGCCGAAGGGATGATCTACGCCATTGTGCGCGACTATGCCTTTCCCGTCGATTTGGTGCGCTACGCCCTGGGTAGCGTCGCCTATGCCCTGGGGTGGGTCGACCTTGTGGCTACGCTCAAGAACATCAAGGTGGGCGACGGCGGAGGGCGCACCCTGCCATGGGAAGCGCTGAGCGTGGCCGAGCGCGAAGCATTCCTCAACGACAAGGTGCAGATCCGGCCGTCGCGGTGCGGAATCCAATTCAACTCTGTTTATATCTCCGACTGCTCTTACGATAAGAACCTTTACTTCAATGTAAACTTCGAAGCTGCCGGACGCCTCCCCAAGTTTACATTTGTCGAACTCAACGTCGCCGTCTACGACACCCTGAACCGCGTCCGTTACAAAGGAAGCCTCACCAGCGTCGACACAGACGAAAAGCCCGAGCACTTCGACATCATCGACTCTTCCATGGTGTGCCTCAACTTCCCCTATACCGAAATCGGCAAAATCCTGATTTTCACCGCAAAGAATTAACCGGGTATGGAAATCGGGTTTGTGAGTTTCAATCAGGAGGCGCTGGGGCGCGCCGGGAAGGTGCTCAAGATGCTCCAGGGGCAGGGCGCAATCGATGAGCTGGGCCTGGGACGCATCCGCGACGCGTTTTCCAACTCCATGTTCCCCGGTCTGTCCGTGTTGCAAACCCGGGCCAAGTACTTCGTGATGTTGCCTGCCCTATATGCCCACCTTGAGCGCAAACGCATCGCCAACGCCCGCGAGGCCCGCTCGCTCGTGCGCGAGTACGAAATCAAACTTACCGACCGCCTGCTCAGAAGCTCCGGCCTGGAGGCCGGCGGCATCATCGGCGCCGAGTCGCTGCGCAAGCGCGAGCAGTATGTCAAGTACGACCCCACCTATGTATATATCTCCGGCATGGAAACCTACGGGCTCGTGAAAACATCCGGCAACATCTACGCCATGCTCGCCGAGCGCTCGGCCGCCAGACAAGGGCTGCCCGAACACGTCCGCGGCCCCGAAGCGGAGGACTCCGACGACCTTGACGGGATGTCGCAGATATTCCTGACCCCCGCGGTGGATTACACCTTTGAATCCTCCGGGGAGCTGTTCATAACCCTATCACCCGCCGAAGCCCGATTCTTGAAGGAAAGGNTAGTGCGCGCCGTGCCGGACTCGCTCCTGGCCGAGTTGCTGGACTCCGGCGTTTTCCGCAGCCTGACCGACGATGAATTTGAGGCCATCGGCCCGAAAATCCAACCGGTCGTTTNCGCGCAAANNTNCNGCATCTACACCCTGGCCCTACGTTATTCGCGCTTCGCCAACCTGCTGCGCTTATTCTACGCAATGCTTTATAATCGCGGCGTCGGTGCAGCCGATGAGGCTCTGGAAATGGGTCGCCGGTTTACAGAATCCCTCACGGCGCCTCACGCAGAGTTCGCCCCCGGGCAGATTGAGGAAATTCTGGACTTCGCAAAACCCAGAATCTCCGAGGACAAGAGCATCGGATTCTGCCTCAAGGCTGCACGTCTTATAAGCGAAGGAGATTATGCCGCCCTCGAGCGGGAGATTGTCAACCGCGAGCAGGACATCAAAGGCCCCCGCAGGAGCAAACTCCTCAACCCGCAGGACTACGAGCCCGGGCACCCCTTTGACGTACCGGCCTTAATGACTTACCGCTGGAGCACCATAGTAAAAACGGTTTTCCGGGACATCGCGCAGGGACTTGACAATGGATGATTTGATTTACAACGAACTGGTAGCCTCGCCGGGGTTCGAGATAGAGTTCGCCGTCGGCACGACCTACAGCATGGATGCCGAAGCCTTCCTTGCCGTGAGCCTTTCAATGGCAAATCTGGGCGAGGCGGCCGACGCGGACTCGCCCGCCCGCCTGCTCGCCGGCCTCCGCAACGCCGCATCTAAAGTGGCCATATTCATAAATCGCGGCGGCCTCCAGGTGCCCCCGCGCAGAAGTCCCCTTTACGCCATGCTGGATAGANGCGTCTTNGAGGTGGCCGANGAGCATCGTGGAAATGAGNNGGCCAATTTTCACCCCAANNTGTGGATANTACGNGAGCACGNCNTTGACGAACCCGGCCGCCGAGAGCNACAAACTCATNGNCCTGAGCCGCAANCTGACCAAGGACACCAGCCTGGACATCGCCGCTTCCATGGTGGCCCCGCTGGGCGCACGCCCCTCCGATGTCCTTCGCCGCAAGCATGCGCCCCTGAAGGAGATGCTCCTGCAGCTGGCCACGTTCGCTTCCGGCAAAAAGGCCAGGGAAGTGCGCAACCTTGCAGGCGACATCGACTCCCTCGGCGCTTTCAGCCTCAGCGACCCCTACGCGGACTACGAATTCATCCCCATCATGTTCGGCGCCAACCTCAACCCCGACATCAATTTCGAACGGGAGCTGCCCGCAACGCTCATGGCCGTAGTGTCGCCCTTCGTGGACCTACCCGCGCTGCAGTGGCTCAACAGCTATGCTCCCAAGGCGGAGAAAGTGCTCATTACCCGCCTGGAGAGCCTTACGCCCGAAATCATGGACCTATACGCCGGCGAGCTCCGCTCGGTGTGGGTGCCGACGCAACTGATGGCCCTGAACGATGTCCAGCCCATGAATCTCCACGCAAAGATGTACTTTTCCTGGCATCCCCGCAGCGGAGGGGTCCACCTTTGGTTAGGGTCGGCAAATGCCACCGCAAGCGGCTTTTACCGCAACTCCGAATTCCTCCTCAGGCTCACCATGCGCCGCGGTGTGCGCCGGTTCGACAACTTCGTACGCGAATTCACCGACGAGAAAAAGCAGATGTTCCGCCGCTTGACTTCCCTGCCGCCGCAGCCCCGGGAGGCGCCCAGGGATTTGAGCCTGAGCGTGGCCGTGAGGGTGAAGCTCATCAGCCGCAACAACCTTTCGGCCGAAGTGGTGTGCGACGGCGAAGAACATCAGGTCCGTATCAGGGCCAGGCGCCTGCCCGACATCCCCGGCCAAATAAAGTTCGCCCCGATACAGGAGCCCTACAACGAAGCCCCCATGACCTCCACCGGGTGCACAATAACGGTCACACATCCGGCCAGCCTCTCNGAATTCTACATNCTCTCCGTCACACCCGAGGCTGAAAACGTCGAGCCCGTGAGGATGGTAATAAAAATTCCTACCGCCGGTATACCCGCCGACCGCGATAATCTTATCTTTCAGTCGATTATCAACACCCCGGCCCGCTTCCGCTCATTCATCGAGATGATGATTACCGACCGCCCCCGCGAACTGCTGGCCCTCCTCGACGACCCCGCCGGCGACTCCGCGGGCGCCGGTTCCAATAGCTCCGACCAACCTCGCGGCGCTCTTTATGAATCCTTGTTGCGGCTGCTGGCAGGCAATCCAGCCAAGCTCAAGGATATTCAGGAGGTCGTTTCGATGGCCGGCGACAGCGTTGTGTCCGAATCTTTCCGCCGTATGGCGGACGTGTTTTACCATTCAGCAAAGCAACTCCGATGAGTTTGTACGATTTCCAGCAGGCCACATCCGACCGCATTGCGCAGATATTCCGCAACGCAACCGTAGGCGCCGACGGGCGCGAAATCCTACGCGGCGGCCAGCGGCGTGTGCTCCTGGCCGACGAAGTAGGCCTCGGAAAGACCCATGTGGCCGCCGAAGTAATCAAGCAGGNGAGGGAACTGCGGCGCACAGTCAGCAACAACATGTTCCGCGTGGTCTACGTTTGCTCAAACATGAGCATCGCCAACCAGAACATCCGCAAACTCGGCATTGAAAACAAGGCCGACGTAGCCGAAAGCCGCCTCTCAATGCAGCACCTCACAATCCGCGAGCGGGAAGCAGCCCTCAAGGAATCCGGCTCAGCCGCCGCCGGCATCATCATTCCCCTCACCCCCTCAACATCCTTTGCCCTTTCCGGAACAGCAGCCGGCATGACAAGCGAGCGGGCACTCATTGCGCAGATTCTGGTGCGGATGGACGAGTTCAAGAACTACCGGCAGCAGATTTTCGCCCTCTTCCAGGGCCGCTCCAAGGCTGACGGATGGAGCTACTGGCTCAAGCGATATGACGCACACATCAACGCCATAAACCATAGGACGGCAGATGACTACATGGCCGATACCGTCAGATTCCTCCGCGCCAACCCCGACTTCGGCCTTATCAGGGACGAACTCCTGAGCCACTTCGGCGCCCCGGAGCTCGACGCCGACCATGGCCGGATTATCAATCGCTTGCGGCGAATTTTTGCGGACCTAAGCCTTTCCATGCTCGAACCCGACCTGATCATCATGGACGAATTCCAGCGATTCAGCTCCTTGCTGGACTTCAACGACGACAGCGAGCAGACAGCCATCGCCCGCAAATTCTTCAACAACGACTCCGGGCGTCCGCCGATGATTCTCCTCATGTCCGCAACCCCTTATAAACCCTACTCAACCCTCGAGGAACTCACTGAGTACAACGCCGATACGCACTACGAGGACTTCAACCGCCTTATGGATTTCCTCTTCAGCGGCGCCAGGGACTTCCGCGAAGTATGGAGCGACTATTCCCACAAGCTCTCGCATATCAGCGTAGAGAATTTCGACATCCTCCTTGCCTCCAAGAAGATAGCACAGGATAAAATGTACAGTGCCATGTGCCGCACCGAGCGCCTCAACGAGGGCTTGCTCAAAGAGCACTGCATCGAACTGCCTATCGGCCTGAGCGACACCCTCTCCTTCTGCGAGATGCAGCGCATTGTGCAGGCATGCAAGGCGCAAGTCGCCGAAACCGGCCATGGCCGGTTCAACTGGTCAAACATGCCCGTGGATTACGTCAAATCTGCCCCATATCTGCTCTCGTTCATGGACTCCTATGAGCTCTCAAAGCAAATAGGCAACCTTTACAGCACCCGCCGCCAACATTTACCCACCCCGTCGGCCCTGACACTCCTGCGCCGGAAAGACCTTGAGAACTTTCACCACCTGCCCATGCGCAACGCTCGCATGGAGTACCTGTGCAACCTCATGCTGCCCAAGGGTAAAAGCACCGAATTGCTCCTGTGGGTACCCTCCTCCAGGCCGTACTACTCCACCAACGCCGACAACCCATTTGTCAAAAACGCCGACTTCTCCAAGATGCTCATCTTCTCCGCCTGGGAGATGGTGCCCCGTGCCATCTCAGTGTTGATGACCTACGAGCTCGAGCGCCGCGTAATATTCTCAAAGTACAGAAAGGCGGCTTACGGTGCGTCAACAGGTAGCGAACGCCTCAAAGACGACGCAAAAAGCATAATCACCGAACCATCCCCCTTCCTGGCCTCGCTCTACCGCCCCGAAGAGTGGTACGGAAAGCCTCTCCACATCATCAGGGCTCACATCCGCCGGCAGATNGAACAGCGGGTGAAAGTCATCCCCCGGTCCGGACGCCGGAACTACAGCAAAATTCTCTCCCTCATTCGCCATCTCGACAACCCATCACTCCCCGCCCCGGAAGATATTCCCGCCACAGCCCTGGACATGCTCACCGACATGGCCATAGCCTCACCCGGAGTCTGCCTCTACCGTATTTTAAAACATGCCGATGACGCCCGGAAGGCCGCCGTAGGATTTTGCACAATCTTCAACCGCCGTGTGGCAGGCTACATTATCGACAAGATGCAGGAGAAAACCCCATCCGACGTAACTTACCTCGAAGGCGTGATGGACTATTGCGTAATGGGCAACCTCCAGGCAGTGTTGGACGAGTACGCCCATATGTGCGGCGAAGACTTTGCCATAAACATGTCCGAAGCCTTTATCGGCGACGCAAACCTGCTCATCAACACCGACGATACCTTCGGCCGCGAAAGCGCCAAAAAGATGGCCCCACGAATATCCTACGCAGTACCGTTTGCAAAAAACGTCGCCGTTACCAGCGACAAAACCCTCGAACGGTCCAACAACATCCGCTGCGCATTCCAGTCGCCATTCTATCCATTCATTGTGGCCAGCACCTCCGTGGGCCAGGAAGGACTCGACTTCCATTGGTACTGCCGCAAAGTGATGCATTGGAACCTACCCTCCAACCCCCAGGACCTCGAACAACGCGAGGGCCGCATCAACCGCTACAAATGCCTGGCCATACGCCGCAACCTGGCACGCTTCAACCCCGGTCTTTACGACTGGGACTCCATTTTCCGGGAGGCTCACCGGCAGGTGCGCACCCGGTTCGCCGACACCTACTCCGACATGGTTCCTTTCTGGTGCTTACCAACTCAGTGGCTCGACCGCGATAAGGACTCCATCGAATGGATTGAGCGCATCGTGCCCATGTACCCCGAAAGCATCGACAACGTGCGCTACAAACACCTCATAAAAGTCCTCTCGCTCTACCGCCTCACCATGGGCCAGCCGCGGCAGGAAGAACTCCTCCGGATGATCAGCCACCTCAACCTCACCCCCGCCCAAATCCGTTCCCTCCTCTTCAACCTCTCCCCCATCTCCGCAAAACAATAAATCCGACTCACAGATTGCCTCAATCGTCCGCCCAGGCCCGCAGCCCTTACAGGCGGTTTGAAACGTGCCGGGGCTTCAGCCCCGGGGTGGGAGCCATAAATTTTGTCTTTCGTGCAAGGAGCTTTCTCCTTGATGTCCCCGAAAAAAGAAAAGCAACCCGTAGGCTGCTTGTGCGGAGAGAGAGGGATTCTTGCTCCGCTGCGCTTCGCAAGCGCTTCGCGTTGACGAACCCGTTCGAACCCTCTCTTCACGCAAAAAGGACAGCCGAAGCTGTCCTTGTGCGGAGAGAGAGGGATTCGAACCCCCGGAGGTGTTACCCTCAACGGTTTTCAAGACCGCCGCAATCGACCACTCTGCCATCTCTCCTGATCTTTGCCCTGCAAAGGTAGAGCTTTTTTTTCGTTTTTGCAAAATTTTCGCTATTTTTGTGGGATAAAGATGAAAAAGGCGATTGCTGCACGTCGCGCCGCTTGGGCGCTGGTTATCTTTTCGGGCCTCCTTATTGTAGCGGTGGGCCTGGGCCGAATCCTGCGTCCCCAGCAGCCTCACGTCGACCCCAACCGCGAAGCATATCCAATTGTCGGTCTGGACCTTTCGGCCCACANNGGCNTNGCCNACTTCGACTCCGTCGCCGCCGCAGGCGTCGACTTCGTCTACCTCAAGGCCAGCGAAGGAAGCTCCTTCCGCGACCCCGCCTTCATCCGCAACTATGTCGCCGCCCGACGGACACCCCTGGCAATCGGAGCCTACCACTACTTCCGCTTCGACCGCGACGGCATCTCCCAGGCCGACAACCTCCTCAACGCCCTTAAAGACTTGCGCCTGGACCTACCCCTGGCAGTCGACGTCGAGGAGTGGCACAACGACGCCACAGTCCCCACCGACCTGGTGGTCGAACGCCTCAACGCCATGCTCAGCCGCCTGCGCGACGCCGGCCACCGTGTCATCGTCTACACTAACAAGAACGGCCACAGCCGCTTCCTCCGCGACCTCGACGTGGAGCTCTGGATATGCTCCTTCACATCCCCGCCCATCGGACGCACCGACTGGCGCCTGTGGCAGCACAGCCACATCAGNCGCATCCCGGGNGNCAGCGGTNTCGTCGACATGGACACNTTCAANGGCACCCGCGAGGANTGGGAAGCCTTTCTTGCACAATAAATAACGCACGCATGCGTTATTATGCAGTATAGCTATGCGATTATCACTATGACCAACCATAAACTCTCTCTCCTGACATTCCTCCTGCTGATGCTCGCCGCATTGGTGGCTCCGGTGCGCCTGGCGGCCTTTCCGGCCGAAACCTACGCCTCGGAGTCCGTCCTCGCGTCCGGCACATGGGTCAAGGTCGCCGTGGAGGCCGACGGAATGTACCTCCTCCCCAACGCAACCCTCCGCAACTGGGGTTTCGACGACCCCGCGCGCGTGCGCGTGGTAGGATATGGAGGCCGACGCCTCAGCGACGTACTCTCACTTGAGANCTACATCGACGACCNCCCCGCCGCTCCCTCTGCCGTCACGCCCAAAGGCGTCGTGTTCTACGCCCTCGGCCCCGGCGCATGGCAGAGCGACGACGGCAAGGAATGCTACTACTACCGTCCCAACGACTTCACCAACTACGCCTACTACTTCGTAGGCTACGCCGACGCCCCTGTTCCTGAAGCTGTTACAGCTACCACCGGCTCCCCTTCAGCCCCCGCCGGCGCAACCCCCGCCACGACATTCCGCGACTACGTCGGCCATGCCGCCGAGACAACCTCACCCGGCGAGGCAGGCCCTCTGTTGGTCGGCGAGGAGTTCCGCTACACCCGCTCGCGCTCAATCACCCTCAAGCTCCAGGACCCCGTGGTGACCGACGGCGTCACACCCCTGGGCATCCACTGCGCATTCGTCAGCCGCATTCTCGGCGGTAGCGGCAAACTGACTCTCAACATCAACGGCGCCGCAAGCACCTCCACCATGCAGATTCCCGCCTGCTCATCAAGCTCTTACGTCCACGGAATGCTCTCCGAGGAGAACTTCCGCATCGACGTCCCCATGGCTGCCGACGGCGCCGCAAAAGCATCCCTCACCTTCTCCTCTTCCGCCAGCGTCCGCGGCGCATGGCTCCAGTCGCTCGCCCTGACCTACGAGCGCCACCTGCGCCTCGGCTCCGCCGGATACCTGCGCTTCGAGAGCCACGAAAAGGCCCTGCGCCTGGCCGGCGCCACCGAAGGCGTAACCGTGTGGGACGTCACCGACCCCCGCGCTCCAAAGGCCGTACAGATCTCCGCCGCAGCCTCCGAGGCCCGCTGGAGCGTCACTGAACCCGGACGCCGCGCATATGTGGCCTGGAACCCCGCCGCAAACATCCCCTCGCCCACACTCGTCGGCACCGTCGCCAACCAGAACCTCCATGCGCCCGAGTCCAACCCCGGGATGGTGATTATCGCCCCGAACCCATATATGGCTCAGGCAGAGCGAATTGCCGATATTCACCGCGAAGAGGGCATGGAAGTGCTCGTCGTTGACCTCGACCACGTATACAACGAATTCTCTTCCGGCGTGCCCGACGTCGGTGGCCTCCGACGTTACCTCAAGATGGTATACGACCGCGGAGAGGCTGCCGGCAAACCGCTGCGCTACGCCATCCTCGTGGGCCGAACCAGCTTCGACATGCGCGACCGCACCACCGGCGGACGCCGCGACTACCCGCTCATCCCCGCATGGATGCCCGCAGCTCCTGCCGCCTCGCTGTCCGATAACACCGGATTCAGCTCCGACGACATCACCGCAATGCTCGCCGACGGCAGTGGCGCCGACCTCCGCCGCGACCAGCTCTCAATCGCCATCGGCCGAATCCCCGCCACCGACCAGGACGAACTCCGACTCATGGTCGACAAACTCGTCGACTACGCCCGCGGCGCCCGCAAAAGCGCCTGGAAGCACCGTTTCCTCTTCATCGCCGACGATGAGGACGCTTCCGTGCACCTGAACCAGACCGAAGCAATGGTCAACGCAATCCAGGCCACCGACCGCCACCAGCACCTCGCACGCAAAGTCTACATCGACGCCTACGACCGCCAGGGCAAGGACGTCCCCGGCGCGCGCACACAGATGTACCGCTACCTTGACGAAGGCGTCGTGTGGTGGAACTTCGTCGGCCATGCCAACCCCACCAGCTGGACCGGCGAGGGAATCCTCACCTACTCCGACGTCAACAACCTCTACCTCCGCCACATACCCTTCATCTACGCCGCCACCTGCGACTTCCTCCGCCTTGACGCCGCAACCATCAGCGGCGCCGAACTCCTCTACAAGGAGCGCTACGGCGGGGCCATAGGAATCATCAGCGCCGTCCGTCCGGTATATATCACCGACAACGGTAACCTCACCCGCGCCATGGGCCGCGCCCTGGCAACCCGCGGCGACGACGGTTGCCTCCTCACACCCGGCGAAATCTACCGCCGCGCCAAAAACGACATACGCTCCGAAAAGGGCGACCGCCTGGCCGACGACAACCGCCTCCGCTACGTATTCATCGGCGACCCCGCCCTCCGTCTGGCCACACCCTCCAACATCGTCCGCCTCGACGCAGTCCGCGGCGTCGACATCGACCCCGACGACGCACCAACCATCGCCGCTCTCGAACAGCCCGTTCTCAGCGGCTCCGTCACCGACCCCCTCGGCAACCTCCTATCCGACTTCAACGGAACCGTTCTGGTCGAAATATTCGACGCCGAGCGCTCCGTAACCACCAAGGGCTACGGCTCCGACGGAGTTCAGACTACCTTCGAGGACCTCGGCGAACGCCTCTACTGCGGCTCCGCCAAGGTCGAAGGCGGCCGATTCTCCATCAAGGTCGCAATGCCCGCCGAGGTCGCTCAGAACTACCGCCCCGCAGCTATGTCGCTCTTCGCCTATGCCTCCGACGACAACGTTGAAGCTGTCGGCCTCAGCCGCGACTTCTACGTGTTCGGTACCGACCCCGCCGCCGAGGAGGATAAGGAACGCCCCGTCATCGAGTCTATGGTCCTGAACCACAGTAGCTTCACCGACGGCGACATCGTCAACGAATCGCCCATGCTCATTGCCACCGTAACCGACAACATCGGCATGAACCTGTCGTCCGCAGGCATCGGCCACCAGATGACGGCTATCCTCGACGGTACGCGGACCTACACCGACCTGGCCCAGTTCTACACCCCCAACTCCGACGGTACTCCCGGCGGCGTAATCAACTACACCCTCGAGAACCTTCCCGTCGGCCCCCACTCCCTGACCCTGCGCGTGTGGGACACATCCGGAAACTCGGCCCTCCGAACCATCCAGTTCAACGTCGCCGCCAACGTCGCACCCAAGATTTATGACGTATACTCCGACGCAAACCCCGCCTCGACTGCCGCGAACTTCTACCTCTCGCACGACCAGCCCGACGCCATGGCAACCGTCACCGTCACCGTCTACAACCTCCTCGGGCGCCCCGTCTGGAGCGGCACCGTCACCGCCCGGTCCGATATGTTCCTCACAACCCCCGTGTCCTGGGACCTTACTGACTTCAGCGGCCGGCGCGTGCCCCGCGGAATCTATCTCTACAGCGCAACTATAAGCTGCAACGGCCAGGCGCACCAAACCGTAACACGCCGAATTGCCGTCACGGCTCGCTAAGCGCGGTTTTCTCAGCGAAATTCACTATCTTTGCAGTATGAATCAGCGAACGCCATTGCCAACTCCCACCATGCCGCTGCCCGAGCCCACCCTCAGGCGGCTTCCATGGTATCTGGCATTCCTGACAATGCTGCGCATGGAGCGTGTGGAGCACGTTTCCTCCACCCGCATCGCCGAGGAACTCGACGTGGACCCCTCGCGGATTGCAAAGGACCTCTCCTTCCTCGGAATCAAAGGCAAAACGCGCATCGGCTACCGCGTCGACGAGCTCGAAGCAAAGCTCCGCGACTTCCTCGGATTCGACCGGCGCCACAACGCCGTGATGGTCGGCGTCGGAAGCCTCGGGGCCGCTCTTATCGCCGACTCGGGCCTCCAGCGCTACGGCCTCAACATCGTTGCGGGCATCGACACCAACCCCGCCCTGGCCCTTACGTCAATCAACGGCGTCAGAATCTACCCGCCCCACCGCCTCAAGGAGCTCGTGCGCGAACTCGGAATTCAGATCGGCATAATCGCCGTTCCCATAGAATTCGCNCAGGCCGTCAGCGACTCTATCTGCGAGGCCGGCATACGCGCAATCTGGAACTTCACCCCCTCCCGTATACGCGTCCCCGAAGGAGTGGTGGTCACAAACACGTCCATCTACTCCCACCTCGCCCTGATCTACAACCGCCTCTCATCCCTAAACCCCTCAGAATCATGAAGGTACTGGTGATGTCACAACCTGCCCCGGGGCAGTGGCAGATGCGCATGGGGGCCGATTCGGCCGTCCTGCGCCACGGCGAGCCCGTCTTTCTCCCCGAGAGCGGGCGCACAGCCCGCGTCGCCGTCGTGCCCGCTCTCCGCATCGGTCGCCTCGGTTTCTGCGTCCGGAGCAACTACGGCTCCTATATCAACGGAATCACACTNTTCCAGTNCCTCGCCCCGGACCCCGACGACCTGCCCCCATGGCTCCCCCCGTTCGTGGCCGACCGCTCTTTCTCTCCCGGCCAGTGGCTCCCGATGCCCGACGACGACNCCATCCGATGCCAGGTAGACATTTCCCCCCTGCCAGGGCGCACAGGAAACCCCGAAATAATAAACTTTTCCACCTCATTATCAGCTCTTGAGCCCGAGCGGCACATTCGCGAAATATCCCGATTCTGCACCCTCAAAACCGGCGACGTTCTCCTCTTCCTCGACCACGGAACACCGATGCTCCCCGCCGGAATCGACTCCGAACTCACCGCCTCGCTCAACGGCACAAACGTCCTGAACATCAGGCTCAAATAGCGCACTGGCGCACACTTCCACACTTGCACATTCTTCCGGATTAATGAATATCTTTCTCAAAATATCTCTCCTGCTGCTCATGGCCGTCCTCCCCCGGACGCTCTGGGCCTACGAACCATCCTACTACTGCGCCGACTCGCGCCTGAGCGCCGGACGCTGGGTCAAGGTGGCCGTGGATACCACCGGCATCCACCAGCTCTCCTATCAGACCCTGCGCAGCCTCGGTTTCGACGACCCCGCCAAGGTCACAGTCCACGGCTACGGGGCCGTACAGGGCGCCGACAACACCTTCGGCTCCCACCCCGACGACCTCCCCCTCCAGCACACCCTCCACACCCCCGACGGGCGGATTCTCTTCTACGCCGAGGGACCCGTGGCGGCTACCCTCAAGCTGTCAGCCGGGGCCGACGTCACCCGCAATGCCTACAGCAGCCAAAGTTTCTACTTCCTTACGGACACCTACACAGCCGCACCCTCACAACCCATTGAGTATGTGGCCAATACAGCCTATATGGTCGACAAGGCAACCTTCGTCGACTATCGCGAGAAAGAAACCTGCAACTACGGCCAGGGCGGAGCACTGTACCACGGCCCCAATATCACCGCCGCAAACCCCGACACCTACCGGTTCCGAATCCGCAACCTCTACCGCGACGCCGACGTCAGCGTCCGCCTCTCAGGCGTCATCCGCACACTCACCAACGTCAACATCGTTCCGCAGTTCGAGGGCGAAATCGGTGTGGCCGAAATGAAGACAATCGATTGCGCACCAATCATCTCCAGCACCAAAATCTGGCTCCCCTTCAGCGGCTTGGGAACCATCAGCGCCTCCGCGGAGCATCCCATGCAGGACGCCCCGCTGACCATCAGCATCCCCATGCCTTCCAACTTCCGCGGTCCAATCCTGGCTGCCGACTTCATTTACCTCACCTACGAACGCTCGCTCCGCCTCGAACCCGACGAGTCACACCTCCATATCCAGCTCCGCAGCCAGAGCGTCCGCAACCGCAACATGCTCTTTTCGGACGTGCCCGAGCATTTCGAAGTGTGGGATGTCAGCGACCACTGGGACGTACACCCCTTCGAGCTTAACCGGCGCACCAACCAGGCCCTCATCACCCTGCCCATGCGGCCCAACAGCCCGACCCGCCTGGTGGCATTCGACCCCGACGCCTCGTTCGCCGAGCCACGCATCGTCGGCGACGTGCCCAATCAGAACATCCACGCACTCCCCGTGCCCCACATGGTCATAATCACCACCCCCCTCTTCCGCGACGCCGCCAACGACCTGGCCCACATCCACCGCCGCCGGGGGCTCGACGTCCATGTGGTCATGCAGGGCGATATTTTCAACGAATTCGGTTCCGGCGCGCCCTCCCCTGCCGCAATCCGCCGAATGAACAAGATGTTCTTCGACCGCGACCCCCAGAAATTCCGCTTCGTAACCCTCTATGGCGCAACCACTTGGGACCCCAGGCAACTGTCGGGCCCCCAACCCGACTTGCCCCTGGCCTACCTCGCCGAGGACCCCTTCCACGCTCAGGAATCAGCTTCAAACTTTGCCAACGACGCCTACTTCGGAATCCTCTCCGACGGCTCCACTACCGCCGGAATTTATGCCCTGAACATGTCCGTGGCCGTAGGCCGAATTTCCGCCCGAAACCAAGCCGAAGCAATTGACTATAATAATAAGGTGCGCGCACATCTGGCAATGCCTGCCGATCCCGCCGTATTCCTGCGGGCCGTCACATCCTCCTGCGATGGCGACGGATACGCCCACTTCGACCACAACACAGTCCTGTCCGACACCCTCACATGCGTCAACCCCAACATGATGGTGCGTCGGGCCGACGAGCTCCTCTTCCCCGCGCCCGTCGGCACGCAGTGGGACGCACCCCGGGCCATCGCCGACGCTCTCACTCAGGGCGTGGGACTCTTCGCCTACTGTGGCCACGGTAACCCCGAAGCACTCGGAAACAACCTCTGGAATCTCCGCCACAACAAATCCACAACCTACTCCCGCTTTCCACTGGCACTGCTCGCCACATGCTACATCGCGCCAATCGACCGCCTCTCCGGAATCGCCGACCGGATGGTACTCCGGCCCGACGGCGGCGCTATCGCTGCTATCGGCGCTTGCCGCTCGGTTTACCTCGAGCGAAACAAAATCCTGAGCTACGCCGTAGCACAGGCATACGCCTCCGCAACTCCCGGCACGACCATGGGCGAAGTGTTCGTCAACGCACGCCGCATGCTCATCGACCGCGGACTCATGAGCGCTGCCGTCGGCGCTAACACCCTGTGCTACAACTTCATCGGCGACCCCTCCATCCCAATGGCAATTCCCGAAGCCAAAATAGTAGTTGAAACCATTTTCGGCCAGCCCTACACCGGTCAGGAAATGATTGCCCCCGGCCTCACTCCGCAGATTACAGGCAAAGTCGTCGACGCTGAAGGTAACCTCATGGCCGACTTCAACGGCCCCGTAACCATCGACCTCTACCGCGCACCCCTGGTCACCGCCACCCGTTGGCAGGACAACACCGCGCGCTACCCGGCCATCGAAGACGCGCTCCTCACCACCTGCCACGGAACCATCACCGGCGGCCGCCTCTCCGCCCTGGTCACAATCCCCCTCAGCGACGCCGTCTGGAGCCCCGGCCGCACCATCCTGTCAGCTGTCGATAGCCGCACGGCCCGATGCGCCGCCGGCATCATGCCTGGACCCGGAATCGGCTCACAGTTCATCGCCGACCCCGCCGCTCCCGCCGCTCCCGCTATAACCGACTTCGAAATCGACGCTGCCGACCGTGCCGCCGACGGAACCGTCGCACCCGCCTTCAACATCAACCTCGCCGTCCACGCACCCGCAGGCCTCGCCGAAGGCCATGCGAACTTCATGCGCCGCACAGCCCTCCGTCTCGACGGGAAGCGCCTCGACTCCGACCCCACCGACGGACTCCTCCCCGACGCCCAAGGAAACATCGCCCTATCCGTGCCTATGGAAGTCACAGCCCCCGGCAACCACACCCTCACCGTCTCCGTCACCGACCGCCTCGGGCGCAACGCCTCCGCCCACCTGGACTTCACCGTCGCCCCGCGCAATTATGCCGCAACCCTGAGTCTCGACGCCCCCGAAGGGTACGTCCGAAAAGAAGCAATCTTCGACGCCACCACCGACGACGGCGACACCACACCCACCGGCCGCCTTATCATCACCGACAGCCACGGCCGCACAGTCCTCTCTCGCCCCGACGTCGCCTTCCCATTCCGCTGGGACCTCCGCGACTCCGACGGCAACCCCGTCCCCAACGG
>WFLX010367483.1_pt1 | contig 16687 bp, 11 predicted proteins | sample 4967041 | NCBI WGS metagenome assembly WFLX01 (sample SAMN12857096, study PRJNA449069) | gut metagenome | isolation source: stool from male and female vole | host: Microtus ochrogaster | place: USA:Florida | collected 2017 | reverse complement strand
TCAAATCTGCTGCTCCAAGAGTCATAAGCACTTCAAAATTACTATTTTTTATCAAATTAAGCAAATTTTTTCGCTCGCAAAATACTTTATTTTTGCATTTGACGTCTTTTAGCACCATTTGAGAGTCGACTCCTGGGATAGGTTTTTCTCTTGCCGGATAGATCTCAGTCATGATCAGGCGGTCGGCTGCGGATAGAGATTCTGCAAATTCAGGAGCGAAATCGCGGGTGCGTGTATACAGGTGAGGCTGGAAGATGACAGCTATCTCTTTTCCCGGGTAAAGCTTCCTCACAGACTCTATAGAAGCCTTCACTTCTGCCGGAGAATGGGCATAGTCGTCGATTACGGCAGTCTTGCTCTCGGTCACTCCGTCGAGCCAAATCTGGAAGCGGCGTTCAGCTCCCTTGAATGTCTCAAGACCCTTCTTTATTTCTTCCGGAGAGGCTCCTGCATGCCAAGAGGCTGCGGCTGCGGCTACTGAATTGTCAATGTTGATTTCCACTGGCACTCCCAGACTGATGTCATTTATGGTCACTTCGGGTCCGTGGATATCTATCGTAAGGGTGCCTGTGCCCCATCTCACATTGTCGGCATACCAGTCTCCTCTTATCTCGCCGCGATGGCCGCTGTATGTCTCCAGATTGACATCCTTGCCGATGCGTGGAATAAGCTTAAGACCCGTGTGCATGATAAGATATCCGCCGGGTCGGATAAGCGAGGTGAAATGAGCAAATCCCTCCAGGTAGCCTGCCTCGTCTCCATATATGTCAAGGTGGTCGGGATCGGTCGATGTGACTACTGCGAGCCAGGGATGAAGCCTATGGAATGATCGGTCGTATTCATCTGCTTCGATGACGGAATAGCGGCTCCCTCGCGATATCATGAGGTTGCTTCCGGTATTGCGCAAGATTCCTCCGAGGAAAGCATTGCAGCCTTCTTTGGTCTGCTCCAAAATCCATGCTGTCATTGAAGACGTGGTGGTCTTTCCATGAGAGCCGGAAATGCAGATGCCATCAGTATCTTTTGTTATAAGTCCGAGCACTGCAGCGCGTTTCAAAGGAGTGAATCCCAATTTCCGGAATTCACTCAGAATTAGATTGTCGTCACCAACGGCGGGAGTATACACTACAAGTGTATCTTCCGGATTTTTCATTTCTCCAGGAATAAGGGCAGGATCATCTTCAAACACGATTTCTGCTCCTTCTTCTCGCAGGGCATCCGTAAGATGTGTCGATGTGCGGTCATAGCCTGCTATACGGCATCCCTTCGAAAGAAAATATCTTACGAGGTTGGCCATGCCTATGCCTCCAGCACCTACGAAGTATATGTTCTGAGGTATATTCATTTCTTTTAATTCATAATTCAAAATGCATAATTCATAATCTTTTTCCAATGCATAATTCATAATTCATAATTGTTGGATTGCGTAGTCAATAATGCATTATTAATTATGCATTATACATTATGAATTCTGCATTATACTAAGGATTTCGTCTACAATCTTTTCATCTGAATCAGGAAGAGCGAGTTTGCTTATTTCTGTGCTCATCTCCTGCAGCTTTTTCTTGTCGTGGAGAGTGCTGATGATCTCATCTATCAGATGCTCACGTGCTTCGGCATCCTTGACTAGGATAGCAGCCCCTTTGTCGGATAGTGCACGTGCATTTTTAGTCTGATGGTCTTCTGCAACATTAGGGCTTGGCACGAGGATGCAGGGCTTTCCAAGGAGCTCAAGTTCGCTGATGGAGCCTGCGCCTGCCCTTGACACTACAAGATCTGCTGCTGCATACGCCGCTGCCATATCGGAAATGAATTTAGTGACCACTATTCCCTTAAGGTTCTTAACGGCAGCAGTGCCACGGTCTCCGAAATTCTTGCCTGTCTGCCATATCACTTGGATTCCTTCATCATATAGGCGGCGGATGCCTTGCTCCATGCTTTCGTTAAGGGTCAGCGCTCCAAGGCTTCCTCCGACAACGAGTACCGTAGGAAGATTTGGGTTGAGTCCAAATCTTTCTCTTGCTTTTTCGGGAGAGATACTCTTTGCAAGAAGATCCTTGCGAACTGGATTGCCTGTAAGCACAATCTTATCTGCTGGGAAGAATCTTTCAAGGTCGGGATAAGCCACGCATATCTTCTTTGCTTTCTTGGCAAGGAGCTTGTTGGTGACTCCGGCGTAAGAGTTCTGCTCTTGCAGAAGGGTGGGAATTCCTGCTCTTTGTGCTGCCTTAAGAGTTGGCCCGGAACAATATCCTCCTACCCCGATGGCGATATCGGGCTTGAAATCGGCTACAATCTTGCGTGCCATTGCTATAGAACGGCGTAACTTTAGAAGCACACCAAAATTTTTGAAAAGATTCTTGCGGTTGAAGCCTGCTACTGGAAGACCTTTTATTTGATATCCTGCAGCAGGCACTCTCTCCATTTCCATTCTGTTGTCGGCTCCTACAAAAAGTATTTCCGCATTTAGTCGTTCCTTAAGAGCATTAGCGATGCTGAGGGCAGGAAAGATATGNCCTCCCGTCCCTCCTCCGCTTATTAGGATCTTGTATTTTTCTTTTTTCATGGTCTTCGTTATTTCTTTATAATCGTCTCTTATTCAGCAGAGGCATTGATGGCGTTCATATCATCGCCCAAGTGGCGAGCCTCAGTGTTTTCTCTCTCAGTCTTTCCTTCTTTCTGGCGAGTAGCGTAGCGAGATACGGAAAGCATGATGCCTATTGCCACACTCATCACCAGCACAGATGTACCACCCTTCGAAATAAGCGGCAACGGTTGTCCTGACACTGGGAACAGACCGGTGACAATCGCCATGTGGACGAGTGCTTGGAACACTATTAGTATGGCACACCCAAGTATGAGGAATGCCGGCAAAGCACGGTTGACGTTATATGCCACATAGCCTGCTCTTGCAAGCAGCAGCAGATAGAGCACCATCAGGAATATTCCCCCTATCAGTCCGATATCTTCAATGACGATGCTATAGATATAATCGGAGAAAGCCAGAGGTAGACGCACACTCTCGCGTGAGTTTCCAAATCCATTCCCTAATACACCACCACGAGCCTGTGCGAGCTTAGCCATGATCACCTGGCGGTTCTCATCTGTCAGTTCATCTTCCGGATGGACTCCTTTGATGAATCGGATCACACGGTTGATTTGAGTCTTGGAGCCAAGACCATGTTCTCCTCCTGTTGTAGAAGCTACCACTTGCTCGGTCTCCCCTACCTTGTCGAATTCCGTCGATCGGTTGATCACTTTAGTGCTTACATAAAACAGTCCGAATAAGACTCCATATACCCCAATCACTATCATGATCTTCTTAAGCGGAATTCCGCATATCAGGAACATGGATACGCTGACCACCATCACGAGAAGAGTATTCGTCAGTCCATTTAGGGCTAAAAGTCCGCCGAATGCAGCTACGATGATTGCCGAATATACTATTCCGGATGTCTTTACGTCATGACGCTTCTGACTCTTGGCAAGAATTGCAGCAAGCCAGATGATCACTGTCAGCTTCACTATTTCAGGAGGCTGCACGGTGAAGGGGCCGAGCATGAATGCACGCTGTGCGCCATTGATTTCTACACCCATGAAAGTGGAGTATGCAAGGGCAAGCCATGACAATACTCCAATCAATCCGGCAAAACGGGTGATATAGCCATAATGAGTGCGTTGCACAAGATATAGCAGCACAAATCCTATGCCAAGGAAGATTCCATGGCGTATGAGCGGCGCATAGACGTTTGTGCCTACCACTTCGGCTGCTGAGGCACTATAAAGCTCTACTATTGATATTACAACCAGCAAGATATAGATACCCCAAATATAGGGGTCACTCTTAATTGTAGCAGCTACTGTCTCGCTTGCCTTGCGAGTACTTTTCTTTCCTTTTCCAGCAGCTTTTTCAGCATCTACCGGCACTCCTCCTATCGACTCCCGGATGTAGAGTCCGCTCTGATTATCCTGTCCCATTCTATTAAAGATTATTGACTGCATCCTTGAATTTGCTTCCGCGGTCTTCATAGCTCTTGAAGAGGTCGAAGCTTGCACAGCATGGTGAAAGAAGCACGGTGTCGCCATCGCTTGCCAATTCCTTGCAGGCTGCTACGGCTTCAGAAAGCGAATGGCAGTCGCGTATTTCCTTCACTTCATCAGAGAAGAAATCGAGAAGCTTGGCATTCTCTTTGCCCATACATACTATAGCTTTCACCTTCTCTCTGACGAGAGGCAGAATCTCGCTATAATCGTTGCCTTTGTCCTTGCCTCCAAGTATCAACACCACCGGGGTGCGCATACTGTCGAGGGCATACCAGGTGGAGTTGACGTTGGTAGCCTTTGAATCGTTGATCCATCGCACTCCATCGAGTTCNCGNACAAATTCGAGNCTATGTTCTACAGCCTCGAAATCNCCGAGAGCTTCTTTTATGGTGTCTTTNTTNATNGAGAGCAAGCTTGCNGAGATGCCNGCTGCCATTGAATTATATAAGTTATGCTTNCCGGGAAGAGAAATTCTGTCTCTGGGGATATCCCAAGTCTCNCCGGGAATGTCGAAATGCACTATTCCTTCTTCATCTTCCCACGCCACGGAATTTTCCTCGTATGTGTCAGAGAAGGGCATAAGCTGTGCTTCGGTCTGCAGAGCCTTCACCTGGGCAGTGACAATCGGGTCGCCAAGCCAATATACGAAATAGTCGTCGCTCTCTTGATTGCGTGCTATGCGGAATTTTGCACGGGTATAATTTTCCATTTTATGGTCATAGCGATCCATGTGATCGGGCGTAATATTGAGCATCACAGCGATATTGGCTTTAAACTCATACATATTCTCCAGCTGGAAGCTTGAGAGTTCGATCACATAGATATCATGTGGCTCTTCTGCCACTTGCAGTGCAAGGCTTTTGCCGACATTTCCTGCCAGACCTACGTTCAGCCCAGCCTTGGTCAGGATATGATAGGTCAGCATAGTGGTTGTAGTCTTACCATTGGAGCCAGTGATACACACCATCTTGGCATCCGTAAACCATCCTGCAAATTCTATTTCTGAAAGAATTGGAATCCCTGCTTCCTCAGCTTCTTTCACAAGAGGAGCTGTAGGAGGAATGCCTGGACTTTTTATTATGTAGTCGGCTGCAAGCACTCTTTTGCGTGAATGGCCATTTTCTTCGAATAGGATGCCTCTGCGAAGCATCTGGGCGCGGTATTTGTCGGAAATAGGTCCGTTATCGCTGACGAAAACCTTCATGCCAAGTGCTTCGCCGAGTACTGCTGCTCCTACGCCGCTTTCGCCTGCTCCGAGCACTATGAGTGACTTGCCTTCGAAATCTTTCTGATTCTTCATACTCTTATATTAATGCATAATTCATAATTCATAATGAATAATCATTTGATGCATGTGATATTATATTATTATGCGTTTATTTTATCAAATTACTATTCAATATATTAATGTTGCCCTAACCATTCTCCTTTTAGGGGGTCAAGGGGGCTTATCGAATTTTCAGCGTCACAAATGTAAGGGCTGCCAAGAGAATACCTATAATCCAGAAGCGCACTACAATCTTTGATTCCGGAATCGGTTGCTTCGGAAAGTTGATCAAGCTTTGTATGTTCGGGTCGCCTGCTTTCTGGAAATGATGATGGAGAGGTGTCATCTTGAAGATGCGGCGTCCTTGTCCATATTTTCGCTTCGTCACCTTGAAATATGCCACTTGCATCACTACCGACAAGTCTTCAATAAAGAAGATAAGGCAGAGCAATGGAATCAGCAGCTCCTTGCGGATCAAGATTGCGAAGACAGCTAAGATACCTCCGAGCATAAGTGAGCCTGTGTCGCCCATGAATACTTGGGCAGGGAATGCATTATACCATAAGAATCCAACCAAAGCTCCAATGAATGCACCTGCATACACCACAAGTTCTTCCGACCCCGGGATATACATTATGTCTAGGTAGCCGGAATATATCACATTGCCACCAAGATAGGCCATAACGGCCAGAGCAACTCCAATTATAGCTGATGTGCCGGCACAAAGACCATCGAGACCATCCGTCAGGTTGGCTCCGTTGCTGACTGCCGTCACGGCCACTATGACTACGATCACAAAAATGATCCATCCTGCTGTATGGGCTGCATTTTCATTAGGAATCCAAGAGGTGAGCCATTGATAATTGAAGTTGTTGTTCTTCACGAAAGGGATGGTAGTCTCCGGAGTTTTATACACTTTTACGGGATGAACTGTCCTTTCTTGGTCAGCAATGTCGTAAGAGCTGGATGCCATCACCACTGTAGGCCCATCATTTTCAGTTGTGGCTATCATTGTGGCTTGGCTAAGCTCTGTGACGGCTTCTTTCTCTGTAGTGAGCGGCACACTGCTCATCTTTATGGCAGGAGAAAGCCACATAGCAAGACCTACAAGTAGACCCAGACCAACTTGGCCAATTATCTTGTATTTACCCTGCAATCCATCTTTGTTGTGGTATTTAATCTTCCTGTAATCATCCAGGAAGCCGATTGCACCGGTCCATAGAGTGGCCACGAGCATCAGCAACATGTAGATGTTTGCAAGATTTCCCATCAGCAAGCACGGCACCATAATAGATGCGATGATAATGATGCCACCCATAGTCGGAGTGCCTGTCTTTTTCATCTGTCCCTCCAGACCGAGGTNGCGCACCNCTTCGCCCACTTGCATCCTTTGCAGGCGGTCGNTTATGCGGCGTCCGAATACGAGAGCTATGACGAGGGAGAGAGCAAACGTGATNCCGGCGCGAAANGATATGTAGGTCATAAGATGCCGACCCGGGAAATCAACGTGGCCGGAATTCTGTAGGTAGTCGAAAATGGCGTAAAACATTTCTTCGTTGTTATTGATAATTGATCATTTATCATTGATAATTAATCATTGAAAAAGGCTTCCACTTCCTCCCGATCGTCGAAGTGGTGGCGTACTCCTTTTATTTCNTGATANGGTTCGTGTCCTTTTCCTGCGATGANCACTACTNCGCCCGGAGGGNAAGTGGAGAGNGCNGNGCGTATTGCCTCGCGGCGGTCGGTGATGCAGAGTGTGCGGCGAAGCTCCTCTGCGCTCAATCCAGTCTTCATCATGGCTATTATATCCTCAGGCTCTTCATCGCGGGGATTGTCGGACGTAAGGATGAGCCTGTCGGAACGGCAAGCTGCTTCTTGCGCCATCATTGGGCGCTTGCCATGGTCGCGGTTGCCACCTGCGCCCACTACTGTGCAGATATAGCCTTCTCCTCCAAGCACTTCGCGGATGGTATCGAGTACATTGACGAGAGCGTCGGGGGTATGTGCATAGTCGACGATTGCAGTGACTCCCTCCGGACCGCGGAATGTCTGGAAGCGTCCTGCCACCGGGACAAGACGGCTCATATTGACCAATAGCTCGTCTTGGGGAAGTCCTGCTAAATAAGCAGCCCCATAGACAGCTGTGAGGTTATAGGCATTGAAACGACCGGTAAACTGCACTTCAACTTCTTTCCCATTGATAGAAAGAAGTGTTCCATCAAGGCGGCTTTCAATCACTCTTCCTCTGAAATCAGCGTCACTGCGCAAAGAATAAGTATAGGTCTTGGCCTTGGTGTTTTGAATCATATAGCGTCCAGCTTTGTCGTCGATGTTGACGAGTGCAAAAGCTGAAGCTGGAAGCATATCAAAGAATGCTTTCTTTGCATTCATATAGTTTTCTACTGATCCATGATAGTCGAGGTGGTCGCGTGTCAGATTAGAGAAAATAGCACCAGTGAAATGAAGTCCGGCAATACGCTTCTGCTGGGCGGCATGGCTCGAAACCTCCATGAATGCATATTCACATCCAGCTTCTACCATTTCAGCCAAGAGGCGGTTGAGAGTGATGGGATCTGGNGTTGTGTGTGTAGNAGGGNTTGCTCGAGAACCCACATAATTACNAACTGTGGAGATAAGTCCGGATTCAAATCCTTCAAGGCGGGCCATCTCATAGAGCAGGGTTGCAGTGGTAGTCTTGCCGTTGGTGCCGGTGACGCCTACGAGTTTCAAGTTTTGCGAAGGATGTCCATACCAGGCAGAAGCAAGGCGCCCGAGAGCCTCAGATGAGTCTGCTACGCGAATGTAAGTGATGCCAGGCTCGAATTGAGCTGGCATTGTCTCGCAGACAATAGCTCCAACATGAGCCGATGCTACGACCGGGATATATTTATGTCCATCGGTTGTGACGCCCCTTACGGCCACAAACATTCCCTCTTTCTGTGCTCTGCGGGAATCGCTTTCGAGAGCCACTATGTTTTTATCAATGTCNCCNACTATNTCGAGAGGCTTGATNTCNTTGAGNAGNGTTGATAGTTTCGTAGTCATATATTATTTTTCGTTTTCATCGTTTTCATCGTTTTCGTCGTTTTCATCGTTTTCATCGTTGACAACATCGACAACGTTGACAACGACGACAACCTAAATCGCCAGCGTAATCAGTATCTTCTGTCCTCTGACGGCTTTCGATCCTGCCTGAATTGATTGCTTGATCACTCGTCCGACACCATCTACTTTCACATTCAAACCTCTGCTTTCAAGAATATTGATGGCTGAGCGGAGATCGTAGCCAGTCACGTCAGGCACTTTTCCGTATGGATATTCCTTTTTGGGTGCTATCGTCTTTATCGGGTGCCCAATCGCTGAGGATATCTTGTCAGCGTCATGTCCGAAACTGGCTGCAATGGTAGGTCTTTCTCCAGATGCCGACCCCTTAAGCTTGGGTGTGGCTGCCAGCATCCCCCTTGCATGCATCTTAAGAGCTACCTGCTTCATGACTTGTCCGGAAGTGCGGTTGGCACTAAGTCCCGCGGCTCCTTGCACGAGCACCATGCAGCTATATTTAGGCTCTTCGTATGGGAAAAATCCGGCAAAGGCGAGTCTCCGTTTGGCTGGATTGTATTGTCCTTTCTCTACAGGGAATACAGTTCCTGTCTTTCCTACGANTTTGACGCGGNNGTCGCGAACGANTCGAGCAGTGNCATGGTCGCCCCACACCACTTCNNGGATGNATTGCTNCACTTTTTNTGCAGTCTCAGGGGAGCATATTTGATCGCGGATGTAGCTTATTGGGATAATGGAGTCGCCATTTTCGGAGCGCAGTGCACGCACGAGGTGTGGCCTTACGAGACGCCCATGGTTGGCAATGGCGTTATAGAAAGCCAATGTATAGAGAGGTGGAACCATTGTGTTGTAGCCATAGGCTTGGCGTGCAAGGTNAAGGTGGNGGGATANCAATGTTATTGGTTGTCCTTTGCTGTTTTGGGGCTCGAGACGGCGCACTTGGGGCACTTGCTCACCCGCGATGCCTGAATTGATTTTGTCGAAGAATCCAATTGATGCCAACCTGTCGTGATACTTTGCCGGATCATTTGCATAGCCACGGAAGATTATACGGGCGATTCCGGTGTTGCTCGACATTTCTATCACTTGCTTCATGTTTTTGATGGTAGGCGCATGCGGATCTTTGGTTCGCTGGAATGGGGAGCAGTCAATAGTCTGGTTGACATTGCTGACAAGCCCGTCTTCAAAAGCTATCATCATCGATATAGGCTTGATTACTGATCCTGGTTCGTAAGGAAGCACAGCACGGTTGAGAGCTTCGCCATACGACCCGTCGTCCATTCTCTCGATGCTCGAGAGGGCCTTGATTTCTCCTGTGGACACCTCCATGAGAATGGCGGTGCCCCATTCGCAGTTGGTCTCCGAACAAATATCTTGTAGACTTTCCTCCACGATATCTTGAAGGTCAATGTCTATTGTTGTCAGTAGGTCATAGCCTGGTGTAGGCGGAGTGGTGATCCAATTGCCGTATCCCTTTGTCAGAGGTACCTGCTTTGCGTAGCCTGGTTTGCCATAGAGCAGCGAATCGAGGTCTTTTTCCAATCCGGAATACCCATGTATTTCACCTTTGTGTCGTGTAGTGGCTGTCACCACCTCATGCACTCTACCGATACTGCGGTTAGCCATCTTGCCGTATGGATAGATGCGTCGGGAATGCTCCTCTTTATAAAGAGGACAGCGGAATCCGGCCCCTTTGAAATCTCGGATGAACACCATCTTCCGAGCCGAATCGAATTCCTCGAGTGGGCGATGACGCGCTATGGTGAGCGAACGAGTGCGTTTGTCTGGGTCTTTCTCTATTTCTTCATGGAGCCTTACACGCCATGACTTGGCTTTTCTTGTGGCTGCATCAGCTTTCTTGGGGTCGAAACGGGGATAGCGCACGTCGAGTGTGTCGGCAAGCGAATCGAGTTTTGCAATCAGTTTGTCTTTCGGCATCGCCTTTATTTTATTATGGCGCATGTCGATCTTTAGATCACATACTTTGACGTTGCATGCCAATATATTGCCGTTGGATGCGAGTATGCTGCCTCGCTCGGGAGCGATTGTGTCGATTCTTGAAAGTTGCTTTTCGGCACGTGCATTCCACGCCGATGCTTCCACTACTGTGGTGCGGAACATATTCCATATAATNCCAATCGCCAGCANGAGAAAGAAACTCGTGATCACTCCATAGCGATTGAAGATACGTCTTTTATTGCCTTTCTTTGCTGCCATGTCGTGAATCGATTAGTTAGATGTTGATTTAAGTCCTTCGCACTCTATCACTACCGGCGGCTCCTCCTGATATCGGAGGCCTAAGTGCTTTTCTGTTGTAAGCCTTGTGAGTTCAGTCTCTCGTATCAGTGTCATATACCAAGCTTTTTCATTAAGCTTGTCGCTTTCAGCCCGTTGGAGTTCCTTATTGAGTTGCTTGATTTCCGACATTCGTGTCTTGGTGCGGTAGCGGAGTCCCATCACCCCAATAAGGGCGGTGAGAATAGCTATTATCATCCATGCATTACGCTTGAAAAATTCAAGCGATATGGCACGCCCCGATCGAAGGGTATCGGTGTTGTGCTTCACAGTGCTGGTGACCGAAGCTCCGAACCCCTTCTTCTTGCCCTTGCTTTCTGTTCCCTTTTTTGAGTTGCTCTTGCCCATCCTAATATGTTGCGTTGTCCGTTGTTCGTTAATCGTTGATCGTTAATTGTTAATTATCAGCTCTGCTGCTCTTAATTTAGCGCTTCTGCTGCGAGGATTTGCTTCTACTTCATCTACGTCAGCGNTGNTTGGTGATTTTGTNATTGNTTTNCANTNGCNAATCACTTTNCCAAAGAAATNNNTCTCTATCTTCCCTTCTNCATTGCNGNANCGGAAGAAATTTTTCACTATCCTGTCTTCCACTGAATGATAGGTCAGTATCACTGCCCGTCCACCTTCTTTCAGCATCTTTGGAGCTTCTGAGAGCAGGGTTGTCAAGGCTTCCATCTCTGAATTGACCGCTATGCGGAGTGCTTGAAACACTTGGGCCATTTCTTTCTTCTCTCCTTTCGGATTCAAGCCTGGGCGTACTGCTTCTGCTAATTGGAATGTGGTCAGAATAGGCTCTTTCCCACGTGCAGTTATTATTGCCTTTGCCGCTTTAGCCGGATCTTTAAGGTCGGCAAAAGTGCGGAAGAGCGAAGTCAAGTCGCGCAGATCATATTGCTCGAGTAGTTGGGCTGCTGTCTGAGGTGCTTTTTGGTTCATCCTCATGTCGAGTGGAGCGTCGGCGCGGAAAGAGAATCCGCGTTCTGCCTCATCGAAGTGATGAAAGGATACTCCAAGGTCGGCAAGTATTCCGTCTACTTTTTCTACTCCGTGATAGCGTAGAAAATTGCGCATAAACCGAAAATTGCTTCTCACGAATGTAAACCGTGGGTCGGATGGTGCATTCGCGATTGCGTCCTCGTCTTGATCAAAGCCAAGAAGACGCCCATCCGGTCCGAGCAGACTGAGAATAGCACGGGAATGCCCTCCACCTCCAAAGGTGGCGTCGACATAGATGCCATCGGGCTTTATGTCAAGGCATTCAATGGTCTGCGGTAGCAGTGCTGGGATATGATAAGTTGGCTCAGACATGAATAGTTACAATTTGGGAGCGTAAAGTTACATAAATTATTTGAAATTTGCGAATGCAAACAACAATAATTTGCGAATTTTAATAAAAAACTTATCTACAAGTATTCTCTCTTCATTTTAATTTACTAAGTATTGATGCAACTTTATCGCCAATGCCGATTGTATATCCTTCTGATGCGAATACTACTCGATTGAATGTGTCGGCCACTATAAGCACTGGAAGGTTCTTGCCATCTATGTTGACTCCTTCTGCTATTCCTTTCAAAATAGCTCCATCTTGATCAGACCCAAGGCTTGCAGTGGATGGAAGTGATGGGAATTCTTTCAGATTGATACTGAATTCTTTGCTGTCGCTTCCTTCGGTAAGTAAGAGTATTGGCCGTCCGGATTGCTCAAGTCTTTGAGATGCTTCTGCCAGATCGCGCACTACATGGTTTGATGGTTCATGGTTCGCTCTTAGAAGGGCAAGTACGTAGTAGCCACGTCCGGTAGTAGAAAGGATCGAGGTTTCTGTTTCACTTCCGTCAGGCAAATATCGGCTTTCAGAGTCAAATGAGCCGATCACTTGCACTTTGCTGTCGTCTTGACGCAGTGTAAGCGGCATCGTTACATCTTCTCCATTCAGAACTACACTTTCTATATGTGCCATCACTCCTCCATCGGCCATGCGCTGCCCTGTCACTGTCAGATATGTGCCGCAATCAAGAGTTTCTCCTCTCCCAAATGTCTCAGATAGCTCGCTGAAATCTGGATAATTGAGTAATGTAGGCTCCCCATTTTCCATCTTTGATATTGTGAAGTGGGAGTAGTATTTCGGATCGGGAATATGGCTCGNTGCTTCNTATGTAANTNTCAGTTTCCCTTNATCTCCNGTTTTATCGTCGGATATTTCTTTTGCGAACACTGCATCTTTCCATGTTCCTGACACATCTGCCCATTGTGTCTTTCCTGTGACCGGATCTATTCTTGCCGGAATACCGAAACTGCGCGCTCCTGCCACAAAGAATACATCGCGTGAAAGAGGAGAAGTGTCCCTGACTTTCCACACAGCCTCGGGGCTCATCGTGATTTGCTCAGGATACCATGTCTCCTTCGTAGAAATATTCTGTTTTATCCATTCCACCCATCTTTCAGGATTGCTGCGGAATGCCTCGGCTTCTTCCGCTGCCACTACACTGCTAAAGAAACTGCGGAAAGGAGTAAGTTCCTCTGAAGCAATTCTTGGCGACATGACGTATTCGCCAAAGAGTGGTCCGAAGCCTTGGTCGGTGGCCGCTATATGATCGTCGAGTACAGAGCGACCCACATCCGTGAGATCTTTCTCTGTAAGCGATTCAAGCAGCAGAATACCCTTTTCACGTGAATTATGAGGCAGTCTCTTCAAAAATCCTGTCAATGCAGCATGATTCCCTCTTGCTTTCTTCATTATCGGAATAAGGCGTTGCGCATCCACATCCAATACTTTGGCTATTTGTCGGCCCTCTTCTTCTGAGCAGAAAGTGGCTATATATGCATTTCGAATTGAATCTTCTTTTTGGAGAAGAAGATTGTTGGCATTGCGTTGTGCGTCGCTTACTGCAACATCTGTGTTTCTTCCAGCTGGAGGAGTGATGTCAATGTTCTCATTAATTGATGATGCGTCAGTGCGGTCGAGTGTCACTGTGACATGACTGTCTTTACCAACTGATCCTTTCTGAAATCCAAATCTCTTTCCATCGCTAACCCATAGCAACAAGTCGCCAAGTCCGGCTACGAGGGAAGCTTTTCCATTAACATCAGTCTTTTTCTCAGCTATGGGATAAAATTCCGCATAGTTATAGAGTCGGAAAGAAGCGTTGGCATTTGTGGCTGGAGTGCCATCAGGATATTCTGCTTGCACTGTGATGGTGTCTACAGGAGCGTAGTGGTCTGTGACATTGATGAAGGTGATACCGTCGATTTTTTCAAGCCGCTCCTCATCGCCGGCATAATTGCCGAATACGCGAGCGTGCATCAGCATCCCGCGTGATGCTGGAGCATTAAACCATCCAAGATCCAGTACGGGTTCAGGCTCGCACGCCCCTAAGAAGTGCCATTCGCCGTCGGCCCAGGCTTCTACCCAGGCATGGTTGTCGTCGGTATGTGCCCATCTGGGGGTGTAGACCTGGCGCGCCGGAATGCCTACCGATCGCAAGGCGGCTACTGTGAATGTGGATTCTTCTCCACATCTGCCGATGGCTGAACTGACCGTCTGCTGTGGAGAATGTGTGCGACCATCGGAAGGCTGATAAGTAGCTTTTTCATGACACCAATGGTTCACCTCCAAGATAGCGTCGGCCATCGAAAGCCCTTTTACACGCTCTTTCAATTCTTCATAGAATTCTGGGCGATGATGGTCGAGAGCCTCATTGTTGACGCGCACCGGGAGCACGAAGTGGCGGAATAGAGTATCGTCGACTTTGCTACCCCAGGGCATTTCTGCGCGTGCTTTCAATGCCGGGTCTACTACATATTCCAAGTAAAAGGCAACATCTCTGTCGGTCATATCAGGGAGAGGCATGTAGGCATAGAGCATCTTCAACGCATCGCGCTGATCTGCAGAAAGATTCAGCTCCTCAAGCTTCAATCCTCCTGCATTTTCAATCATACTGATCCTTTCATGAAAATCTTTCTCTATTTCCGGAGATGCAATCTCAGCCCATGCATTCCCTGCCATTACACTCATTAATACGAAAGGCAGCAGCTTAGAAGTCATATTATTCATTCCCCCCTATTTATCTTTATAATTTATCATTTATCATTGCTACAAGCTTTTCCGACGTCGACTGGCGCGAGTATTCATCCGCATCGGCTTTCCCCATGCTTACCCCATCTCTTCTGAATCTCATTGAGGAGCCAATTGCAGTCTTTGCAGAAGCATGCACCTCTTTCACTCCAGCTTTCTCTAAGATTTCTTTCACATTTTCGGGAGAAACTCCTCCGGCAGCAATGAAGACAATAGAAGGAAACTCTTTCTGGAGCTTTCCTATCAAATCTGCACCTGACAATGCCGAAGCAGCTTGTCCTGATGTCAGGATTCGGTCGCATCCTAATTCGATTATCTTTTCGGTTGCTTTCTGAGGGTCGCGACACATATCGAAAGCCCTATGGAAAGTCATGTGAAGTCCATCAGCAGCTTCTGCCATCTTTTGGCAAGCTGCTATATCAATATCCCCATCAGGAGTCAATGCTCCGAAAACCACTCCATTAACTCCAATCTTCCGACACATTTCAATGTCGCATACCATAACCTGAATTTCTTCATCAGAATAGACAAAATCCCCTGAACGCGGACGTATCAGCACATTCACTTTGATTCCTTCTGCCTTCAAAGCTTCTTCGATCATTCCCAATGATGGAGTCAGTCCCCCTTCACTAAGGGCGCAACAAAGCTCCACGCGCTCAGCTCCGCCCCGGGCAGCCGCATACACACTTTCAATATCTCCGGCACAAACCTCCAACAGCGTCTTCATCGTTTTCCGTTTTCCGTTGATCGTTAATCGTTGATAATTCGACGACATAATCTATCTCCACCGGCATCTGGTCGAGCTCCAGCATCACGCCATCAGAGACTTTTGTGTATTTCACCTTTTTCCCCGAAACGAATTCTTTCGCCCCCTTCACTGTTGTTGATGTAGGCACGAAAATATGCTTCGATTCCGGAGTTAGGATATGCACAAATAGTCGATCCCCCTTGCGCGTAGAAGTGCCCCACGATTGCGCCGGGAAGTCACTTCCCTCTGTGGCATAGATGGTCTCGCCATACACCTGCATCCATTCCCCCATATCCTTCAATCGCTCAAGGGCAGCCGCAGGAAGCTCACCGTTGGGTTGAGGGCCGATGTTCAGCAGCAGGTTGGCGCCCATGCCGGCTGTGTTGACGAGATAGCGTATCAGTGTCGGGGTGTCTTTATAATTCTGGTCCATTATCTTGTAACCCCACATCCCGTTCATAGTCTGGCAGGTCTCAAGAGGCAGCCTTGAGATTTCCTGTCCTGAAAGTCCAGCGGTGTTTTGTCCGGGGATATCGCGTTCGAAAATTTGGATATTTTCGCCTGCGAATGGAGTCTGATGATGATTGTTGCCTACGAGGCATGATGGTTGAAGACTATGGATAAGGGCATATTGCTCTGGAAGATGCCAATCGAAGGGTGTGGCATCTTCGTCGTGGTCCCACCAGCCGTCGAACCATATAGCCCCAATGTCGCCATAGCGGGTCAGAAGCTCGGTTAGCTGGCCATTCATAAAATTATAATATGAATCCCAATCAGCTTTCGAGGCGTCGCGTCCCGTATCGTGGCCGGTGCGCCCTTGCGGATAGTCAGGGCGTGTCCAGTCGAGATGCGAGTAATAAAGATGCAGCTTGATGCCTTGTGCCTTGCACTCATCAGCTATCTCTTTCAGTATGTCGCGGCCAAAAGGAGTGGCATCTACTATATTAAAGTCCGATTGGTCGGTATCCCACATCGAAAAGCCATCATGATGGCGCGATGTCAGGCATATATACTTTGCTCCGGAGTCTTTGATGGCTTTCACCCAATTGTGGGCATTAAATTTAGATGGATAAAATCCCAACCCACAAGGTAGAACTGAAGAAATGAAAAGGATACTCATCATCAACGGCCCGAACCTCAACCTGCTCGGCCGCCGCGAACCGGGCATCTACGGCACCGACACCCTGGAGAGCATCGC
>WFLX010098777.1_pt1 | contig 16696 bp, 10 predicted proteins | sample 4967041 | NCBI WGS metagenome assembly WFLX01 (sample SAMN12857096, study PRJNA449069) | gut metagenome | isolation source: stool from male and female vole | host: Microtus ochrogaster | place: USA:Florida | collected 2017 | reverse complement strand
GGCTTTCGTAAATTTCTAGATTTTGTCCGCGCCGCTCGATTCTGGACATGGAATCTTCCGCGCCGATTCCGAAGAAAAAAAGCATTTCCGGCAGGGGAAACGGTGAATTTATCGTTTTAGGAATGCTTTCGCCGCATGTCGCGCCTTGATACGCGAGGCTCGAGAAAATGTAGCGGTCGCAGACTACGATTTTTCCGCTTTCGGCCTGATCCTTTATTCCGCCCTTGCCCCAAAGATGTTCGGCACGGTCGGCGGCAAAAAGGTATGCGGCGGTTTCGGGCGAAACTTCGGCTTTTCCCGCGAGAATCTTGCGGAGAAAAATTCCCGTCGCGCCTTCGCTCGGTTCTGCGGTGAAGAAAAAATTTTCCGCGAGAGGATTTTTTTTCAGGATTTCGATTTGCGTGGAAGTTCCCGCGCCGTCGATGCCTTCAAACACTACGAATCTTTTCAATATCATATTCTGCCTTATTTGTCTTTATTTATTTCCGATAATATAATATATTATAATAAAATGAAGAATTTTTCAATCGGTGTCCGCTTTTTTTACGCGAGGTCGCCGTAGTGAAATCGCGTTTCGTAAAAGTCGGCGTTTGCATATTGATATTTTTCTCTTTGGTTTGCGTTTCAAATCTGCTTTTCCGCCCTGTCTACGAAAGGCTCGGAAAAACTTTCGAGGGCGTCCTCGTGTTTTTGGGCGAAAAGGCTCAGGATGAATTCGGGCTTGAAATTTCCTACGAAAGCATTTCTCCGTCAATTTTGCGCGGAATAAGGGTCGCTGGAATTACAATCTCGGATTCAAAGACACACGCTCCCGTGGCGAGCATAAAAAACGCTTCGGTTTCGTATTCGATTCCAAGTCTTTTGAAAGGCGATTTTTCGCACGCGCTGAAAAGCGTCTCGCTGCGCGACGTTGACATTTCGGTGGCCGAAGGAGAAAACGATTTTTGGATTGAAAAGATTTCAAGATTCGCGAAANAAAAGTCGGCTTCGGACGCGCCCGATTCTCTTGAAATTTCGGAAGACATTTTTGAAAAATCTGACGAAGACTCTGGGCAAGAAATTTCGATTTCAAAGAAAATTTCCGAGACCGTGGAAGGAATTGACGTTTCGTTTTTGCGCGACTTGCGAATATACCGAATGCGGGCGCGCTATGAAAAGGGCGGGTCTGTTTTTTCTGGCGAGGTGAGCCGCGCCACTTTCCTGAACGCCGACGGCGGAAATACGAATGCNCGTCTGCGGGGAAATTTCGAAATCTCAATTTNAGGAAGGAANATTTTGGGCAACATTGGTNTTTCCNCGTCGNTTCCANNTTCGATAGACGGAAGCAACGCTGTGCTTCGAATTTCCAACATTTCCGCCGAAGGCTATCGCGTGCGCTACTTGGGATTTTTGGCAGAATACCGCGACAAGATTTTTTCGCTGAAAATGCTTCCGAATTCGCAGGACATTTACGCGGAAATGGCGGCTTCGCTTGAAAGCGGCGACGTGTCCGCGAAATTCTTCGCCGACAATTTCAGCGTGGCAAAAATGGTGCAGGTTTCAAGCCAATCGCAAATCGTCAAAAGCGTGTTCGCGATGAATTTCTCGATTTCGGCAGAAACTGACTTCAACATAAATTCCAGGGAATTTTCGTACAGCTCCAGCGGAAACATTTTCATTCCCGCGCGCGCTTTTCCGCGCGAAGATTTTTCTTCCGACGTGCTCGTGTCTTATTCTGTTTCGGGCGACGAGGAAAAAATTTCGGTTCCTGATTTTCGGATGAGCGGCGAACGCTACAATTTGAATTTCAACGGCGGATTCAATTTCAAGAAAATCGAGCCTTTNGGAAATCTGTATGTTGATTCGTTTGTGCTGCCGAACGGNGGCGTGATTTCCACGGAAGTTTATTTTGAGCCTCAGTCCAAAGGATTCATGTGTTTTTCTCCGCAGGTGAATTTGGGCGAGAACACTTTGACCGCGGCGATGNTCAATGTGATTCCGTCGGAAGATTCATGGGACTTTACGTTCGAAGTTTCNGACTATNCGCATNAGACGGCGGAAAGACCGGGGCAGTTTTCGCTTTACGGAAGTTTTTCGCCGAACGCGAACGCTTTTCAGGCTTCGGCTTCGCTTGATACGGNTTACCTTGACAGCATGGCGATGCTTTATTCTTTTTTCGCCGAACGCGCCATGCGACCTTTGTTGGAACGCGTGGCGGCCGCGCTCTCTCCGTTCGTTTTCAGCTGCGAGGCGTTCGGCTCGTCCGAAGACGGAGAATATTCGTTCAATGTTCCGTATGCTTTCATTGCGAACACGATCCGCGACGATCAGATGCTCATGCTTTCGGCGGACGGCAACCGCGAGATTGTAAACCTTGAACGTTTGGAAGTTACGTTCGCGAAGCAGCGGCTTTTGATGGACGCGCAGAGCGCGCTTTTGGGGGAAGGCGGCGACCGCTCCATTGTGGGACGGCTCGAGCTGAACGACATTCCGTATATTTTTACAGGGCGGCTTGCCGAAAACTGGATCGGCATTGATTCAGAATACGGATTCCGATTTTCCATGAACACCGACACTTCTGGCGAAGAAGCCGTGCTCACCGGACTTTTTTCGGTGGAAGAATTTCCGCTGCAACTCGGCGCTCACGCCTTTTCGCTTACGAACGAGACGAATTTTTCCTACACGCTGAGCGACGGACCGAACATCATAATTCCTCGCTTTGAAGGGCGGCTCATCGACAGCGAAAGTTCGCTTCGTCCTGCCGTCTCTTTTTCCGCGAACGTAGATTCTTCTGGCGCGTTTTTTAGGAATCTTTCTTATTCCGATTCGGTTTCAAATTTGATGGGCGAGGGCAGTGTGTTCGTTCTCGCGCAGAATCGAAAATTTGAGGACGCTTCTTTTGTTTTCTCGCTGACGGATTTGCTCGCTCTGGAACAAATTTCGCTTTCGGGAGAAATTTCAAATCAGGCGCGGAACATTTCGGAAAATGATTCTTTGGAAAAAAGCGCGGAATCCTCGCAGGAATTTTTTTCTGATGAAATGCTTGAATCATCGGAAAATGCCGCGCTTGACGAGATTCCAAAATCTTCGCGCCAAACGAAAATCGGCGAACCTTCGGAAAATCGTAAAAAGAACGGAACTCTCGAAAATCTTTTCATTGATGCGTCGCTTGAAATTTACTCGTTGCGCTCGCAGCGTTTCGTGCGCTCTTCGCGTGATTCGGACACTGTGAACGCGTCGCTTTCCGTGCGCGGAATGCTTTTGAATCCCGGCGTTTCACTTTCCGTTCCCTCCGCGAATTTCACGGTGCAGAACACGCCTTTTGTCGTGAAGGCGCAAGGCTTGCTTGAGGACAAGAAACTTTCGTTGGGCGACGCGTCCGTGGATTTCGGCGCGACTCAAATTGAAAAAATTTCGGCTGAATTTGATTTCAATAAATTCGAAGGCGACATGAATTTCAATTTCGAAAGCGAAATTTTGGGCGCGAAATTCACTTCCGAAGTTTCAGCGCATGCCCGCACTTTGAGCGAGATCGAAGGCGGAATTCCTGCCGTGATGAATTTTTCGCTGGACGCAGACGCAATCGTAAAGAACGGAATCAGAAAATTCGCGCCGTGCCATCTCGAAGTTACCAAGGCTCGCGACGAACTTTTGATTTCATCGAGCGAGAACGTCGGACTTTCCGGAACTGTTTCGCGCATGCGTGACATCAGTCTGCGCATGAAAAATCCTCTTCCGNTGGAATTTTCCGTGNACGGAAGCGTTTCGCCCGATGACGTGAATCTGNTTTTTTCCGATGTNTTCATAAGTCTGCCGAAACTTTTGGATGGACTGAATGTGGATGTTGTGAAAGTGCGAAAAGGAAATCTTTCGGGTGGCTTTTCCATAACCGGCACTTCTCAAAATCCGTATTTCGCGGGCGCGCTCGAAATTGTTCCTGCGGAATTCAGCTGCCCTGATTTTTTCCGTCGGCCCGCCACTACCGAAAAAATCACGCTTTTCATGTCGGAACAAGAATTCTATACCGAGCCTACGAGATGCACGCTCAGGCGGCAGCCCGTGGACGTTACTGTGAATGTCCAGATGAACGGCTTCGCGTTCGAAAGTCTCGGTGTTCATGTCCAGACTGTTGAAGAAAGATTCGTTCCGCTGAACATGAATCTTTCGGAAATCCATGTCAAGGGTGATTTTCTTGCGAATTTGGACATATTGTACGAAGACGGCAGAACGAGCGTTTCGGGCGAACTTGTGGCAAGGGACACGAACGCTGAATTTGGAGCGACTCGTCTCAACGAAATTTTCGCGGGCTTCGCGCAGCCTTTCCATGGCGATGACGACGAAACTTCCAATACCGATGTCGCCTTGAACATACGCACGGAAAGCCGCGTTCAGATTTCGTATTCGTCGTACTTGCGGGCGGTCGTCGCTCCGGGAAGCGAGATTGAGGTGACTTATTTCGGCGACCAAAACAGGCTTTTGCTTGACGGAGTTGTCCCGATACGAAGCGGCGAATTGAGCTATCTCAACACGAATTTCTACATAAAAGAAGGCNTGGTNNANTTCAGCTGNNNACGACGAAAGCTTCGACCCGCGCATCACTGTTCGCGCGGAGACCAAAACCCGCGACGAAAATGGCGACAGTGTTACCGTTTCGCTTTCCGTGGAAAACCAGCATTTGAGCGAACTTTCTCCGAGACTTTCGGCAAGCCCTGCAAAGAGCGAACGTGAAATCATGGAAATATTGGGCACGATAATCACCGCCGATTCCAGCAATATTGCGGATTTCGCGCTGGCTTATGGCGACCAGACGATTCAGACGGTTTTTACAAGAAAGTTGGAAAACGCCTTGCGCGATTTCTTTAATTTTGATATATTTTCATTGAGGACAATGGTCGTTCAGAATGCCGTAAAGCAAGGAATCGGACGTTCGTCTTCGGGCGACGGGCAAGGAAGTTTTTCCAATCCCGCCGGTAACTATTTGGACGGTACGACTGTTTATATTGGAAAGTACTTGGGTGATTCAATGTTTGTCGATGCGATGCTTCGTATGGACTATGACGAGAACCGTACTGGCGACAAGTACACGCTCAACGGGCTTTCGTTCAGGNCGGAAATCGGCTTCGAACTGGAATCGCCGTTTGCCAACGTTCGATGGAGCATGTCGCCTGATTTCGAGGATCTTGTGAACATGCGGCTTGTGCAGAATACTGCGCTCACGTTGTCATGGAAGTTTAATTTTTAACTTGAATTTGGAGTTGTAAAAAAGATGCATTTAAAATTTAGGGCGTTCTTGCTGTGTCTGATTTTCATGGCGTTATCCGCGAATCTTGTCTGCGCCCAGGAAGAAGATGACGACTGGTATTGGGACCGCCCGATTTCCAAGATAACGTTCAAAGGGCTTCAAAGCGTGAAGCAATCCGAACTTTCTGGCTTGGTTTCAAGTTACATCGGAAAGAATGTCGGCGATTGCTTCTATGATTTGCTGAACAGGCTTGAGGCGTTGGACTATTTTGACGATATCGAGCCTGGAGCCACGCACGATTCAGGAAACGGAGTGATTCTTGTTCTCACCGTGACCGAAAAGCCCGTCATCGCTTCCATAAGATTCCGTGGCAATAAAAAAGTCCGCAATCCGCCGCTGCGCGAGGCTCTCACCATAAAAGTCGGAAACGTGTTCGTGGAATCCGAGGCGTTCGCGGAGGAACGCGCCTTGCGCGATGTCTATCTTGAAAAAGGTTTCACCAATGTCAAAGTTTCGCATACTGCGCAGGAAACGGAAGCCGGAATCGTCATCACNTTCAACATAAGCGAGGGCAACACGACTTCCGTNGTCGCCGTGAATTTTGAAGGAAATTCCGCGTTTTCCAACAAAAAGCTTAGAAGCCAAATGAAGATGAAGACGGCGGGCACGATTCGCAAAGGCTCGTTTCAGGAATCTCAGCTCGAGCAGGACAGGCAGGCCATCACGCGCTTTTATATGGANCGCGGCTATCTCGACTTCAACATCATCGACATAACGCGNGACGTTGCGCGCAACGACGAAAAGGATCGCGACGANCTTACGATTACATACTATATTTACGAAGGCTCTGTCTACACGTTCGATGAAATTTCGTTCACGGGAAACAAAGTTTTCAGCACCGAGCGGCTTTCCTCTTTGGTGACGCTGAAGAAAGGCGACGTGTTCAACGCGACGAAATTTTCCGAAAGTCTCATGCGCGTTAGCGATCTTTACTACGAAAATGGATATACCGAAAATTCGTTTCAGCCTGCGGAAAACAGGGATGCNGNCGAACGAAAAGTTTCATANGTCGTGAACATCGTGGAACGCGACCGAAGCCANGTCGAGAACATCATAGTCAAAGGAAATTCCAAGACCAAGGATTTTGTCATAACTCGCGAACTCCCGATTGAAAGCGGCGACGTTTTTTCCAAGGCGAAAATTTCGAACGGCCTTAGAAACTTGTACAATCTCCAGTTTTTTTCAAGCGTCGTTCCGACTGTGGAGCCGGGAAGCGATTCGAATTTGGTTGACATAATAATTTCCGTGGAAGAGCAGCAGACGAACAGCATCGAATTCGGAATAACGTTTTCTGGCGTGACAGACCCTGAAGANCTTCCGTTCGCGCTGTTCGTCCAATGGTCCAATTCGAATTTTCTGGGATTGGGAAAGCGAGTTTCCGCNGGCACGACAATTTCATCTGACGAGCAGTCGATAAATTTGGGTTACTCGCAGAACTGGCTTTGGGGACTGCCGATTACTTGGAGCGAATCGATTTCATTCTCGCACGCGCGCGCCAAGGCGTACAAGCTCGGATTCGACCAAAGCGGTCGCNCAGTCTACAATGATTATTACATGCAATATCAAAGATGGCAGATGAGCATGGATCATTCGCTCGCCTATCGATGGATGCCGAACTGGGCCATTCTGACNCTTTCGGGCGGAATCACGGACGCGCTCACGAATTTCATTTATGACGATGANCTTTATACGCCGCTTGATCCGACGATCACGCGCTATGCGAACAGTTGGGGCTTTACNAATTCNATTTGGGCAAAATGGTCCATGGACGGCCGCGACATAAATTACGATCCTTCGCGCGGATGGTTTTTCAGTGAAAGGATTGCTTGGTACGGACTTCTGCCCGTGGAAGTGGACTACTTCTTGAGAATGGACACCAAGCTTGAAGGCTACTACACGCTTCTCAATNTTCCGTTCAATGAAAAATGGGCGTTCAAGGTTATCTTCGCCGCGCTGATGAGTTATTCCGTGCAGTTGCCCACTCCGCATTCGCAGGTGAGCGACACGAACAAACTTTACATCGACGGAATGTTCAACGGACGCGGCTGGACTGAAATCTACAATTCCGACAAGGGAAGGGCGATGTGGAGCAACAACCTTGAGATTCGTATTCCTGTAGTTCCGGGAATGCTCGCCATTGACGGATTTTTTGACGCGGTGGTCATAAAGGAAGATCCTTCGGACCTTTTTTCGAACGTGGGAATCGAGGATTTCTATTTCAGCGTCGGACCTGACATCCGCATCCTTATGCCGCAGTTTCCNTTGCGCCTGCTTTTCGCCAACTGTTTCCGCGTGAAGGACGGAAGGGTGAAGTGGTACGACACTTGGAATTTCGTGCTTTCATTCAATATGGTCAACAAATAGTTTTCGCGCTTTTTGTGCGAAATTGCATATTTTTGTTTAGGAGTGTTTATGAGTATCAGAAAAACGGCTTTTTTTGTGGCGGGGCTCATTGTGTGCGCCTCGGCTTTCGCGCAGCAGAAAATCACGAATTTCGGCGTGGTTGACACGGAACGAATCTACGCGAGCTTCTTGCAAGATTCCACAAAAATGAAAAATTACGAGAAAGTTCAGGCGGACGTGCAGACGGAACTTGACAAGCGCACGGAGGAAATCCGTTCGATTCAGGCGANAATCCAGGANGCTNAAGAACTTGAGCTTAAGGACGATGTGAAGAAATACCAGAATGAACTTCGCTCTAAGGCNGCCGCGCTCAAGACTTACAAGGATTCCAAAGAAAAGGAACTCGCCAACTTGAAAAAGTCGCTTTCGCAGAACGACGAATTCTACAAGAAACTCAATTCTACGATTCGCCGAATCGCGGAAAATGAAGGACTTTCGATGATTCTCAATGTGGACAAGAACCAGTTCATTTTATGGTACAGTCCTTCGGTTGACATTACCGACAAGGTTATTGCCGCATTGTCAAAATAATCAACATACAAGGTAAATATGAGCGAGCAGACTCCTTTGATGGAGCAGTATGGCAGAATAAAAAGCGCGCACAAGGACGAAGTGCTCCTGTTTCGTTTGGGCGATTTCTATGAAATGTTCGATTCGGACGCGCAGGAAGTTTCGCGCCTTTTGAATCTGACGCTCACGCATCGTGGCTCGTCTCCGATGTGCGGCATTCCTCATCATGCGGCAAAAAGTTACATCGCGCGTCTTTTGCGGTTGGGAAAAAAAATCGCCATTTGCGAGCAGGTGGGACCTGTGGCGGCGGCTGGCGGCCTCACCGAGCGCAAGGTGATAGAAATCATCACGCCGGGAACCGTGGTGGAGGACGACTATCTTGAGCGAGCCTCCAACAATTTTCTTGCGAGCCTTTGCGTGACGAATGGATTCGCAGGATTCGCGTACATTGACATCAGCACGGCTGATTTTTTCGCGACAAGCTGGCCGGCTTCTCTTATGGCGGAAAATTTCGCCAAGGAACTTTTTCGCGCTTCTCCGAAAGAATTGCTTTTGCCGTCTTCCCTGAAAGACAACTCCGCCGTGCTTTCCGCTTCGGCGCAGTTTCCCGCGATGCTCGTTTCGTATTATCCCGACTGGCATTTTTCCAATCATTCTTCGTTTGAACGCCTCACGCGGCAATTCGGAACGCAAAATCTCGCNTCGTTTTCGCTCGAGAAAGATTCTGCGGAAGTGGCGGCGGCAGGATTTTTGCTCGACTACATTGACAAGACCACGAATTCAAAAATTGACCATATAAAAGCGATAAAAGTTTTTCAAGAAAGNGAATTTGTCGTGATGGACGATGCCACTCGGCGCAATTTGGAAATNCTTTCGAACCTGCGCGACGGAAGCTCTGCCTTCACGCTTTTGGAAACCGTGAACTTTACGCTCACTGCGATGGGAAATCGCACGATCCGCGAATGGCTTTCATCTCCGCTCACCGACATAAAAAAAATCGAGGCGCGGCAAGAACATGTTTCGTTCTTTTTTGAAAACGACGAACTTTTGGGATTTGCGCGCGAGCGGCTTTCTAAAATTCTCGATGTCGAGCGGCTTGCCTCGCGCATTTCCATGGAAAGGGCGCATGCGAAGGATTTGCTCGCATTGGCGGCGAGCCTTGATTCGTGGATTTCGCTTCGGGAAAAACTTTTCGAANGTGGATTTGAAANTGGCGNTANGGAAACGGCCGAAGAAATATCAAGCCTCATATGCCGTGCAATTTGCGACGATCCTTCCACGGCTTTGAACGAAGGTCGCATTATCCGCGAAGGATATTCCGCCGAACTNGATCGCTACAAGGAAATCGAGCGAAACTTCAACGAAATCCTTTCGGAATATTTGGACGAGGAAATTGAAGCCACGGGAATCGCGAATCTCCGCATAAAAAGCAACGGCACTTTCGGATATTTTCTGGAAGTGACCAAAGGAAAAGTTTCTAGCGTTCCCGAACATTTTATAATGAAACGCTCGCTCACGAATTCGGAACGCTATACTACGGAGCGGCTTCGGGAATTGGAACGCGAACTTACCGACGCTTCGTCAAACATAATCGAAACCGAAAAAAATCTTTTTTTGGAATTGCGCGCGCATCTTGCGCAGTTTGTTCCATATTTGATGAGCCTTGCCCGGGATATTGCATACACGGATGCGGCGGCTTCGTTCGCCAAGTCCGCTCGCGTAAACCGCTGGATTCGTCCTCAAGTTGATTCTGGCACGGAATTCAAGGTTGTGGACGGCCGTCATCCTGTGGTGGAAAAGCATCTGCCTTCAGGCGAATTCGTTCCGAACGATTTGGAAATTGCTTCGGGCTTGCTATGCGAAGATGGTGCTTTTTCGGAAAATTTATCCGATGAAAACAATCTTGTTCGCTTGCCTGCGTTCTCTCTCATCACTGGCCCGAACATGGCAGGAAAATCTACGTTCCTCAGGCAGAATGCGCTGATTGCGCTGCTTGCGCAGGCTGGAAGTTTTGTTCCAGCGACCTCGGCGAAAATAGGACTTGTGGACAAAATTTTTTGTCGCGTGGGCGCGAGCGACAATCTTTCGCGTGGAGAGTCAACTTTTTTGGTTGAAATGACTGAGACTGCGAGGATTCTTCGTGGCGCGACATCACGCTCGCTCGTCATAATGGACGAAGTGGGGCGCGGCACTTCCACCGAGGACGGGCTTTCCATTGCATGGGCGGTGAGCGAGTATCTTTTGGACATTGTAAAATGTCGCACTTTGTTCGCCACTCATTATCACGAACTCACTCGTCTTGAGCATCCGTTGCTTAAACTTTTGCGCATGGACATGCGCGAGGAAGGTGGAACGATAGTTTTCTTGCGAAAAGTGAGCGAGGGNGCCGCCGGAAATTCTTATGGAATCCATGTCGCGCAGCTCGCGGGCATTCCTCAAAGCGTNATTTCCCGTGCAAGCGAAATCCTTTCTTGGATTCAGTCGCAGGGCTTCGGAAATTCGCTTGTTCCTGACGAGGCAATTTCGCACGATGAAGCCAACTCCGAGGAATNTGAGTTTAAAAATGGAAATTTGCNTGANGAAAAAAAATCGCCTCAAGGCANGAAAAAACTTTCCGCCGTTCCGCCCGCGGCCAATGAACTTTTNAGCAACGAGGAAATCATACTTGGCGAAATCCTTTCTGCGGATACAAACAATATGACTCCGATTTCCGCCTTGCAATTGATAGAACGTTGGAAAAAAACGCTTTCCGAAACTTAAGAATTCTCTAGATTGATTTGATTCGCCGCGAATTTTTTTTTGCAAACAAATCAAGGAAATTCAAAAAAATTCCGCATGAAATCCGCAAAAAATTCCGCAGAAAAAATTAGTAATTTTTTCCTGATGACGGGAATTTTATTCTGAAAATTCGCATGTTATATACGTGAATGGTTTTCCAAAAAAACGATTTTGTGGCAAGGCTCGTCTCCCGATTTTGGGCGGTGCGCGAGAAATTTTTCGGCTGAATGCGGAAAGATTTTTCTCGTGCGCGCTTTCGTTGGCTTACGGCGCGGAAGAATGTCTTTCGTGCGGCAGAGTCTCTTATGACNTGCCCGTCTGCGCNGAATGTCGGAAAAATTTGGAAGGCTATGTCAGATTTGATTCGGGGGCGCGGTGCTCGAAATGCGGAAAGGTTTTGATTTCAGAAATCGGAATTTGTCTTGAATGCCGCGAGCATCCTTCCTTGAGTTCTCTCGATGCGCTTTATCCGCTTCATTCGTATTTGCAATGGAAGAAGGATTTGGTGTTCGCTTGGAAGATTGAAGGACAGAGGAGACTGTCTCCTCTGTTCGCCAATCTTCTTTACGACGCGCTGCGCTCGCTCGGTTTGGAAAAGAAAANTTTGGTTCCTGTTCCTCCGCGTCCGGGAAAACTGAAAACTGAAGGCTGGGATCAAATCGACGAGCTTTCGCGCATTCTTTCTGAAAAGCATGGCGTGAAAGTGATTTCGCTTTTGGAGCGGAAAACTTCCACCGAACAGAAAAAACTCGGTCGCGATGCGCGAATCGGAGCGGCAGGCGCAGTTTACGCGCTCTCATCCCAAGCAAAGGAGGCCTTTGAAATTCTGCCCGAAGAAGTTGTTCTGCTTGATGACATAGTTACCACTGGCGCGACAATGGAAAAATGCGCATGGCTTTTGCGCGAGGCTGGCGTGCGGAAAGTGAGCGGCATCGCGCTTTTCAAGGCTTAACGCACATATTTCGAAAAAAGCGTTTTTCGTATTGATTTTTTTTCGATTAGCCGTTATAATATCTTAATAACATTGGAGGAACTAATGGCTGACGTAGAATCGCAGATTCAACTTGTAACATTCCAGCTTGGCGAAGAACTTTACGGCGTTGACATTATGGATGTAAAGGAAATCGTGAAAATCCAGCCGGTGCGACCGCTTCCCAACGTGCCGTTTTATGTGGAGGGAGTGTTCAATCTCCGCAAGGAAATCATCCCGATCATAAACCTGCACAAACGTTTTCGGTTGAAGGCGCTTGATTTAGGCGACAATTCTATGGATGAAGGCGGATTTGTGATTCTCAATATCGAAGGCAATCGCATTGGAATCATAATCGACCGCATTGCCCGCGTTACCGCCGTAGAAAGGAGCGACATCAAGGCACCGCCTCAGATGCTCAGCGGAATCGGCACGGAATACATAAACGGAGTGATTCAAAAGGAAGCCGATTCTCCGTACCTCATCATGCTCGACATCCGCCGTCTTTTCAACGCGAACGAATTGCAGAAAATCATAGACGTGCAAAAAAGATGATTCAAACTTTCAGCTCAACCATACGCCGGAAGGAAATGGACGCGGTTCTCACTTGCATGGTCGATGAAAAAATCGGCCCTGGCGAGATTAACGCGCGTCTGATTCAGACGGTAAAAGAATTTTTCTCATGCGCTGGCGCGGTGGCTTTGCGCAGCCCTGATGTGGCTTTGAAATANGCGCTCAANGCTTTGAATCTGGAGGCGGGAAGCGCGGTGATGATAAGCGCGCTCGCTCCGTCCTGGCAGATTTTCGCCGTGGAAGAGGCGGGCTTCACGCCGCTCGTCCTTGACGTGGAAAACGAAACTGCGCAGGTTTCTGCCGAAATCGTTTCCGAAGGAATGAAGGCCGGCGGACGCGTTTTGGTCTTGACGGAATCGCTCGGAATCTTGCCGGATTTTGAAAGCATTTTGGCTTTGGGCGTTCATATAATCGAGGACGTTTCGCAAAGCGCGGGCGGCATCGTGCCGGAAATTTCTGCGGAAGGCGAGGGCGGAAAAAATTCCGCTTCGGAAGAAAACGCTTCGCAGGCGAAACTCGGCGAAATCAAAGGAAAACGCGCCGGCTCTTTTGGAATTTATTCGATTTGCGCGCTNGAGGAGCACGACGTAATCACGGCTGGCGGCGGCGCGTTGCTTTTCGCGCACGGAAGGCGCGATTGGCCCGTGTTGAAATCCGTCGTGGAAAACATNCTTCCTGTCGAAATGCTTCCCGACATAAACGCGGCTCTCGCGCTCATTCAGATAAAGGAATTTTTCAGGAACGAGCAAAAGCGCAAGGAAATCCACGCGCTGTTTTCGCGCTCTGTGATGTCGGGAAAAAATCGGACGTTCGCGCGCGACGTGGAAAACCTTTCCACGGTCTGGTCGTTTCCGCTCGTGCTGAATTCTGGATTCAAGGACGTGAAGCANTACGCGCAGAAAAAGGAAATCGAAATCCGCGCGGCGTTCGAGGACTGCGTTTTTTCGCGCAGGCCCGAAGAATTCGACAAGGCTTGCAAGAACGCCAAGACGCTTTTTTTGCGCACGGCGGTTTTTCCGCTTTATCCTCGCTTGAGCCGAATTCAAGTCGAAAAAATTTCGAAGGTTTTGCTGACGCTTCCATAAATTTCGTGGGGAAAAATGAAAAAGTGCCTTATCGTCGTGAACACGGACAAGACGCAGTCTGAAATCCTCGGAATCGACATCGCGAATTTTTTGAAGGAACGCGGCATCGAATACGAATTCCTTGATTTCAACGGGCGCGAGCAAAACGCCGAATTTTCGCGCTTCGATTTTGTCGTGACGCTCGGCGGCGACGGCACTGTGCTTTTTGCCTCGCGTGGATGCGCTCCTTTCGGAATTCCCGTTTTTCCCGTGAATCTCGGAGAATTCGGCTTCATCGCGGGAATAAGTCCGTGCGACTGGCGGGCGGAATTTGAAAGATTTTTGGAAGGAAAAATGCCGATCACGCGNCGCGCGATGCTCTTCGCCGCCGTAGCGCGTTCGGAAAAAATCGCGCACGAATTTTTGGCTTTGAACGACATCGTTGTGAGCGCGAAAAGCGCGGCAAAGACGATTTCCCTTGACATAAGCGCGAACTCTTCTCCGCTCGGGCATTTCAAGGCGGACGGCGTGATTGTCGCAAGTTCCACCGGCTCCACGGCGTATTCGGCTTCGGCTGGCGGACCGATCGTGGATCCCGAGCTCAACGCGCTTGTCCTTACGCCGCTCAATCCTTTTTCGCTTTCGGCGCGGCCGATTGTTTTCGGCGAAAAGGCGAGGCTTCGGATTCGGATTGTGCCTTCGAGAAATCACAGCGCGATTATCACCGTGGACGGGCAGGAACCTTTCGCTTTGGAAGACGGCGACGAAATTGAAATCAAAAAGTCCGAACACGACGCGCTTTTGGCAGACGCTTCTGTGGAAAAATTCTACGACGCGCTTCGCTTCAAACTAAACTGGTCGGGCGGACCTGCCGGAGGAAAGCATGCTTGAAGATTTGCGGATAAAGGACTTCGCGCTGATTGACTCGTCGTACATCGAATTCTCGCGCGGCTTCACCGTGCTTTCGGGCGAGACAGGCGCGGGAAAGTCGATTCTCATAGGCGCGCTTTCGTTTTTGCTCGGAGGAAGGGCGGGCGCGGAATCGATTCGCGCGGGACAGAACGAGGCTTCGGTGACGGGAACTTTTTTGCTTCCCCCCGCTTCGCCTTCCGACCGTGACCTTTCCGACGACTTGGAAGAAGAGCCGCTTTCGGCGCGTGAATGGCTTTCCCAGCGCGGCATCGAGGACGAGGACGGGCGCATAATATTGCGGCGCGTGATCCGCGCGAACGGAAAGAGCGGCGCGTGGATTGGCGGAACTGCGATTCCCCGCGCGGACTTGGCGGCGTTCTCGCAGTTTCTCGTGGACATTCATGGGCAGCACGAACATCAGTCGCTGATGCGCGTTTCGGAGCACAGNAAATTTCTCGACGGATTTTGCGGCATCACGGATGAAGTTTCGGAATTCACGAGGCTTTACGCGCGGCTCGTGGCGCGGCGCGAGGATTTGCGTTCGCTTGAGACGGACGAGGGCGAGCGCAGGCGGCGCGCGGAATACCTTTCGTATTCCATCGAGGAAATTGAAAACGCGAATTTAAAGCCGCAGGAGGACGAATCGCTTTCCGCCGAAGAATCGCGGCTTTCTTCGTTTGAAAAATTGTATTCGGAAATCCATTCGATAAACGCGCTTTTTTCTTCGGAAGACGGCGGCGGAATTGAAACGCTCGCGAAGCAGGCGCGGAGCGCGAGCGGACGTGCGGCCGCGCTCGACAAAAGCCTTGAATCGCTGGATTCTCGCGTGGAAAATCTTTTCTATGAAATCTCGGATCTTTCAGGCGAATTCAAAAGCTATGAAAATTCGCTCGTGTTCGATCCGGCTCATTTGGAAGAAGTGCAGGCGAGNCTCGACTTGATTTTCAANCTGAAAAAGAAATACGCTTCCGGAACTGACGCGCCTCTTTCGGAGCTTTTCGACTATGCGGAAAAAAGCCGCGCCGAATTGGAACGCCTTGAATCTTCCGACCAAAGCCGGGATGAGCTTTCAAAGGAAATTTCCGCGCTTGAAAAGGAAGTCTACGAGCGTGCGAGGAAAATCTCGCAAAAACGCTCCGCGGCCGCGCAGTCAATGTCCGCGCAAGTGGAAAAAATTTTGCAGACGCTCGGCATGGCGGGAACGAAATTCAGCGTGGGAATAAGGCAAAAGGCGGGCGACGCGCTCGAGCAGAAATGCGGGCCTTACGGAATGGACGACATTGAATTCCTTATTTCCGCGAATCCGGGAAGTCCGCTCGGCTCGCTTTCGAAAATCGCATCGGGCGGCGAACTTTCCCGCATGATGCTCGCGCTCAAGACCGTGCTCGCGCAAAGCGACAAGGTGCAGACTTTGATTTTCGACGAAATTGATACGGGAATCGGCGGCGAAGTGGCGGTGGCAGTCGGCGAGCATCTCAAGTCACTTTCGCTCGACAGGCAGATTTTGTGCATAACGCATCTAGCGAGCATCGCAGTTTATGCCGATAATCATATAAGGATAAGAAAGTCCGCCGAAAACGGAAGCACCAAGACCGCCGCGCAGGTGGTTTCTGGGCAGGAGCGTGTGGTGGAAATCGCGCGCATGCTTTCAGGCGACAGCCGCAGCGGAGAATCTTTGGAACACGCGGCGGCGATGCTCAAGAAATTCGGCGCGAAAATTTCGTAGGACGAAGTTTCCGTTGGAAACTTGCATACAAATTGCGCATTTCGCTTGAATCTTCGCGCACTTTTATTGGGAGAAGACATGGGCAAAGTTTCAAATGAAGACAGGGAAGTATTCAAAAATTCCTCGAAGCAATACACGGAAATCATAAATTCCGAGCTGAAAAAAGAAAAGGAAACGCTTGCGGCCATAAAAAAAGATCCGTCGTGCGCGGTGCAAAAGCGTTTCGAACTCGCCGAGCAGATGTGCTACATCGCGTCGCTTTACAACGCCATCAACACGGCTTCCGTGAAAATGCTTGAAGTGAAGAACAACGACGCCTTGAACGACGCGCGAAAAATTCTTTACAAGGCGTTGATATACCTTGAAGAGATGGTTACGAATATCGTGGATTCTGCCCCAAGCGACTTGACGAAAAATATGGAGGCGATAGAAGGAATTTCCCTTGAGAAAAGGTATTTCCTCGTGCGAAAGTTGGGCTT
>WFLX010076757.1_pt1 | contig 16699 bp, 18 predicted proteins | sample 4967041 | NCBI WGS metagenome assembly WFLX01 (sample SAMN12857096, study PRJNA449069) | gut metagenome | isolation source: stool from male and female vole | host: Microtus ochrogaster | place: USA:Florida | collected 2017 | reverse complement strand
GAAATAATACCTCCAGCTCCTTGAGCACATCCTGACACACGGCACCGACAAGTCCGACCGCACCGCCACCGGCACCCCCTCCGTTTTCGGCTACCAGATGCGCTTCAACCTCGCCGTTGAAGGTCTCGGCAAATACACCGCTCAGGCTTCAGGCATCTTCATGATGATGGTTGTCGGTGGTGGTATCATGCCCTGGATTCAGGAATCCATCGCAATGAGCGCTGGCTACATGGCATCCTACTGGCTCGTAGTTATCATGCTCGCCTACCTGCTCTACTACGGCGTCGTTGGCTGCAAGAACGTCAACAAAGACATCCCCGTCGAGGACGAACCCGACCCCCGCAACCTCTAATTTGCATTCCACTCATATTGAAGGAGGCACCCGGCCCGGGCGCCTCCTTTAATATTTCCTGTCTTAGACCTCTATATTAATAGGTGTATTGAGTTCGGTATAATCGTCGTTCATTATTGCCCCGTTGGAAAAGATGATGCCATCCTGAGTCGTCACGCCATGCTGGCTGTGGATGTGGCCAAAAAGATGTGCGCGGGGACGAACCTTCCGCACCGCCTCCAGAAGCTCGTGGCAACCATAATGTATCAATTTGCCGCTGATGCTGTCGTCAAGGTCCATAATACCATAGGCCGGTGTATGCGTTATCAGAATATCCGTATCCTCGGGAATTGCAGCGAAATTGCGCGCATGCCGGTTGCTCATACTGTCTTCCATGAACAACGGCACACCGTAAAACTTCAGCCCGTCTATCTCAACGCCCGAGTTGCACAGGTAGTGAACATTGCTGTCGAGCCCGTCGATATTGGCCCCATACATGCAAGCGTCATGATTGCCGCAGATAAATATCTTGTGGCGGTGTGGAAGGTCGCAAAACCAGTTGATGAAATCCAAAGCCTCGCGTTCCTCTCCGACCATACAGAAGTCGCCCGAGTGAACCACAATGTCTGCCTCCGGCACTTCCCCGAGCCGGTGATGCGCCCCATGCGTATCAGAAAGATGAAGTATTTTCATATCTCACAATTTTCCCGCAAAGTTAACAAATCCCCCCGACAAAACCCGGCACCCCGCGCAAATTTGAACACACAATCCACCGGTCAAGATTAATGGTAGGTTCAACTGGCAAGTGCAAAATTAGCGATTTGTTTGAAGAACTCGTCTTTTGGGGTAGAAAAATTGAGCCTTTTACGAGGCCGAAGGTTCAGTTTACGCCCCACATTGCGGATGTATTCATCGGAAAATTCATTGAAGTTTGATTTTTTAGGTATGTATTGTCGGATCAGTTTGTTTACATTCTCAACCGCTCCCTTCTGCCACGAGCAATAGCTGTCGGCGAAGTATACCGTAACATCAGGCAGCCCTTTCATTCTCAGGCCTGCAGTGATGTCAAGGTGGGCAGCAAACTCGCTGCCATTGTCTGTCGTAATGGTTTTTAAGTATTTACGATAAGGGAAAAGTAGGCGCACAACGACTTTGGCCAATGGTTTTGCCTTTTTTCCGTGTTTGAGACGTTCAAGGAGCACGAAGCCGGTAAGTCGGTCAAGCAGTACGAGTATTGCATGTCCGCAGGAATCAACGATAAGGTCCATTTCCCAGTCGCCGAAGCGTGTACCGTCAGCTTCCTTAGGCCGGTCATGGATGCTTGTCCGGTTGGCGATGTTGGTGGCTTTGGTCGGTTTACATCCGTCTTTTCTCCTGCGCTTAAAGTTGGGGTGTCGACGGTGTTTGAGCAGTTCTCCTGTTGTGTCGGCATTGATAATGTTGTAGATTGTCTGTATTGAGACGGAGATGTTCTCTTTGCCCAATACGCCTCTTATTTCCTCAGGCGACCAGTCTTTCCTGATCAGTTCCTTTATCCGCCACACAAGGATATCATCCAGTTTTTTGTTGGATGTGGTGCGTTTGCGTCGGGATATTGCTTTAGCATGTGCCTTATGCCACAGATAGTTGCCTTTTTCTGTGGAATTCCTTTTCAGTTCTCTGCTGATTGTCGCCTCACTGCAGCCCACTATCTGGGCGATGTATTTTCTCGGGGTCTTTCTTTGTAGTAAGGCAAAAATTTGCGACCTTTGCTCCGAGGTTAATTGATGATAGTTCATGAGCAAAACAAAATTAGTTAATCTCAGGGAGACTTCGGTCTCCTTTTTTTGTTTTGCCAGTTGTTTGTGTTCTTTTTCGCTCTTGGGGGCGGTCTCGGCCGCCCCCGCCGCTAAGGCATCCCCTGCCGAGGAGCTTTTAGTTTTCATTGTAAATCCCACCTCAAATTTTGCACTTCGAAATGGAATCTACAGCCGGAACTTTACAAAATGACAAAAACCGCTCCGGAGGTGCCGGAACGGTTCTTCTGTGAGTTGACATCGGCTTCGATGTCGTTGAGGAGAGGGAGAATGATTCTTTTTATTCAACTTCNGGTTGCGGNAGTTGAAGGTTATGAGGTTATTGGGTTATATGGTTAGTTTTTAGGGGTTAGGTTTTAGGCTTTTTGGGTCCTTACCTTCTAACTATGCCCTAAACTATAAACCGCCGACCTCTATTATTACCTTAACTATTAGTTCTGCTGGGTTTTGGCCTGCTTTTCGGGGCGCTGACCTTTCTGGCCCTGCTTGTCGGGGCGCTTGCCCTGCTTGTTGTCGCCACGCTGGCCCTGCTTGCCTTGCTTCATGGCCTGCTTATGGCCCTGACCGCCGCCGTTGACGAAGGCGTTTTCGAGGAACTGAACATACTGCTCAGGGGTGAGGATGGCTTTCACCTTGGCGAGCATTTCCTTCTTGCCGTTGGTGCGGAGTTCCTTGGCTTCTTTCTTTACCTGCTCCTTCTTATCCTTGGCTTCCTTCTGGATTTTAGCCTGGTCGGCCTTGCATTCGGCCTTGAGAGCATCTACTTTGGCCTGCTGCTCGGGGGTGAGGTTGAGGCCTTCGAAGGGGTTGAAGGCGGGCTTGTCGCACTTCTGACCCTTTTCGGATTTCTGACCCTTTTCGCACTTCTGGGAGGTGCACTGGTTGCTGTCGGTTTAAGCGAGTGCCTGGGCCAAGGCGGAGGAGGNGCCGAAGATGGCGGCGATGGCGAGCATGGCGCCTGCGATTACATTCTTTTTCATAAGCTGTATCTTTTTTTGATTGTTAATTGCTTTGTCGTTCGAAAGTATAGACGGCTGCGGAGGTTCAAGGTTTAAAACCGCGTTGAATTTTAGCTTATGTTAACATCCTCAGGGAGTTAGTTATATTAATATATGACAGACCGCCAATTTGCCAAATTGTCAAAATGATTAATTGGCAGGTGGGCGCGGCTCAAATTCCCCCTAAATTATTAGAGGTTATGGAAGAAATTTCGTAACTTTGCATCTTGAAAAAAACAATCCAATAGAGTATGCAAAAAATTAGAAACATAGCCATCATTGCCCACGTGGACCACGGCAAGACGACCCTGGTGGACAAGATGTTGCTGGCCGGCCATCTTTTTCGTGAGAATCAGACCGCCGGAGAACTGATACTTGATAACAACGACCTGGAGCGTGAACGCGGCATCACAATATTGTCCAAAAACGTATCCATCGACTATAAAGGTTACAAAATCAACATCATCGACACCCCGGGCCACGCCGACTTCGGCGGCGAGGTGGAGCGCGTGCTGAACATGGCCGACGGCTGCCTGCTGCTGGTGGACGCCTTCGAGGGACCGATGCCCCAGACACGCTTCGTCCTGCAGAAGGCCATTGAGATGGGTCTCAAGCCCGTGGTTGTCATCAATAAGGTGGACAAGCCCAACTGCCGCCCGGAAGAGGTGCAGGAAATGGTTTTCGACCTCATGTTCAGCCTCGATGCCACTGAGGAGCAGCTCGATTTCCCCACCCTCTACGGCTCGGCCAAGCAGGGCTGGATGAGCACAGACTACAAGCAGCCCACCGACAACATCCTCCCGCTGCTCGACGCCATCCTTGAGTATATTCCCGGCCCGGAAGAGAACCCCGGCGACGCCCAGATGCTCATCACCTCGCTGGACTACTCCAAGTACGTTGGCCGCATCGCCATCGGACGTGTCCACCGCGGAGAACTCCGTGAGGGTCAGGAAATTGCCCTCTGCCGCAAGGACGGCTCTGTGGTGAAGCAGCGCATCAAGGAGCTTCACACCTTCGAAGGCATGGGCCGCAAGAAGGTTGAGCGCGTGGAGAACGGCGACATCTGTGCCCTCGTAGGTATCGAAGGGTTCGAAATCGGTGACACTATCGCGAGCGTCGACAATCCCGAACCGCTGCCGCGAATCGCCATCGACGAGCCAACCATGAGCATGACCTTCACCATCAACGACAGTCCCTTCTTCGGCCGCGACGGTAAGTATGTGACTTCGCGCCACATCGGCGACCGCCTCACCGCCGAACTCGACCGCAACCTCGCCCTGCGTGTTGAGAAGGGCAACAAGGAGGATGAATGGATTGTGTATGGCCGAGGCGTGCTGCACCTGTCGGTACTTATCGAAACCATGCGCCGCGAGGGCTACGAACTCCAGGTGGGTCAGCCCCAGGTGATTATCCGCGAAATTGATGGTGTGAAATGCGAGCCTGTCGAGCTGCTGACCATCAACGTCACCGAGGAAAGCGCCTCGAAAATGATTGACATGGTGACCCGCCGCAAGGGCGAACTCGTGGCCATGAACACCAAGAACGACCGCGTTCAGCTTGAGTTCCAAATCCCCTCGCGCGGCATCATAGGCCTGCGCTCCAACGTGCTCACCGCCTCCGGAGGTGAAGCCATCATGGCCCACCGATTCCTCGAATATCAACCCTGGAAGGGCGAAATCGAGCGTCGCACCAACGGCTCGCTCATAGCCATCGAAAGCGGTACGGCCTACGCCTACGCCATCGACAAGCTCCAGGACCGCGGCCGCTTCTTCATCTTCCCCCAGGAAGAGGTGTACGCCGGCCAGGTTGTGGGCGAGAATGCCAAAGATAACGACATCCCCGTAAACGTAACCAAGAGCAAGAAACTCACCAACATGCGCGCTTCGGGCGCCGACGACAAGGCCCGCATCGTGCCGCCGGTGGTGTTCAGTCTCGAAGAAGCGTTGGAATATATCAAAGAAGATGAGTATGTGGAGGTTACACCCCACCACATCCGTCTGCGCAAAATCATCCTTGACGAAACCGAGCGCAAGCGCGCCAACCGCTCCTGATGCCCATGAAACCCTACTCGCTCAATATCCGCNGGNGGCTGGTTGAATTCGACCGGCCCGCCGTGATGGGTATTGTCAACGTCACCGACAACTCGTTCTACGCCCCCTCGCGGGTGGAGGAGTCGGCCGTTGTGGACAGGGTAGGGGAGATGCTGGCAGCCGGTGCGACGTTTATCGACCTCGGGGCCTGCTCCACGCGCCCCGGCTCACTCCCGCCTGAGCCCGCCCTGGAGGCCGACCGCCTTTGTGGTGCCATCGCCGCCGTGCGCAGCGCTTTCGGGGAGGAGGTGCTGGTGAGCGCCGACACCTACCGCGCCGCGGTGGCACGCATGGCCGTGGAAGTGGGAGCGGACATAGTCAATGACGTGGGCGGAGGTACGCTGGACCCCGATATGTTCGCCACTGTGGCAGCCCTGCGGGTACCCTATGTACTGATGCACATGCGCGGGACGCCCGACACCATGCAGTCCCTGACGGACTATACGGACGTTGCCGCCGACGTCATCGCCGACCTCAGCCATAAGCTCCGCGCACTTTCGGAGGCTGGTGTGGCCGACGTGATAATCGACCCCGGCTTCGGCTTTGCAAAGACCCTGCNGCAGAACTATCAGTTGCTGAGCCGGTTGCGCGCTTTCGAGGTGCTCGGGAAGCCCGTGCTGGTAGGGATGTCGCACAAGTCGATGCTCCGCAGCGTAGCCTCCGACACGCGGGCAGCAACCACTGCCGCAAACATGGCGGCCCTCCAGGGGGGTGCAGCCATCCTTCGCGTACATGAGGTAGAAGATGCCGTGGCTGCCGTCAATGTTTTCAATATGCTCACTCAAGAACAAGCCTGACTATGGAATTCGGAATCAAAGACGCCATCGATGTTTTCCTGTTCGCGGTAATGCTTTTCTACATCTACCGCCTCATGAAGGAGTCCGGCACCATAAATATATTCTATGGTGTGCTGGCTTTCATTGTGTTGTGGGTCCTGGCCTCCGAAATTTTTGCCATGCGCCTGATCGGCACCATCCTGGACCGCTTCATGGCCATAGGCCTCATCATCCTTGTAATCCTGTTTCAAGAGCCTATAAAGCGCTTTCTGGTTGAGGTGGGTTCTCACCGCCGCTGGCAGTTCCTGCGCAAAATCTTCCATCACCACAAAGAGGAGATGGATGCCAAGGCGCTGGCGTGGGTCATGCCGATTGTGTATGCGTGCATGAACATGTCCAAGAGTAAGACCGGCGCGCTGATAGTCATAGAGCAGTCCATACCGCTGGACACTTACGCTGCTACGGGCGATATTATCGACGCCGACGTCAACACCCGCCTGATAGAGAACATCTTCTTCAAGAACTCGCCCCTGCACGACGGCGCCATGATTATCGCCCACATGCGCATCGAGGCCGCCGGATGCATCCTGCCCGTGAGCCATGATGCCGACGTACCCCGGTCGCTGGGCCTGCGCCACCGTTCGGCACTCGGCATTGCCCAGGCAACGGACGCAGTGGCCGTAGTGGTGTCGGAAGAAACCGGCAACATATCCATAGCCCACCGCGGAAAGCTCACAACCCGACTGAGTTCCACCGAGTTGGAGCATCGCCTCAACGCCATCGCCATCGTCAATGCAAAGTAGGCCACGATGGAAAGGCTCTGAAAGAATTCCGGTAGTTTTTAATTGATAACGCCTTTATCTATACGAAATTATGTCCATCCCTCCTCTGGCGGAACGCTTGCGTCCGCGTAGTCTCGACGAATATATCGGCCAGCAGCATCTGGTTGGCCCCGGCGCCATTTTCCGGCGCATGATCGACACCGGGAACATCCCCTCGTTTATCCTGTGGGGCCCTCCGGGCGTGGGTAAGACTACGCTTGCGCGCATCATCGCCAACACCACCAAATCGTCGTTCTATACCCTTTCGGCAGTGACCTCCGGTGTCAAGGACGTCCGCGAAGTGATAGAGCGCTGTAAGGCCGAAGCCCAGGGAATGTTCTCCAAGGGGCGGCCAATCCTCTTTATCGACGAAATTCACCGATTCAGCAAGTCGCAGCAGGATTCGCTGCTGGGAGCGGTGGAGAACGGAACCGTGACCCTCATCGGAGCAACCACGGAGAATCCTTCGTTCGAGGTGATTCGTCCGCTTCTCTCCCGCGCGCAGGTTTACACCCTCAAGCCCCTTGAGGCCGACGACCTGCAGGTGCTCCTGGACCGCGCCATCAAGGAGGACGAGTACCTCTCGCGGGTGAAGGTGCACGTAGAGCAAACCGAGGCCCTCTTCCGCTACAGCGGCGGGGATGCCCGCAAGCTGCTCAACATCCTGGACCTGCTGCAGCAGAGCACTCCCTTAGGCGAGGACATCTACATCAACGACAAGGTAATCACCGAGCGCCTGCAGGAGAATCCTCAGGCCTATGATAAGAATGGAGAGATGCACTACGACATCATCTCCGCCTTCATAAAATCCATCCGCGGGAGCGACCCCGATGCAGCCGTCTACTGGCTCGCACGCATGATTGCCGGCGGCGAGGACCCTGAGTTCATTGCCCGACGGATGGTCATCCTTGCCGCCGAGGACATAGGTCTGGCCAACCCCAACGCCATAATCATCGCCAACACCTGCTTTGATGTGATTCAGAAAATCGGCATGCCCGAGGGCCGTATACCTCTGTCGGAATGTGCCATCTACCTGGCCACATCGCCCAAGAGCAACTCCGCCTACATGGCCATCAACAACGCCCTGGCAGAGGTTGAAAAAAGCGGCAACCTGCCCGTGCCGCTGCATATCCGAAATGCGCCCACGTCGCTGATGAAGAAGCTGGGTTACGGCGAAAATTACAAGTACGCCCACGACTACCCGGGCAACTTCGTGCGCCAGCAGTTCCGCCCCGACGCCATCAAGGACACCGTGTTCTGGAACCCATGCTCCAATCCCTCCGAGGACGCTATGGCCGCCCGCCAGCGCTCGCGNTGGGGAGAGGATTAATTCATAATGCATTTCAAAGAACGGAGTTTGGGAAATTTTTCTTATCTTTGAGCAAAATTTATGCCCATGAAGCCGAAGGACGAAGAAAATGAAGACCTCATTGCCCGTCTGCGCGAGCCCTCAACGGTTCGTGCAGCCTTCGCTGACCTCATAGCGGCCTACTCCGAGCAACTTTATTGGCAGATTCGGCGACTGGTCCAAAACCACGACGACGCCAACGACGTGCTCCAGAACACCTTCCTCAAAGCATGGAGTAACATCGAAAATTTCCGCGGCGAGGCCAAACTTTCAACCTGGCTCCACAAAATCGCCATCAATGAAAGTCTCTCCTTCATAGAACGNGAAAAGAAGCACGAAGGGGTGTCGCTTGACGATGAAGATTCAACCGTAGCCGCAAACGTAGAAGCCGACGAGGATTTCGACGGCAACCNGCTGGCCGAGAATCTGAACAAAGCGGTGCAATCGCTTCCCGAAAAGCAGCGGCTGGTGTTCAACATGAAGTACTTCGACAACATGAAGTACGAGCGCATATCCGAAATTCTCGGCACCTCGGTAGGTGCACTGAAAGCCTCGTACCACTTGGCCGNCAAAAAAATAGNGCAGTNTTTCCAAGATCNCGATTAANCCTCACCCGCGTTTATCCGNCTNAATACANAGNAACAAAAAATGAACAACATGAGCGAAAAAATACTTGACAAATGCACCGAGAGTGGGCTGGCCACTCCGTCGGCCGGTCGAAGTGTGCCCGAGGGCTATTTCGCTGAGTTCAACCGCCGCATGGCCGACATGCTCCCGGACCGTCCCGAGCTGGAACGTCCCGATGAGTACTACTGCGCCCAGCGGCGCACCTTCTGGCAGAAAGTGCGCCCCTATGTGTATATGGCGGCCATGTTTGCCGGCATCTGGCTCATGCTCCAGATGTTCAACATGATGGGTAACGCAGGGAAGCTCGAGCCCATGGAGGATAATCCCGTCCTGGCCGAAGCTTTGAGCAACGACGAGTTCGTGTACGATTATATATACGACGATATGGATTCCTGGGACCTGGTCAACACCTACTTCGACGCCGATGACAGTTTCGACTACCTCGAATCCGACTTCCATTCCACCATATAAATCTACTCCCTATGGTTACCCCACGTCTGATCATCAGCTCTCTTGTCCTTTCCTTCTGCGCATCGGTGGTGCCGGTGACGGTTCACGCCCAGCAAGAACTCACTCCCGAGGACCGCGACCGGTATGTGACCCAGGTGCGCGCCTATAAGCACCGCTTCCTGGTGAAGGAACTCGACCTTAGCAAAGAAGCCCAGCGCACCTTCTTCCCCCTGTACGACCAGATGGAGGATGAGCTGATGCAGATGCAACTGGAGTCGCGCGCGCTCGAACGCAAGGTAGCCGACGACGAGGACGCTTCCGCAACCGAGCTCGAAGCCGCCGCGGCCTCTGTCTNTGGCCAGAAGGAGCNCNANNNGAAGCTGGAGATGGAGTACTTCNNNAAGTTCAAGGACATNCTGACGCCCCNCCAGCTGTTGNAACTCAAATCGTCCGAAAAGAAATNCNACCAGTCGCNGATNAAGCATCNGAAACACCGCCCCGATAAAAACGACTGACACATTGAAAGCCGAGCCCACAGGCCCGGCTTTGTTATTTGATTTACGCCCGGTTTCAGGTTTGGGTTATATGGTTTTTTACCTTTGTGGTTAACCAAATGACTTGATGCAGTCTCCTTTAAGAATCAACAATGAAAGGTGCCTGCGACAGGTTAATCGGGTATGTTTTCCACTATCTTGTAAGCTTCCAGATTGCCGAGTTTTGCAGCCTTAACCAAGTATTCATTTGCCTTGGAGGTGTTGATTTTTACGCCGTCACCTTTGCGGTAGAGATTTCCGAGCCGTGCATATACTAATGCAAGAGCGGAATCAGGAAGTTTTCCACCTGCGATTATCGGTTCGTAACATTTACTGATGAAATCGCCGGAGTGGTTTAGAAACTCATCGTTATAGCTCATGCTCCCAAGATAGAAAAGCGACCATTCATCTCCATTCTGGGCTGCAACTGTTCTTGCAGGCAGCCCTGCTTTATAACCCTGTTGATAGATAGGTTCTGCTTTCAGTTTTTCGCCGTATTTGTCATTAAAAGTGTCCACAAGCGTCATGCCGTTCCGCATAAATGCCGTCTGCACATCGTCGCCGAAACGTTCGCCACGAATGGGCAACATGAGATTTGAGCGAGCAAAATCGCTACCAAGCTCACCTCCAACATATGTCCAGAAAAATGCATCAGGCATGTTAACATTGCCAAACCACTGGCGTTGAAGAGAATAGCCATATTTTTGAGCCCCGGNAGCATCGCCGAGCGAAGCCGCCTGCTGGTAATATTCGCNGGCTTTGGTGCGGTCTTTCTTCACTCCGTGTCCATCTTCATACATTCCGCCGATGATGGTCAGGGCGTAGGGAATATGATTCGGCCCCGCAGCATTGAAATACTTCAGTGCCTTGTTGTAATCGTTCTTNCTGTTATAGTATATTCCGAGATAATCATTTGNCCTTTTGATNCGGTTGTTGGCTGCGGATTNCATCATTNGCACGCCTTCCGCTTCTTTTCCGGGAAACATATAAGCCGTCTTATAAAAGGTATATAGATTGCCGAGTTCTGCCATAGCGTTGTAGTTTTTGCCTGCAACTAATTGGAGGCAGCGGGCAGCGAGTTCGGGGCTCCATGTTTTATGGTAAAGTGCCTTGTCAACAACTTGGTCGGGCGTCAGCTTTCCTTGTGCATATGCCTTCTGGACTGACTCATACAATGCATCGGCTTTTCGCTGGGCTGCGGGTGACACAGTGACATGCACTTCTTTTGGGGTGATGTATCTTCTTTTGGAGGGAGTTTTAGCGGATGCCGATATCTGAAAAGACATAGCCAAAATCAGGATTGATAAGGTTGCAAAAGCAGTTTTCATTTTAGAAATATTAGCGATATAGTAAAGTCTCGATAATATTACATTTTTATCCGTACGAATGTTCACGACGAAGCAACTGATTGCCTACAATGATAAATGATACAGGGGCTAAAACAAGCGGAGGCCGGGGTGCGGGCCCGGCCTCCGGCGTGTTATCGCGGGGGATTATTCTGCGGGGGGATTGAGAAGGTCTTTAACGACGTTGTACTTCTCGGTGAATTCCTTGGTCTTTTCGGGATCCTTGGCGATGTTGCCGTAGTAGAGGATTTCGAAAGAGTATGCTTCCTTGTAGAGGTTGAGAGCATCCTTATTGTCGGCCGACATGTTTGCGGGGTCAGCGTCGAGCATCTCAAGCACCTTGTCGTAGGATTCGATTGCGGCTGCGTTAGGCATCTTGTTGTTGGATGCGATGTGCAGACGTCCCTGGCGCTGGAAGAAGGCGGGCTGGGGTTCGCCGCGCTCAATCACTTCGCCGATGTAGCTCAGACCGCGGTTGGCCAGGTCGAGAGCCTGTACGCTGTCGGGGTCGTTGAGGGCTGCGTTGAGGTAGCGGCCGGACATACCGAAGAGGTCGGTCAGCGAGGGGCTTTCCTGCAGCTTGAGGTATGCGTCGTAAGCCTCGGCGGACTTGGCGTACTGCTTGTTCTGGGAGTAGACGGTGGAGAGGTTCTTGAGCAGGTCGCCGTTGGTGGGATCTTTCTCGGCTGCGGTTTCGTACATTGCGATAGCCTCAGCGTCGCGGCCAACGCCGTTGAGTGCTTCGGCGTAGGTTACATAGTCGTTGGTGGTGAAGGTAGCTTCGGGGTTGGCGGCAAAGAATTTCTCTGCAGCTGCAACAGCCTCTTCGAAGCGTTCCATCTTTACGAGGTCGAGGAAAACCATGCGCTGAGCCTGGAAGTTGTTGGGCTCCTGAGCAAGAATTTCCTGAGCGATCTGGAGGGATTCGGGATATTTCTCACCCCAGTAGAGGAGCACCGAATAGCGGGCCTTGTCCTCGGGGAAGTGGTTGGGGTTCTGGATGTAGGTTCCGTAGAGGTCGGAAGCCTTGCGCCAGTAGTTGGCCTTGAAGTATTTTTCGGCGAGTTCACGCTGAATCATAGCGGATTCGGGGTGATCCTTGAGGTATTCTTCGAGGCGGTTGATGGCGAACTGGGGGTTCACGAAGAAGTATGCGTTGGCATATTTCACGTAGCCTTCGGCGGAGTTCTTGTCGTTGTAGATGGCGTTTTCGTAGCGGCCTGCAGCGCTGCCGTAGTCCTTCTGGTCCATGAGCATGTCGCCTTCGAGCACGTAGATAGCGGAAGCCTGGTTCTTGGAGTCCTTACGGGCCTTTTCGATGTTCTTGGTGATTTCCTTGGCGTACTTTACGGGGTCGGCGTTATAGTAGGCGCGTGCGATAGAAACGGAAATTTCAGCGTTCTTCTTTGCAAGGCTGCCGGCCTTCTTGAAGTTCTCGGAGGCTGCGGATTCGTTGCCGTTGAGGAGGTCGAGGGCGCCCATACCTACATAGTTATATGCATTTTCGGGGTCGATTGAGATGCCCTTTTCGAAGAAGCCCTTGGCGGCTGCCTTGTCGTTTTGCTCCAGCGCTACCTGACCCATGTAGTAGTTGGCCAGAGATTTGTCGGTGGAAGCGTCGCCGATGGTACGGTCGAGGATGGTCTTTGCGTTGTTGAGCTGACCGGCCTTGTAGTACTCGATACCATCTTTGTAGCCCTGAGTCTGGGCGCTCACCGCAAGGGTGCCCGCCAAAATCAAGGATAAGAAAAGCTTGATTTTCATTGTGTGATTGACTTATTAGTTGTTTTGATTTTATTTCGTGTTGATGTTTCCTATTATCTAACGCATTCGGTGGCTGAATATTATTCCTCGCCGCCCACGAGCTCAACCTGCTGGATGCTTACCTTGGCGGGCAGGATGCCGGTTTTGAGGATAATTTTCTGGCCGGTGGGACCGGTGACGAAGGAGTAGAAACCTCCGGCCACGTTGGATGTAGAGGCCGTGGTCACCATATATATCTGGCGGAAGAAGGGGTATGTTCCGTCGAAGATGTTCTGCTGGTAGGGTTTGTATGCGCGCACGTCGTCGTTGCGGTTCACGGCCAGTACCTTCACTTTCTGGGTGAGGTCGGGGCTGGTGACGGCGCCCTCGGAGAGCATGTCCTTGGCCAGGTCCTCGGAGCTGATGTCGGCGGCGTCCATGTCGGATGTAATCCAGCTGACGCCCAGCACGCCGATGGCGTTCTTGTCGGCTTCCACGGCCTTGAATACGTCGCGGATGGAACCGGCTTCATATACATTGGGAGCCAGCGGACGGCCACCAAGGATTGAGTCGGTGAGGTATGTGGCAAGCGATGAGCCGGATTTGTCCACCACAACNTTGATTGCANCGAGCTNAGAGGGTTCGANGTCGTTCCAGTTAGGCGTNTCGCCGGAAAGGATGTCGGCTACTTCGTTGACGGTGACCTTGTTGACGGTGTTTGCGGGGTTCACAATCAGAGCCACGGCGTCCACGGCGATTTTAGCCGTGCGTACGACGACGTTGGTCTTGCGCTCCTGCTTGTACTTTGCCTTGAGGGCGCGTTTTTCGTCCTGGGTGAGGTCGCGTGAGATCACCACGGTGCGGGTGTTGAGGCTGAACAGTGAGTCCAGCGCCTCGCTCTGCGTGCCGTAGCGCACCAGAATGTGGGCTTCGGGGTATTGATATTCGAACACGTCCNCCTNCTGTTCGAAAATGTTTTCGAACGTGTTGTCGCACACCAGGGTAGCGGTGCCTGATGTGGGGGAATTGGCTTTTTTCTCGTACTTCATGCACGAGCTGAGGCCGGCGGCCAGCAGCAGGCCACCCGCCAGGGCTATTGAGAGTTGTCGTAATGCCATATCACTTTATTCCTTTAGCGGCGCGCCATGCGCGGAAGAGTCCGTAAATAATGAGCATGATGCCGACCACATAGCGTGTCCAGGCCCAGTCGGAGTTCCATTGGAAGTAGTTGATGAGCAACAGGATGCCCACGCCTACATATACAATAATCATGATGATACCGAAAATGGTACCCATCACGCGGTTGGGGGATGCGTTTTCGCGTTCTTCGATTCGCTGGCGGCGACGTTCTTCGGGGGTTGGAATGTTCGTTTCCATGATAGTCTTTTTGGTTAAATGTCAGTTATGCCGGTTGTATAAACCTTACATTATTAACATTCACTTTTGCATTAAAGTTCGGACCTGAGGCCCCCTTTGCTGCTTTTACTCCGCTAAATTACTAAAAAAAGCCGATATGCCGTAATTTTATACCAAAAAAATCAGCGCGGCGGTCAAAAAATCATCTGAAGAATGGTTGCCGGCCGTTTTCGCCAATGCGGAGTCCGCGCAGGAAGTCGGCGGCGTCCATGGGTCGTTTGCCGGCGGGCTGGACGGTGATCAGTTCGATTGCGCCGTCGGAAGTACCGGCATATGCGTGCCCGTGGTCAAGCACTAACTGTCCTTCGCTCAGGCGTTTACCGCCGTAAGCATGTGCCTTTGAGGTTTTGAGAATCTTCACGGTGGACACCTCTTCGCCGTCGGCTCCTCCGAGAGTGAGCGAGGCCCATGCGGCCGGGTAGGGCGCGAGGCCGCGCACGTGGTTGTGAATCTCGGCGACAGTACGGCTCCAGTCTATGTGGCAGTCGTCCTTGAAAATCTTGGGTGCGGGGGTGGGCTCGAGGCCTTTCAGCAGCTCGTCCTGAGGGATGGTGTGGAGGTTGCCGGCGAGGATATCGTCGACGGTGCGGAGGGTAAGTCGGGCGCCCAGGGCCATCAGGCGGTCGTGGACAGAGCCTGCGTCCTCGTCGGGTCCCACTTCGATGGCTTCGCGGCTGATGATGTCGCCGGTGTCGATTTCGTGCTTGAGGAAGAAGGTTGTGACGCCCGTTTCGGTTTCCCCGGCCATGATGGCGCGGTTGATGGGGGCGGCTCCGCGGTACTTCGGCAACAGCGAGCCGTGGAGGTTGAAGGTGCCAAGCCGGGGCATGGTCCACACCACTTCCGGCAGCATGCGGAAGGCGATGACTATGAAGAGGTCGGCATCTATGGCGTGCAGGGCATCCACAAATGCCTCATCCTTAAGGCGTTCGGGCTGGAGCAGGGGGAGGCTGTGGGCTAAGGCATACTCCTTGACGGCTGACATGGAGAGCTTCTTGCCGCGACCGGCCGGCTTGTCGGGCATCGTAACTACGGCTGCAACATTGTAGCCTCCGCTTACGAGCGCGTCGAGGCTGGCCACAGCGAATTCGGGCGTGCCGAAAAATACTATCTTGAGGTCGTTCTTATTCATTTTCAGGGTTTTGGCCGGCAACCGAGGCCTCCATGGCTTGCCAGAGCGTATCGGAGGGTACGGGCGCGGTGATGTCGATAAGTTTGTGGGACACAGGGTGCTCGAAGCGGATATTGCGCGCGTGGAGGGATATGCTTCCGTCAGGATTGCTGCGCTTGTCGCCGTACTTGAGGTCGCCTTTTATGGGGCATCCGATGCTTGAAAGCTGGACGCGGATCTGGTGCTTGCGGCCGGTGAACAGACGCACTTCGAGCAAGTTGTAGCGGTCGGATCTGCCGATGATTCTGTAAGCAAGACTGGCTTCCTTGGCGCCCTCGGTCGGGGCAGGGTAGGCGTAGGACTTGTTGTTGCGCTCCACCGATTTAATATAATGTGTGAGGGTATCCTCGGGCTTTTGTGGCGTTCCGCGGGTGANGGCCNAGTAGGTTTTATGCACATCTNCGGCGGCAAACNTGGCNTTGAGTCGGGNGAGGGCNTTGGNTGTCTTGGCGAACACCACCACGCCGGACACCGGCCGGTCCAGACGGTGCACCACGCCCATGAACACATTGCCGGGCTTGCCGTCGCGCTCCTTAATCAGGCGCTTGAGCGATTCGGACAGCGGCTCGTCGCCCGTCTTATCGCCCTGGACAATCTCGCCCGGAGCCTTGTTTACAATAATTATATGGTTGTCTTCGTAGAGTATTTCCATCAAGTTCGATTTTCACCGCAAAGATAAACAAAAAAACCGACATTATCGAAAAATATCCCGGGCTTGAAAATTTCGTTTTTCGTGGAAAGGTTTGGAAATGCCGAAAAAATGTTGTACCTTTGCGGTGCTTTTTAGCATCCCCGTGTGATGGGAAATTAAGAAGCAGTCTTAATTTTTAGTAACACAATCACTTACGCAAAAATGAAAGTATTCGAACTTGCGGCTACCCCCCGCACCGCCCTCGGCAAGAAGGCAACCAAGGCACTTCGCCAGCAGAATCTCATCCCCGTTGTGCTCAACGGCGGCGAAATCATCGAACTCCCCTACAACGGCACCCTCAAAGAAGGTGAAAAAATCGTAGAAATCGGCAACGGCAAAGGCCTGATCACCACGGACCTCGCAGTAACTCAGGACGCAGTCCGCAAGCTCGTCTACACCCCCGATATCTTCGCTATCGAACTCGATATCAACGGCGACAAGCGCATGGCCGTGCTCAAGGACATCCAGTTCCACCCCGTTACATATCTGTTGCGGTTTGTTGATTTTGTTCGGATTGTTTGCCTGCGTGTTTGCCCTCACGGGATTTAATATTTTGTTGTTC
>WFLX010021856.1_pt1 | contig 16705 bp, 14 predicted proteins | sample 4967041 | NCBI WGS metagenome assembly WFLX01 (sample SAMN12857096, study PRJNA449069) | gut metagenome | isolation source: stool from male and female vole | host: Microtus ochrogaster | place: USA:Florida | collected 2017 | reverse complement strand
AGGTGGTGCCACCAGGAATCGAACCGGGGACACAAGGATTTTCAGTCCTTTGCTCTACCAACTGAGCTATGGCACCGTTTGCAAATCAAGTTCTCTGCACTGCCCTTAACACCCCTATGATAGTGCTTTTTCCTTGATTGCGATGCAAAGGTACTACCTTTTTTTGAATTGGCCAAATGTTTTCCACTTTTTTTTTATTTTTCTTCGTTTTTCTTCGTTTTTTGAAAAAAAAGTTGTAATTTTGCAGTCGAAATCGAAAAATGATCGATTTTCGGGGTGTAGCGCAGTTGGTAGCGTACTACGTTCGGGACGTAGGGGTCGCCAGTTCGAGTCTGGTCACCCCGACTTTCAAAGAAAGTCTTTTTCCCCTTGGAAACTATACCGTTTCCAAGGGGATTTTTGTTGTTTCTATGTGCAATCCCTTTGCTGTCCTGTTTTTATTTGCCGTTGACAGTGGGCATGCCGACTTCTTTCCACAGCAGTATCCCGCCTTTCATGTCGTACACTTTCAGCCCTGCCGCCTGCATTTTTGCCGCCGCTGCATTGCTGCGCCTGCCGCTTCTACAATATATATAATATGTACGCGCGTTGTCGAGCTTTGCCATTCCTTTCGCAAAAGTTTCCGTGTCGNGCCAATCGAGGTTCATAGCTCCCTCTNTATGTCCTTCGNCATATTCGGATGGACGCCGCACNTCCAGNAGTATCGCTGTGCTATCGGCTTTGGCGGCAGTTATGAATTCCTCCGGTTCCAGTACTTTTATGTCGCTCTGTGCGGTACATCCGGTACACAGTNCCAGTGNGCCCATTATGTGTAGCAATGTTTTTCTCATAGTTATGGTGCTTGTTTTATGGTGGGTTGCTATTCTGTCGTTATGGCTTTCAGCAACGCCTCGCATCCTTCGAGGCAGTCGCGATATGTGGCGGAGAAGTCTCCTGTGTACCATGGGTCTGCCACATCCCCCGGTCGTTCGGTGTAGTCCATAAGCCGTTTTATCTTGTTTTCCGGGTCCCCTCCGCAGATGCGTTGCATATTGCGTATGTTGTAGCGGTCCATACCTATCAGCAGGTCGTATTCATCATAGTCCCCTCTCGTCAGTTGCCGTGCCGTCTTGCCCTTGCAGCTTATGCCGTGCTCGCTCAGCTTTTGTCGTGCCTGCGGATATACGCTGTTGCCTGACTCCTCCGTGCTTGTTGCCGCCGATGCTATGTGGAACTGTTGTTTCATGCCTTTGTCAGCCACTAACTTCTTCATTATAAATTCAGCCATCGGGCTTCTGCATATATTTCCGTGGCATACGAATAATATTCTCTTCATTTTCTCGTGTTTTTGGTTTTCTATTGCAAAGATAATGTTTTTCTTTCGGAAATGTGTTTTTTCTTTGGCGAATATATGATTAACGTGCAAACTTTACCTAAAACCGGTTGCCGATAATAGTTTTCATGTGCTATGTGTATGCCGAAGTCTTGTCGTACCTTTTGGGGCGTATTTTCAACTAATTTCACGGCTGCTGTAATCGCACTGCAATCACTCTGTAATCGCATTGCTTTTACACTGTAATTGCAGTGCGATTACAATACAAAGGCAGTGCGATTGCAACGGGGGTGTTATGCGATTTCGTTCGCGGTGCCTTTTTTTTCTGTTCAAAAGTTGCGGAAACTGCAAAATAATCGTATCTTTGCAGTCAATACTAATACTTGACAATNTGAGACGATNAATGTTATCCTGGGCTCTGCTCTGNGCAGNATGGGCNTTTGCCAAAGATTTTAACGTGTGNGATTTTGGCGCCAAGGNCGACGGNAAGACCCTTGACAGCCCAGCTATAAATGCCGCCATTGATTCTGCTGTGGCCTGCGGCGGCGGTCGTGTCGTTCTCGATGCCGGTACGTATCTTAGCGGTAGCATACGCCTCAAGAGCAATGTCGAGCTGCATTTGTCGGCCGGTGCCACCATACTTGCAGCCCCAGCCTCCATGAAAGCCTATGACGCCAGCGAGTCCTTCGACTTTCCTGAATATCAGGATGGCGGACATACCTACTTCCATAACTCCCTTATCTGGGCCGAGGGGCAGACCAATGTCTCCATTACCGGCCGTGGTACCATAGACGGCAAGGGGCTTACCAAGAAGGATACAGAGCGTGCCGGTGTTGTCTCCGGCGGCAGTATCGGCACCGGCGACAAGGCTATTGCGTTGAAACTGTGCCGCAATGTTCTCATACGTGATGTTACCATATATCGTGGCGGCCACTTCGCCATTATTATAACGGGCTGCGAACTGGGTACGATTGACAATGTAACAATCGACACTAACCGTGACGGCATAGACATAGACTGCTGCAATTTCATAACGGTGTGTAACACAAAGGTTAACACTCCTAATGATGACGCTATAGTGTTGAAGGCCTCATACGCTCTGAAAAAGGCCGTGCCGTGTCAGAATATACTTGTGAATAACTGCATTGTGACCGGCTATAAACTCGGATGTCTGCTTGACGGCACTCATGTTCCGGAGAAAGTCAACTGGGTTTGCGGGCGTATAAAGCTGGGGACGGAGAGCAACGGCGGCTACCGCAACATTGCTATAACCAACTGTAGCATGGAGTGGAGCTCCGGATTGGCGTTTGAGGAGGTTGACCAAGGGCGCATGGAGAATATCGTTGTCAGCAATATCGCCATGAACCACGTGCACCATTATCCCATATACATCACCACCGGCTGCCGCAACCGTGGCCCGAAAGACGTTACGGAGCCGAGCTATGGCGCCGATATATCAATCAGTAACGTCACGGCTCTTGACGCGGACAGTCTGGCAGGCATAATCATTACCGGCATGCCCGGTGTCCCGTTGCGCCGCGTTTCCCTTAGCGACATAAACATAGAATATCGTGGTGGTGGCGATGTCTCGCTGCGCAAGAAATCATATCGTGAGCAGGGCACCAACTATCCGGAGCCTCGCTGGGCTGGGCCTACGCCGGCTTACGGGCTATTTGCCCGCCATGTCGATGGCCTGACGGTGCGTAATGTGAAGTTCCGCCTGCAGCGTCCCGATGCCCGCAAGGCCGTGGTGCTGGAGGATGTGAGAAACCAACGTCTCGACTTCTGAGCCTTCCGCTCCCGGCGGTCGGGTGCATATATGCGGCAATATGAAAAAATATTCACTGCCATGCAGTAAAAATATTCATGAATGTTTGGTGGTTTGCATATTTATTTATAATTTTGCACACGAGTTATGAATATTTATCCATAGGCTATGCGCAGTGTAACAAAGAAAGACAGGCTTGCGGCTCTCAGGCTGATAGTAACGTCAAACGAACTCGGTTCGCAAGAGGAAGTAGTGCGCGCCCTTGCCAAACAGGGCATTGCCACAACGCAAGCCACTCTGTCCCGCGACATGAAGCAACTGAAGATAGTCAAGATTGCCAATCATGCCGGGCGTTATGTCTATGCCATTCCTGAGGATACAGCCTATCGAAGGGTGCACAAACCGTTGCCGCAGATAGACATTTTGCCTGCCCCGGGCTTTAAGTCCATACGCTTCTCAGGCAATATGGCCGTGGTGCGCACAAGGCCCGGCTTCGCCAGTAGCATTGCTTCCAACATCGACTCGGCGAGCCTTGAGAATGTCATAGGCACCATTGCCGGCGACGATACTATCTTTATAGTAATAAGAGAGGGTGCCACCCATGTGGATGTGGTTGACGAACTGGCCGCCGTTATACCCGATATGGTGCTGTAGGCGTGCCGTCAGTCCGATTCAATGGCTCACAGACTGTTATCATCGTTCATTAAAAAATCATTCATTGTTCATTTAATATGAAAGACATTAGGATTCTTGTGGCGGATGCGTCCCACGAAAAATACGTCGACGAGATACTTGAAACCATCCGTGTGGCAGCCAAAAAGCGCGGTACGGGCATTGCCGAGCGCACGCACGAATACCTTGCCACCAAGATGAAGGAGGGCAAGGCGGTGCTGGCTCTCGACGAGAACGACCGTTTTGTGGGGTTCAGCTACATAGAGACTTGGGGCAACAAGGAGTATGTTACCACCTCGGGACTGATAGTGCATCCTGACTATCAGGGGCTTGGCGTGGCAAAACGCATAAAGGACTATACCTTCACGCTGGCACGCATACGCTGGCCTCACGCCAAGATCTTCTCGCTGACATCGGGCGATGCCGTTATGAAGATGAACACGGAGCTGGGCTATGTGCCCGTGTCTTTCAACCAGTTGNNNGACGATGANGNTTTCTGGCGCGGTTGCCGCGGCTGTGTCAACCATCCTANACTGGAGATGAAGGGGCGCAAGTTCTGTNTATGCACGGGCATGCTGTANGACCCTGCCCGCCACAAGGGGGAGCCTACACCGGCCGAGGTGTTTCAGGATATAGTGAAGACGCTGACCAAACGGAACATACCTTTTTAGATATAAGGCACACGGGGAGCGGCAACGGCGTGTTCCCCGCGCTACAATAACGTGACAATAACAAAAACAACGATAAAACTATGGCAAAGAAAAAAGTAGTAGTGGCATTCAGTGGAGGTCTCGATACCTCCTACACGGTAATGAAACTTGCGCAGGACGGATATGAGGTTTATGCCGCATGCGCCAATACCGGAGGCTTCTCAGCGGAGCAACTCAAGACAAATGAGGAGAACGCCTATAAGCTCGGAGCGGTGGAATATGTAACACTTGACGTAACACAGGAGTATTATGAGAAGTCATTGAAGTTCATGGTCTACGGAAATGTGCTCCGTAACAACTGCTATCCCATCTCGGTTTCATCCGAACGCATATTCCAGGCTATAGCGATAGCACGCTACGCCAACGAGATAGGGGCTGATGCCATAGCCCATGGCTCTACCGGTGCCGGCAACGATCAGATACGTTTCGACATGACTTTCCTCGTAATGGCGCCCGGAGTGGAGATTATCACGCTGACAAGAGACGGCAATCTCTCCCGTCAGGAGGAGATAGACTATCTCAACGAGCACGGATTCTTTGCTGATTTCACCAAACTGAAGTACTCATATAATGTAGGTGTCTGGGGCACATCAATCTGTGGCGGCGAGATTCTCGACTCAACTCAGGGACTGCCGGAGTCCGCTTACCTCAAGCATCCGACCAAAGAAGGCCCTGAGACGCTTAAACTCGGATTCGAGCAGGGTGAGCTTTGCTCTGTCAACGGCAAGCGTTATGACGACAAAATCGCGGCTATACAGGAGGTGGAGCGTATCGGTGCCGCATACGGCATAGGCCGCGACTGCCACGTTGGCGATACTATCATAGGCATCAAGGGTCGTGTCGGCTTTGAGGCCGCTGCCCCCATGCTCATCATTGGCGCTCACCGTTTCCTCGAGAAGTATACCCTTTCCAAGTGGCAGCAGTACTGGAAAGACCAGGTTGCCAACTGGTATGGCATGTTCTTGCACGAGAGTCAGTATCTGGAGCCGGTAATGGCCGACATCGAGGCCATGCTGACATCATCACAACGCAACGTGACCGGCGAGGTGGAGCTGGAGCTTCGTCCGCTTTGTTTCCAAACAGTCGGAGTGGATTCGCCCAATGATCTTGTCAAGAACAAGCTCGGAGAGTATGGCGAGACAGCCAAAGCATGGTCTTCTGAAGACGCCAAAGGCTTCATAAAGGTGTCTTCTACCGCTCTGAGAGCATATTATCTCGCCCATCCTGACGAGAGAAAATAAAGGTTATAGTAACATAATCCCACAACTGACAAACAGTAATCTATGATAAATGTAGGTATATTGGGTGCGGCAGGCTATACCGGCGGTGAGCTGATACGCCTGCTCGTGAACCACCCTTCTGTCAATANCGTGTTCGCAAACAGCGAGTCTAACGCCGGTAACAAGGTGTATGACGTTCATGAAGGACTTCTTGGCGAGACCGAAATGGAGTTCACTTCGGCTATGCCTTTTGACAAAGTCGATGTCGTTTTCTTCTGTTTCGGCCACGGTAAGAGCGAGGCTTTCCTCAAAGAGCATAGCATTCCCGACAGTGTGAAGATAATAGACCTTGCACAGGACTTCCGTATCGCGGGCGAACACGACTATGTTTACGGCCTGCCGGAGACGCATCGTGACGCTATCGCACAGTGCCGCCATCTGGCTAACCCCGGATGCTTTGCCACTTGCATACAGTTGGGACTGCTACCGCTGGCCAAGGCCGGCATGCTTACATCGGATATAGCCGTCAATGCCGTTACAGGCTCTACGGGAGCAGGGCAGAAACCCGGTGCAACCACTCATTTCTCATGGCGCTCCAACAACTTTTCTGTGTATAAACTCTTTACACATCAGCATCTGCACGAGATAACACAGACGCTCAATGAGTTGCGTCCTGCGTCGGCGCCGAGGGTGGTTGACACGCTAAATGAGGGCTATGACGTGAAGGATAACAGTATAACCGTGGACTTCATACCGTACCGTGGCGACTTCGCCAGAGGCATATTCTGCACCGAAGTGGTGCGTCTTGACAAGGCGGTTGAGGCCGAAGACATCGTGAAATTGTATAAAGATTTCTACGAAACGGCCGCTTTCACCCATTATAGCGACAAGGCTCCGGATCTGAAGCAGGTGGTAAATACCAACAAGGCCATCGTGCATGTCGATGTCTTCGGGCGCAAGGTGGTTGTGACCACAATGATAGACAACCTGCTGAAAGGCGCTGTCGGACAGGCCGTGCAGAACATGAACATTATGTTCGGGCTGCAGGAAGACCTTGGCTTGAGGCTCAAGGCAGCGGCTTTCTAACCATGAAACGGCCCCATTGCGGGGATACTGTTACAGAATAACGACAAATTAAGAGAACAATGAAACTATTTGATGTATATCCGCTCTTTGATGTTAACATCGTAAAGGGCAGCGGTTGCAAGGTTTGGGATGCGGAAGGGCAGGAGTATCTTGACCTCTACGGCGGCCATGCAGTCATAAGTATAGGCCATTGTCATCCTCATTACGTTGAGATGATGACCTCCCAGCTGAACAAACTGGGTTTCTACAGCAATTCAGTGCAGAACAAGTTGCAGGTGGAACTGGCGGAACGCCTCGGCAAGGCCTCCGGTTATGAGGACTATCAGTTCTTCCTTATCAACTCAGGAGCGGAGGCTAACGAGAACGCTCTCAAGCTCGCTTCGTTCACAAACGGCCGCAAACGTGTCCTGTCGGCACAGAAAGCATTTCACGGTCGTACTTCTTTGGCGGTGGAGGTTACCAATAACCCGAAGATAATAGCACCTATAAATGACTGCGGACACGTTACCTATCTGCCGATGAATGACCTTGCGGCATGGGAGACAGAACTGGATAAGGGCGATGTTTGCGCCGTTATCCTGGAGTGCATACAGGGCGTCGGCGGCATACAGATGGCCACATCGGAGTTCGCTCAGGGACTTGCGGCGGCCTGCAGGCGCAACGGTACCGCTCTCATCTGCGACGAGATACAGTGCGGTTATGGCCGTTCCGGCAAGTTCTTTGCCCATCAGTGGCTCGGTATAAGGCCCGACCTTATCACCGTTGCCAAAGGCATAGGCAACGGCTTCCCTATGGCCGGCGTGCTTATCTCACCCGATTACAAACCGGTTTACGGACAGTTGGGAACCACTTTCGGCGGCAATCATCTTGCATGTACGGCCGCTTTGGCTGTACTCGACGTCATAGAGCGTGAGAATCTGGTTGAAAACGCACGTGAGGTGGGCGATTATCTCATGGAGAAACTGAAGGAGTTGCAGAAGACACAGCCTCATATCGTAGATGTACGTGGCCGTGGTCTGATGATNGNCGTGGAGTTTGACGTGCCTCANGCCGGTGTGCGCAAGAACCTTGTGTACGANCAACACTGCTTTACCGGATGTGCCGGAACCAACCTTCTGCGTATNCTTCNGCCGCNATGCNTTACAAAGGCGNAGGCCGNTGACTTCCTTGTNCGCCTTACAAAGGCTCTGAATNCGTAAGCGNNATAAGNGTCCGGCTNCCNTANCGCGTGCNGGACACATNATAATCAACATCACNAACAGNNAATAACAATNAAGATTACAGTAATAGGAGCGGGGGCAATGGGCGGCTCTACCGTTGAGGGTATGCTGAAATTGCAGTCGCTCACCGCCGGAGATATAACCGTATCGGACCCGATGGCAGACCTTAGCCGCTTTGAGGCCAATGGCGCTGTTGTCACAAAAGATAACGCTACTGCCGTGAAGGGGGCCGACGTAGTTATGGTTTTCGTCAAGCCATGGCTCGTGGAACAGGTACTTAAGAGTGTAAAAGACTCCATGGACTATGCCAGGCAGACCCTTGTGGTAATTGCGGCAGGCGTTAAAGGCGCGAGTATATTGGAGTGGATGGACAAGAATGGCAGTGCTCCCGCTACCCTTTTATGTATCCCTAACATCGCAATAGCACAGCTTGCAAGCATGACTTTCCTTGTGAATGTCAACGCCGATAGCGCAAAAGCCGATGCCGTGCAGGCCCTATTCGACCAACTTGGCAAGACAATCATGACGACAGAGAACCTGCTTGGCGCGGGTACCACACTGGCATCATGCGGCATAGCATACGCCATGCGATACGTACGGGCAAGCAGTGAGGGTGGAGTAGAGTTGGGTTTCAAGGCTCATGACGCCCAAGAGATAGTGATGCAGACCATGAAAGGGGCGGTGGAACTATTGCAGGCAAGCGGCATGCACCCTGAGGCGGCGATAGATCTTGTTACCACTCCCGGCGGAGTCACTATCAAAGGACTCAACGAAATGGAGCATGCCGGCTTCAGCAGTGCCGTCATTCGTGGTCTGAAAGCAGGGGCTAAGTAAGCCTTTTTGATATATGAGAATAGTAATAAAGATAGGTTCCAATGTGTTGTCGAGGCCCGATGGGGGACTCGACATCACCCGTATGTCGCATCTTGTTGACCAGATAGCGGAGTTGCGCGGCAGGGGTGTGGAGATTATCATGGTGTCATCGGGTGCCGTTGCGGCCGGCAGAGCGCTGCTTTCCACCGACCGTCAGCTTGACAGCGTGGAGCAAAGGCAGCTGTTTTCCGCCCTTGGGCAGGCAAAACTGATAAACCATTACTACGACCTTTTTCGTGAATATGGAATCTGTGTCGGTCAGGTACTGACCATGAAGGAGAACTTCTCCACCCGTATGGAATACCTTAATCAGCGTGCCTGCATGCAGGTCATGCTCGACAATGGCGTTATACCTATTGTAAACGAGAACGACACGGTGTCCGTTACCGAACTGATGTTCACCGACAATGACGAATTGTCCGGTCTTATAGCGTCTATGCTCGACGCCGATGAGCTTATAATCCTGTCGAATATAGACGGTATATACAACGGTTCTCCAAAGGAACCCGGCGCGAAGGTCATACCAGTTGTGGAGCCGGAACGCGACCTTAGCGAATACATACAGAGCGAAAAGAGCGGCCTTGGGCGTGGGGGTATGATAACAAAGTGTAACATTGCCCGCAAAGTCGCAGACGAAGGCATTCGTGTTATCATTGCCAACGGCAAGAAAGACAACATCCTGTTGCGCCTGTTTGACGCTCCCGAAGACACGCTGCATACCGAGTTCGTGCCGCGGCCGGATGCCGTCTCCACCGTCAAGAAGTGGATAGCCCATAGCGAGAGCTTTGCCAAAGGTATCATAAGGGTCAACGAACGTGCGGCGGAAGCGTTGCTTTCCGACCGTGCTGTCAGTCTGCTACTGGTTGGTGTCACCGCCATTGAGGGCGATTTCGAGGAGGGTGACATCGTTAACNTANTAGACCATAAGGGNAATCCGATNGCCGNGGNNCNNNGTGCCTACANTGCTGAGGCGGCAAGGNCGTNGATAGGGCAACACNATTNGAAANCCTTGGTACACTACGATTATCTGGCTTAGCATGCCGTTATGCCGCTTTTGCGCAACATTCATGTTTAATTAAGAATTTTTCAAAACCGATATATTGACAATGCTTNAGCAATTTTCCATAGCAAAGAAAGCGTCACGCTCTCTTGCGCTCATCCCCGATGTACGGCGCGATGAGATACTTTACGCCGTGGCCGATGCCATAGCCGAGAACGAACAGGCCATACTCGACGCCAATTCCAAAGACTTGGCGCGCATGGATCCTGCCAATCCGCTCTATGACAGGTTGCAACTGACGCCGAAACGCCTTGCCGACATAGCGTCGGACATGCGACATGTGGCTCAGTTACCGTCACCATTGGGGCGGGTATTGAGTGATAAGGTCTTGGATAACGGTCTGCATCTGCGCAGGGTAGCGGTGCCTTTCGGAGTTATAGGCATGGTGTTTGAGGCACGTCCCAATGTGGCTTTCGATGTCTTCTCGCTATGTTTCAAGAGCGGTAACGCCTGTGTGTTGAAAGGAGGCCGTGATGCTGACGACTCCAACAAGGCCATTGTGGATATGATACACGCCGTGTTGCAGCGTGAGGGCATTGACACCGGAGTGGTACAGCTGTTGCCTGCTACCCATGAGGCTACCGCCGAGATGCTCGGAGCGGTAGGGTTCATAGATGTATGCATACCACGTGGCGGCAGAAAGCTGATAGACTTTGTGCGTGACAACGCCAAGGTACCGGTGATAGAGACGGGTGCCGGAGTTGTGCATGCGTACTTTGACGAGGACGGAGACATTGAGACAGGCCGCCGCATAGTCAACAATGCCAAGACACGCAGGGTGTCCGTGTGCAACGCTCTCGACTGCCTGCTGGTGCATAGCGGCAGACTTTCCGACCTGCCTTCACTCTGTGAGCCGCTGAAGGCCTCTGATGTCAGGATTTATGCTGATGTCCCGGCTATGGAGGCACTGCAGGGACATTATCCCGCCGAGTTGCTCTTGCCGGCTACCGACGACTCGTTCGGCACGGAGTTTATGTCCTATACCATGGCAATAAAGACCGTTCCGACAGCTGACGCTGCCATAAACCATATAGCAAGCTATGGCTCCGGGCACAGTGAGTGTATCATAACCGGGAACGAAACCACTGCCGAGGCATTCCGCAAGCAGGTGGATGCGGCCTGCGTCTATGTCAATGCGCCGACCAGTTTCACCGACGGAGCGCAGTTCGGGCTGGGTGCCGAGATAGGCATCTCAACGCAGAAGCTCGGCCCGCGCGGCCCTATGGCGCTGGAAGAGATGACCACTTACAAGTGGCTGATAGACGGAAACGGGCAGATAAGGCCTTAAATACAGTTTCCATTCGGGTGTGTCTGCCCTCTGGACGGAGGACGGATGCACCCGAATGGCATTTATATAACATAACGAACAACAACAAATAACACAGTAATGACAAAACTGTATTCGCTTTTTCTGGAGCATCCCACGGTTACGACAGATAGCCGTGACTGTCCGCAGGGGAGTATATTCTTTGCCTTGAAGGGTGAGACGTTTGACGGAAACAGATACGCTGCGGCGGCATTGGAGCAAGGGTGTGCCTATGCGGTGGTTGACAATGCGGAGTATGCCGTGGACGAACGTTATATATTGGTGCCAGATGTACTCACCGCCTTGCAGCAGCTGGCAAATGAACATCGTCGCGCTTTGGGTACGCGCATAATCGGAGTGACCGGCACTAACGGCAAGACCACGACCAAGGAGCTTACGGCGGCGGTGCTGTCAAAGAAGTATCGTGTGCTGTACACACAGGGAAACTTCAATAATCACATTGGCGTGCCGAAGACATTGCTGCGCCTTACCGCCGCTGATGAGATTGCGGTGGTGGAGATGGGGGCCAACCATCCGGGCGAGATAAAGACCCTTGTTGACATTGTGGAGCCTGACTACGGCATCATTACCAATGTGGGCATGGGGCATATAGAGGGCTTTGGCTCTTTCGGGAATATCATAAAGACCAAGGGAGAGCTCTATGACAAACTGCGGGAGCGCAAGGGCAGCAAGGTGTTCATTGATGCCGACAGCCCGTATCTGGCTGATATTAGCCACGGATTGTCACTTGTCAAGTATGCGGTGCAGACTGACGACTTTGATATATCGGTGAAAGGCGAGGTGATAGACTGTGCGCCGTATCTGCGTTTCAGATGGAAGGTGAATGGCACGGAGCACGAGGTGCAGACGCATCTTGTCGGGACGTACAATATATATAATATGTTGGCGGCGGCAACCATAGGCCTTTACTTTGGCGTTACGCCTGCCGAGGTGGACGAGGCGTTGAGTGGTTATGTTCCGAGCAACAACCGTTCGCAGCTTACACTGACCGGAAATAACAAACTGATAGTGGATACCTATAACGCGAACCCGACCTCAATGGCGGCCGCTTTGCAAAACTTCGCCATGATGTCCGTGAGCCCTAAGATGGCGATATTGGGCGAGATGCGCGAGTTGGCTGATGTCTGCAGTGAGGAACACCAAAAATTCGTTGACTTCCTCAGAGAGCATTCTATTGAGAATGTGTGGCTGGTGGGGCGTGAGTTTGAGGTGATTGTCTGCGGATACAGAAAGTTCCCCGATGTCAATGCCGTTAAGGCAGAGCTGGCGGAACGCCCCGTCAAGGGATTCTATATACTGATAAAGGGGTCGAACGGCAACCGCCTGTTCGAGTTGCCGGAACTGCTCTGACGCTTAAAACATGCCCTCTCTTATGCCTCGCCTTAAAGAACCGGATTTCCTTAAATGTGTTTTCATACTGCTGATGGTTGTGTTTCACCTCACATATCTGTCGGCAGTGTTTCCTTATGCCAAGCAGGTGGTTTACACATTTCACATGCCCGGTTTTCTGATTTTGTCGGGTTATCTGATGAATGTGCGCAAGACGGCGCCCGATTTCCTGCGTATGCTATGGTGGATGCTGGTGCCATACGTGGTCATGGAGAGCGGTTATATAGTGATGGCGGCGCAGCTTCCCATCAATGAGCATATTGACAGGCTCACGGCAGGGGTGTTTCTTGAGAAGCTGCTTGTACGCCCTTTGGGACCGTATTGGTATCTTCAGACTATGCTTTTGTGTGGCGGAATGCACTTTTTGTCGTTCCGCCTGTTGCCGGGACACTTGCTGTCGCGCCTCTGTGTGTGTGTTGCGGCATGCTATACACCGTCGCTGTCGGGGGCGCTGTCAATGCCTTGTGCCATGTATTTCTTTGCCGGGGCTACGTTGAGGGCGCTCGATATGGGGTTGAAAGAGGTGTTCCGTCCTTCGTGGTTCAGTGCGCTCCTGTTGTTGCCGCTTGTTTTTGATATGCAAAACCTTGACAAGGCTGTGCCCGGCGGAGTGCTGATAGTGTATTTTATCATGAGTCTTGCCATGCGTGTTTGTGCCGCTTTGCCGTTGTCGGTGGCTGAGCCGTTGTTGTATATCGGGCGCAATACCATGCCGATATTTCTTTTCTCACCGGTTTTTACCATTCTTTGCCGGCAGCTGCTGCCGCTTTTCTCATGGGTGCCCGGGGACGAGTTGCGTGCCGTAGCCTTTCTGATTGTATCTTTGCCGTTGTGTGTCTATGGTAGCCTTGCGGTGGCAAAAGCGCTTGATGTCATGCAAATATCACGCTTTATGTTCGGTAAACGGCGGCTGTTGGTTCAGTGAGGCACTCCGTATGAGTGTGGATGTTCAAGCCTTGTGTTTTAACTTCATTACGTGAACTCGACATAAGATTACAACAAAAACATTGCGATTGTATTTATATGTATCTCGCATTGTGCACACTGCAGGGGTGCAATATACAAGCCCGGGGGTGAAACCACGGGAATAATGAACCTATATAAGGGATAAAACGTATTTCGCCCTGAAAGGGCGGGACAGCAATCGCACTACAAAACGAGCGGCAACAGGGGCATAACGGCCACCTAATCGCACAACGTATGGATGTTATAGCGACCCTTGTCCCGCTCCTTCAGAGCGAGATTGCATTTGAGGGATTGGGCTGTTCTATACCCGGGGTTGAAACCCCGGGCTTGGATATTGCACTCTTTTAGAGTGCTTTCCCGCAATAAATTCCGCTTTTTTATTCTATATTGACTGAAAGACTGCACTCTTTCTGAGTGCCTCTATTAATGAGATACAGATATTGTCCCTAAACTTATTATCGTTTTCTTATACCGGTCTGGCGTCTTCATTGATAGATAACGCAGGTATTTCTACAGTTTTCCTGCTTTTTATGAACGTGATAATAACTGTTTTACTTTGTTGTTTATAAAATGTTGAATTATAATATGTTATAAGCGTCGCTGTAATCGCGGTGCAATTACAATGCAATCGCAGTGCGTTTACGGTGTAATCTCAATGCGATTACATTGTAATCAGGGTGCGATTGAAATGCGAACCTGTTATATAACAATGAAGGCTGTTACCCATCACGGGCGACAGCCTTCTCCTTATATTTTATAAAACCAATAATGTTGCGTTTTCTGTTGCGTCTCCTCGCTTAGAAAGTCCAGTCGATACCCACGCCGATTACACGGTTGGAACGTGTGAATTTGTCTGAGCCTGAGAAGTCGCTCTGCTTGATCTGACCCATTATTCCGTTCATGGCACCCTGCAATGCTGTAGGGTNAAGACCTGCGATGCCCGCCATTGCCTGTCCCTCCGGAGTGGTGAGAGNCTGTCCGAGGGTTGTGGTCNGACCGTTTGTGATNCCGTNTNTCGTAGCGCCCACGTTGTTGNAGTCGGCCTGCTGACGNTCGTATGTGTCGTNGAATGTGTGGAAANAGGNCACGTTTACTTTCANGTTCTTCGCCACCTTTATCTTGGCGCCGAAGCCGAGTGATGTAGAGCTTACGTTGAATGATATGTCATCCATGTAGGCATCGGTAAGGTCGTAGCAGGTACGCTGGCCTCCCGCACTCACCGTTATGGCATCATTGACGTCCCATTCTGCACCGAGAAGATACTCGTTGGTGTCGCCTCCGAGTTTTGACTGCATGTTGTCGTGCTGGTGTCCGTCCTTGTCGAAGTAGTGGTGCCATCCGGCGCTTACCCTTACGTTAGGCAAAACGCTGTACTGTGCGCCTATGGTCAGCAGTGCAGGAGTGTCGTCTGCGTCCACAACACCGTCGGCAAAGCGGTGCAACTGCGGTATGTATCCGGCCAGATCGCTGTTGGTGGAGCGGTTCTCAAGGCGCATACGGGTCTTGAACTCGTACTTGGCCGCAAAGTTGAACTTGTCGTTCAGCTTGTAGTCAACGCCTATGATGGGGGCTATTCCGTAGCCGCTCTGGTCGCAGTTCAGCTGCAATCCCTCTTGCAACATGTTGCTGAGACCCGCCTGAAGCAACGGCATTCCGGCCTGTAGCAGCTGCTGGTTGGTTATGATGTTGCCTAATGCGTTTGTAACGATGGCCTTATTGTCTGTAATCCACTTGTTGAGGCTCTCCTTTTGGGCTGCGGGGAACATGCCGCTGCCATTTGTTGTCAGCTCGATGTTCTTGACATAGCCGTAGTAGTTGGACGTGCCGTAGAGCAGACGCAGGCCGCCATATACTGACCATTGGTCGTTAATCTTGTATGCCGCACCCAATGTGTAGCCGTAATAGTACTGTCTTCCGCGCAGATATGTGTTGATACTGTATGTGTTGTCGTTTGGGAACGCATTCGCGCCGGATACGGCATTCAGCGTGTTTCCAAGTGCGTTGAACACGCCCGGAACGAGACTGACGAGGCTTTCCACAGAGCCAAGGCCGTTGTCGAACGTACATTTGCCGCCACCGCCGGTGATGGCGAAGTTGAACTGGAATGACCACTTACCCCAATTCTTGGCTACTTGCAATGACGGTATGATTGGTGCATCGGCCTTTCCCTTAAAGGTCTTGGTGCGCTGGCCGAGGTTTTGGTTGCCGGCGGCAAAGCCGTTGAATGTTGACTCTATCTCACGTGTTTGGTGAGCGTTCTGTATGTTCAGTGACACGTGCCATCCTTCGGGCAGGAAAGCCACACCGGCAGGGTTGCTGTATACACCGTCTATGCCAATGGCGGCATCGCGTGCCGGGTTACGTAAGAATGCGATGTTCTGATTAGTGTTGGTAAGCAGGCCACCGGCATTAGCTGATAACGAGGCTGAGGCTATTGCGACAGCTACGAGAAATTTCTTGATTGCCATTTTAGTTTTATTTAATTAGTTTGGTGCACTTTTTGCATTAATTGTGAGTGCAAAGTTAGATATTTAATAAATCCTTTTGCTTTATTGTTCTATTTTTCCTTTTATTGTTAAGGAATATTAACTAAAAAGGAGCGAACACAGATATAAAGTTTTGTCAATTGATAATTTTATTGTACCTTTGCAAAAACGTAACGGCTAAACGTAGATATAAGATGCGAACAGTAATACAACGTGTGTCACACGCCTCTGTCACCATAAACGGTATGGTGAAGGCTGAGATTGGTCACGGTCTTTTGGNCTTGTTGGGATGTGANAACGCTGNTACGCAGGAGGATATAGAGTGGCTTGCGAGGAAAATAGCGGCGCTTAGAATCTTTAATGACGGGCAGGGCGTTATGAACCGCAGTGTGGTTGACGTGGAAGGCGAGGTGCTTGTGGTGTCGCAGTTCACGCTGTGGGCGTCATATAAGAAAGGTAACAGGCCGAGTTATCTGCGCGCCGGCAGTCATGAGGTTACCGTTCCGCTTTATGAGAGCTTTGTGGCCGAGATGTCAAGACAGCTGGGCAAGCCTGTGCAGACAGGCGAATTTGGGGCGGACATGAAAGTGGAACTGCTCAACGACGGGCCGGTCAC
>WFLX010330009.1_pt1 | contig 16710 bp, 16 predicted proteins | sample 4967041 | NCBI WGS metagenome assembly WFLX01 (sample SAMN12857096, study PRJNA449069) | gut metagenome | isolation source: stool from male and female vole | host: Microtus ochrogaster | place: USA:Florida | collected 2017 | reverse complement strand
CAGCTCCGATGAAAAGAAATCCTTGAGGAAACAATTCGCGAACGCTTTATCGAGCAGTGTTAAGCGCCAGTATGGCGCGAAAGGATTTCTTTTCATCGGAGCGGACGTCTTACATACGCATCCCCCAGCTGTTTAGGTATTACTTCTGGTTAATGTAATTTACCAGCCCTTCAGCAGCTATAATCTTCTGCATAAATTCAGGGAACGCCTGCCCTTTAAACTGAGTACCCTTTGTCAGGTTCTTAATGATACCGGAATCAAAATCAACAGTAACTTCATCTCCGTCTTCAATCCCCTTAGAAGCCTCCGGGCATTCGATGATGGGAAGTCCGATATTGATTGCATTCCGATAAAAGATACGCGCAAACGTTTCTGCAATTACACAGCTTACCCCCGCTGCTTTGATGGCAATCGGTGCATGTTCTCTGGAAGAACCACAGCCGAAATTCTTATCTGCCACAATAATATCACCTTTATTCACTTTTTTAATGAACTCTTTATCAATATCCTCCATGCAATGGGCTGCCAGTTCTGCCGGATCCGAAGAATTCAGATATCTTGCAGGGATGATCACGTCCGTATCCACATTATCGCCGTATTTAAAAACAATTCCTTTTGCTGCTTTCATGTTCATTTTCCTTTCTATTCTGAAATTTAGCTTTCTTCATTACACTTTAAGCACATTGTGTGCGCATTCCCAAGAAGTCTTATACTCTTTATAACCGGCAGGGACAGGAAATTTTCCCTGCTATAGCGCTGGCCGCCGCCACCGCCGGACTCGCCAGATAAATTTCAGAATTCACATGTCCCATACGGCCTACAAAATTACGGTTCGTGGTAGATACGCAGCGTTCTCCTTCTGCCAGAATTCCCATGTAACCTCCGAGGCAGGGACCGCAGGTAGGTGTACTCACCACTGCACCAGCTTCAATAAAAGTCTTAAGAAGTCCTTCTTCCATCGCCTGCATGTAAATTGCCTGAGTAGCTGGAATTACAATACAGCGCATCCCCTTTGCCACATGCTTTCCTTTAAGCACCTTTGCGGCAATTCTCATATCATCAATCCTTCCGTTGGTGCAGGAACCAATAACCACCTGATCAATTTTAATATCCTCAGTTATCTCATCAATGGTTTTGGTATTTTCAGGAAGGTGCGGAAATGCAATCGTAGGACGAAGTTCACTTAAGTCGATGGTATATTCCTCGTCATAAACTGCATCCTCATCTGCTTCATAAACCGTATAAGGCTTATTTGAATGCTCTTTCATATAGGCGATGGCAAGATCATCCACCGGGAAGATTCCGTTCTTTCCTCCGGCCTCAATTGCCATATTTGCAATGGTAAACCTGTCATCCATCGTAAGGTTCTTAATACCCTCTCCTACAAATTCCATGGACTTATACAATGCTCCATCCACACCAATCATACCGATAATATGTAAGATCACGTCTTTACCGCTTACCCATTCAGACGGTTTCCCGACCAGATTAAATTTAATTGCCCCCGGGACCTTAAACCATGCCTTTCCGGTGGCCATCCCTGCAGCCATATCCGTACTTCCAACACCTGTTGAAAATGCCCCCAGAGCGCCATAAGTACAGGTATGTGAATCCGCACCAATGATCACATCCCCTGCCACCGTAAGCCCCTTTTCCGGCAGAAGCGCATGCTCAATCCCCATCTCACCCACTTCAAAATAATTGGTAATCTGATTCCGGTATGCAAATTCTCTCACACATTTACAGTGTTCTGCAGACTTGATATCCTTATTCGGAACAAAATGATCAGGAACCAGGGCAATCTTATCCTTATCAAATACACCTTCCGTTTTCATCTTTTCCATTTCTTTAATAGCAACCGGACTGGTAATATCATTGCCGAGTACCAAATCCAGATCCGCCTCAATAAGCTGTCCTGCTTCTACTCGATCAAGCCCGGCATGAGCAGCTAATATTTTCTGGGTCATTGTCATTCCCATGTTACTTACCTCCATCTTCAAGTTTTCTTTCAATTCTTATCTTTATTCGATAATAACATGAAATAAGTGATTTTGGAAATAGTATCTATTTATGCTCTCCATAACTTGTAGTTATATTATTTTTGTTTTATAATGATAAAATATTATTTTAACTCAATTGCAGGGAGCACTTAATCATGGAACAAAACCTTAACTTATATCATGTATTTTATGAAGTGGCAAATTGTCATAACTTTTCTGTAGCCGCCCAAAAAATGTATATCAGCCAGCCTGCCGTAAGCAAGGCAATTTCCAAATTGGAAGAAAGCTTAAACACCATTCTTTTCCATCGTTCTTCGAAAGGCGTTACTCTGACCCATGAAGGGGAACTGCTTTACCGCTATGTGGAACAGGCGTTCCATTCCTTAAAATCAGGAGAAGAACAACTGAAAGCCTCTGCTTCCCAAAAAATCAGCCAAATATCCATAGGTGTAAGCACTACGCTGTGCAAATACATTTTGCTTCCTGTTCTAAAAAACTTTATGGCAGAAAATCCCCATATCAAGATCACAATCTCCTGCCAGTCAACCTTTGACACCATTTCGGCATTACAGGGAGGCACTATTGACATCGGATTGGTAGGGCTTCCGTCTAAAGCAGATACTGCCGAAGCAGACACGATCACATATTTGCCGTTAAAAACAATTGAAGATATTTTTGCTGCCACAGAATCATACCTTATGCCTTTTTTTCTGAAATATAAAGGAGATTTTCACAAAAAAGAGGCTTTCTTTCATGAGGCTGCTTTTATCATATTAAATAAAGAAAATATTTCCCGAAAGCATGTGGACACTTTTTTGTCCGAAAATCACGTTACTCTTTCTAATGTGATCGAAGTGAACAACATGGACTTGTCTATAGAATTTGCAAAGGCAGATCTGGGAATCGCCTGCATTATCAGCGATTTTGTAGAAAATGACATAAAAAACGGAACCCTGCGGGAAATAAAATTAGGACACAGGATTCCGAAACGTCAGATTGGATTTGCTTATCCGGCAAAAGTCCCTGTCTCAGGGGCTATGGATAAATTGATACAATATTGTCAGTTATCATTAGGATAGTTTTTTAATTCATCATCAACCTCTTCCTTTGTGGGCATCACCCGCAAAGCGCCTTTCTTTGTTGTCACCAGAGAGGCTGCACAATTTGCAAACAGGAGCATTTCCTTTAAATCATCAGTACTTAAATCGTCCAGCCCATGCTCTGCCGCATAATGAAGGACACATCCGCAGAAGGTATCTCCCGCTCCTGTGGTTTCAATCGTATCCTTCCGTAAAAAGGGCGCTGCCTCTACCATATTCCCTTTGTAGTAGGCTCTGCTTCCCTCTTTTCCCATGGATACCAGCACCAGCGGGATTTGATATCTGCTGTTAATCCACTCAACTCCCGCAGAATAATCCTCTTCCCCAGTCAGCCACTGGATCTCATTATCGGAAATCTTTAGAATATGACAATGTGAAAGTCCGTAAAGAACCTGCTCTTTGGCTTCCTCAAGGCTGTTCCATAGAGGCGGCCGCAAATTAGGATCAAATGAAATAATTGCTCCAGATTTTTCTGCAATACGGATAGCTTTTTTTGTTGCTGTCCGCACTCCTTCGTGAGTCATGGAAAGCGTTCCAAAGTGAAAAATCTTTGAATCCTCTATCAATTCTTCAGGAATTTCTGTCTCTGTGAGCATCATATCTGCCCCCGGATTCCGGTAAAAGGAAAAGTCCCTGTCACCATCTGGATAGGTATGTACCAGTGCAAGTGTCGTATGCACCTGTTCATCCATAAGCAGGAAGGAACCATCAATCCCCGCTTCGGTAATTGCATCTTTTAACTGTTCACCAAAAAAATCTTTTCCTACTTTTCCGATAAAGGCCGTTTTATGCCCAAGTTTTGAAAGCATCGCCAATACATTACAGGGCGCGCCGCCCGGATTTGCTTCAAACAGGGGATTTCCCTGTCCGCTTTTACTGTTTTCTGTAAAATCTATCAATAATTCTCCTAAAGCTGTTACATCATAACTCTTCATCAACGCCTCTCCATTCCGTAAAGTCAGCTTTTATAAGCATCTATTGCCTATTTACATCAGATCATACTTTACAACATCTATTACCACATCTCCGTCTGCAAAGAAGGAAATACCATCCGCCTCCTGCTTCGTATACATGATCGCTGTCAAAACATGTTCTCCGTCATTTACAAAGACCTCAACACTGAAACGGTCAAGGATAATTCTTAATTTCAAATTACCATCTGTACTGTTTACAAGGCTCCGTCTCTGATGAATAATCGCCCGTCTGGAACCGGAAAACTTTCTGTCTACCTTTAATATGGATTCTCTCGGGCGGAAGCTTAAGGAAGTCTGATACTCTTCATTCTGCGCAAAACGGACTGCAAACTTCTGATAAAGCTTCTGTTCATCTCCCGGTCTCAGCGTCAGTTCCATGTCCACCTGTCTGCCCCTAACGCCATCAAGGCTGATAGTTCCCGAAAAAGCCACATCCGTGTGCACCACCTGATTGCATCTCATTTCATTCAATTCCCTGATAGGATTTTGGTACAGTCTTCCGTTTTTGACGGATAGTTCTCTGGGCAGACTCATCTGGCCAACCCAGGGAGCTTCCGGCGCCCTTAAATTACAAGTATCCCAATTCTGCATCCAGCCGATCATTACTCTTCTTCCATCAGGAGTTAGTATTGTCTGCGTTGCATAAAAATCAATACCATAGTCAATGGACTGATTCGTTTTCTCCGTGAATGCGCCTGTTTCCTTATCAAAATCACCGGTCAGGCAGAGCGTTCCATTTCCGTTATGGTACTCAAACCCTTTTGGCAGCATATCCTGAGGGCTTATTAAAAGTACCCAGGTTCCATCCAGTTCAAAAAAGTCCGGACATTCCCACATTTTTCCAAAACGATTTTTGTTTTCTGCTAATATATTTTTAAACTTCCATTTAAATCCATTTTCGCTCTCATATAGTAAAATCTGACCACTTCCATCTGCCGGACGGTTTCCCACTACACAGTAATAAGTGCCATCCCGATCCTGCCACATTTTAGGATCTCTGAAATCAGCCTTGCTTGATCCTTCCGGAATATCCTTTGCATCAAGCACCGGATTCATCTCATATTTCTCGTAGTCCACGCCATCCCCAACAGCAAGGCATTGTGTCTGCACATCACCAAATACTCCATTTGCTTGATGTTCTTTTGCCACACCGGTATACATCAGCAGATGCCTGCCATCCGGAAGCACTACTGCACTTCCGGAAAAGCATCCATCTTTATCATATGACTCGTCTGGAGCAAGCGCCGCAGGAAGATATTCCCAGTGCAGCAGATCTTTGCTGACAGCATGCCCCCAATGCATGGAATTCCATTTTGCCTCATAAGGATAATACTGATAAAATAAATGGTACTCTCCTTTGTAATAAGAAAAGCCATTAGGATCATTCATCCAGCCAGTGCGCACAGATAAATGAAAATCCGGGCGTTCTTCCTTTTTAATCATTTTTTCTGCCGCTTCTTCATACTTCCGCGCTTCGCGTAATGTCTGACTTGTCATAGTAATTCTCCTATCCTGATTTATTCGGCACTTACCTTTCCTGAATACCGGTCATATGCTGCCTGATATACAGCCAAGAGTTTATCCATGCCGCACTTATCTCTCAAATGTTTAATATAGCTTTCCCACTCTTCATCTGTCGGGCCGCCGTTTTTAATCCACAAGCCTTCCTGTTCCGCTACGGCGCTTTCAAAGTTGGGTTTATACCAGTCAATATCGTCCAATTCCCTGCTCGTATATACGCAGTCCACAGGGAAAAATGCCGTGTCACTCACATATGGCATCCAGTAATCATACAGATCTGTCAGACGTTCAATCGCACGATCCTCCATTTTGAAGGTTGTCATATAGTAATCGCTGAGAATCAGCTTCGGTCCTGCAACTTCGCATTCGCCCTTCAACTCTCCGGAGCCTTTTCCATATTTTTCACGGCTTTCTTCGTCTGTAATACTCAGCCATACACCATTTTCATCCTGCTCGTTAAAGTATACACCGATCGGTCCATATTGAAGCTGCATAACTATTTCTGGATTATACCACATATCATAAAACTTTAAAAGGTTCGCCGGGCTCTTGCATGCCTTGGTAATATTAAGCTGCCCGCTGGTGATTCCGCCGCCGGTACGCACCGTTACATTGTGAGTGCCATTAGGTCCGTCGAGAACAGGCAGGAACACATAGTCGTCCGCATAATCACCCATAAGCTCCTCTATATACCACCAGGTTGAAACACCAACATATCCCTGAGAACATTTAGAAATCAACTGTGTATCAGACTGGCTGAACATCTCAAGATCCATCAGACCTTCTGCATACCAGTCATGGAAATAAGTAACTGCCTGCCTATATTCATCNGTCACNCATATAAATTCCACTGTGCCGTCTCCATGCAGAACTAAATCATTGCACACATCCGCAGGCCAGTTCGTAAATCCGAACCCTGCATAGAAGATATTCTGTCCCCAGCACCACTGGTCAAATCCGGTACTCATGGGAATGGTACTTCCCGGAGCGTTTCCATAATATTTTGCACTCATATCATTGTCTTTAAAAGCCTGTAAAACATCATGAAGCTCATCCAGTGTGGTAGGTATTTCCAGTCCAAGATCATCCAGCCATGCTTTGTTGATCATGGAATATTGTGGAATGGAAAAAATACTGTAATCTTCCGGTGCGCCGATACCNGCGGTTCCCATACGCTCGCCTGAGGGAAGTCCGTAAATATATCCGTCATCCATGGTAATNGCACTGCGGATATCCGGATTNTCCTCCAGAATTTTACTTAANTTNGGCATNTATTCTTCTGTCAGATANGGACTTAAATCAATAAACGTTCCGTCATCTCCNTATCTGGATATATCGTAGTTGCTAAAGCCCACTCCCATAAAGGCATCCGGAAGTTCATCACCTGCAATACGAATATTTACCTGCTCTCCCAGAGACTCGCTCATGGTGGTCCAGTCAATATGAATTCCTGCATCCGCCTGAAGCTGATTTAAAACCACATTATCCGTATACCCCGGACTAAGGGCACTCTGCCCACCCATGATTGCAAATTCCGTCTGAGAAGTATCCGGGTTAGCAACACCCTTTTCATGATGTCCGTAATCCTTATTTCCACATGCTGTTACCGACAACAACAATCCTGCCACAAGCATGCATGCTGTAAATTTCTTACCATAATTGCATTCTTTCAACTTTCTCATCCTATTTTCCTTTCCGAAATCAGCCTTTTACTGCACCAGCCATAAAGCCTTTCTCAAAGTATTTTTGTACAAACGGATAAATGATTAACATCGGCAGCGCTGCTATGATGATCGACGAGAACTTGATCATCTCTGTCATCTTATTTAATTCCGCAAATCCACCGGATATGGTGCTTGCCTGGCTGGCACTTGCAGAACTCTTGATCAGAATGTTACGCAGAACCAACGGCAACGGTGCTTTTTCCGGTGAAGGCAGATAGATCATGGAAGTAAACCAGTCGTTCCAGTAAGCTACCATACTGAACACTACCATAACTGCCATAATGGAACGGCTAAGCGGCACTACTATACGGATAAAGGTGGTCCATTTGGAAGCACCGTCTATTTCCGCTGCCTCGATCATTTCTTTTGGAATGCTGTTTTCAAAGAAGTTCCTGACAATGATCATATTTCCAACAGCAACGCCTCCGGGAAGGAAAAGCGCCCATATATTATTGATCAGTCCTGTCTGCTTCACAACCAGATAGGTAGGAACCATACCACCGCCAAAATACATGGTAATGATGAAAAAGATACTGATAAACTTTCTTCCCGGCAGATCTTTCACACTCAAGGGATATGCTGCCAGATAAAGAACCACTACGGAAAAGACCGTACCGATAATGGTATATTTAAAACTGTTTATTAAACCTGTCAGGATACTGGGATCCGCAAACACTGACTTGTATCCGTCTAAAGTAAACTGGCTGGGCAAGAGGAAAGTTTTGCCTGCATATACATCATACGGATTTGATACGGAAGCGACCAGTACATAATATAACGGATAGGCTACGATAAATAAAATAACCGCACAGATCACCACCAGAATAATATCACTGGTTCTTTCNGAANNCCCTGACATGCTTTCCNGATTTTGTATTTGTATTCATAGTGCACCTNCTATATAAAGCTTGTGTCTTCGGATATCTTGCCTGCTATCTTATTGACCACGATCAGCAGCACAATATTGATTGCCGTATTAAACAATCCCACCGCCGTAGAATAACTGTATTTTGCATTTTCAATACCTTGTTGGTACACATAAACGGCGATAACATCACTAGTTGCTTTATTTAAATCTGTCTGCAGCAGCCAAACTTTCTCGAATCCTACGTTCATCAATCCGCCGGCACTCATAATCAGGTTCAGCACCATGATTGATGTCAGCGCTGGAATATCAATGTGAAGAATTCTCTGAAACAGAGATGCTCCGTCCACCTTTGCCGCTTCATAAAGCGAGGTGTCCACATTTGATAACGTAGCCATATAAACGATGATTCCCCAGCCTGCATCCTGCCAGATACCCGATGCAATATAAATGGTACGGAATGCCGCTGATTCTGTCAAAAAGTCAACGGATGTTCCTGCAATCAGGTTGATCAGACCGCCGGACGGGCTTAAGAAAATACGAATCATACCACAAATAACCATTGTTGAAATAAAGTGAGGTGCATAAAGTACAGTTTGTGTAACTCTCTTAAAACGCTGAAACCTCATCTGATTCAACATTAATGCCAAAACAATCGGAATCGGAAAGCTCCACAACAGACTGAAAAAGCTCAGAAGTATGGTGTTTTTCATCATACGGCCAAAGGTCGGTGCGCTGAAGAAACGTGTAAACCATTCAAAGCCAATNCATTNACTTCCCATGAATCCTCGNCTTGCCTTATAANCCCGNAAGGCAATCTGAATACNATACATAGGTATGTACTTATAANTAATTGTCAGTACGAGCGGAATCACCAGCATAGCATACAACTGCCAATTATCCAGTAAGCGNCTTTTCAGCGGTCTGCTCGTTTTCATTGCCGGATTTAAAACAGCCGACTTGTTCTTACTCATAACTCTCTCTCCTTTCCTAATGGACAACTGAATCTTAATTTTACAGTTCAAAATAGATTTTACTTATTTCGTTTGTTTTACGATGTGCACTTGCTCGTGAAACGTTATTTCTATTTGTTTATAAAATTATCACTAACTTTTAATAAAGTCAATATAGTTCTTATAATTAGTTGTGTTGTTTTATATCATTTGTTTATATTTAACAAATTCCATTATGCNTTTTNTNCACATATTGCNTGCCTCTGTTTCACATAACGTTTCATGAGCATTGTCAAAATCACTTTACAATTCCATATAAATGACTTATAATCAATAAATAAAATGACTAAAATTATTATTTTATTTTAATTTATGTATGTGGTTTTTTTATAATGCAGAATATTTTCATGAAATATTTCAGCTCTTCTTTCAAGCCACATCGAAAGAGGTTCCTTATGAATAAAGAAAACTTCACTCCAACAATGAAAGATGTTGCAAAGGAAGCCGGGGTTGCCCTTGGTACGGTATCAAAAGTCGTAAACGGTCTTCCCGTTGGCGATTCCTATCGCCTTCGTGTAGAAAAGGCAATTCAGAAGCTTAATTATCAGGTCAACAGTTATGCACAGGGGCTTAAGGCAAACAAAACCCACACCATAGCTCTTCTGATTCCCAATACCACGACTCCGTTTTTTGCTTCCTTAACTTATCATATTAATATTGCTCTTTTAAAACGGAAATACCGCATGCTGCTTTGCTGCACTGACTATGATTCCGGTCTTGAGCAGGAATATGTTACCATGGCCCAGCAAAATAAGGTTGATGGAATTATTGGATTAACTTACAATCCCAATCTTGTCGTTGAAGAGACCACCCCTTTTGTTGCTATTGACCGCTCCATGGGACCTAAAATCCCCTGTATTGCAAGTGATAACTTTGCCGGCGGTCAGCTTGCCGCTGAAAAGCTGGCAGAACTGGGCTGTAAAAATGTGGCATTTCTCCGAATCGGTTCTTCTTTGACCAATGAACCGAATAAACGAAAAGCCGGATTTGAAAACGGTTGTCTCGTACGGGGACTTAATTATGAAATGAAAATTTTAAATGACGGGGAGCCTAATGATGAATTTGAGAAATTTCTCTCAGAACATATTCATAACGGAAAACTCTCCTTTGACGGAATCTTCTGCGTGACAGACGATCTTGCACATACCATCATAAAGGTTCTTCACCAGTTGAACCAAAAAGTACCCGAAGACGTTCAGGTCATCGGCTTTGACGGCATCCGGCATTTTGGGAACAAAGATTATGTATGTTCTACCATCGTACAGCCCATATCGGAAATTGCCGAAATGTGTGTGGAACTTCTCCTTCAGGAAAACATGCAGACTAAACCGCCTCTCATATGCCTTCCTGTCACTTATGCATATGGCGGTACCACATCCGAATCATTCGAAGAACTGGAGTAACTTATGCGCATAGGAAGTTTTGAGGAACCGGAAATCCAAAAAGAAGCACCCCCNCCNGCCCCAGCCGGGNCTGCCCGGGAGNAGAAACTGAAAAAATGGAAAAACTGGTGGTATTACTACAAATGGTATGTAATCTGCGGATTTCTTCTTCTTGGCATCTTAATACACATTGCAGGGGATGCTTTGGGATTATGGACCAAAGAACCTGATTTTCAAGTCGCCTACATTGGAAAGACTCCACTGCCTGCCGAAACCGTATCCGCATTAGAGAAAGCATTTACTTCCATTGCAGCCGACTTTAACAACGATGGCGAAGTAATCGTCCGCATTAATCAATATGTAGACAGTGCCCAAAATTCAGATATGGAAACTGCCTACTACGAATATGCGTCAGAAATCACTTTAATCGGCGATATTTCCAACTGTGACAGCTATTTTTTCTTAATGGAAACTCCCGATCTGTTTCAACAGGAATTCCAGCTTCTCGCCACCCCTGACGGAAGCTGTCCTGACTCTGCAGACTATTCTACCAAAGACAAGGTTCTTCTATGGGCAGACTGTCCGCTTCTTTCCAATCAAGACTTGGGTACCTATTCTACGATCATTCTCGGCGAATCGGCATCCGAAAGTAATCAGGAACTGCTCTCCAGCCTCTTTATTGGAAGGCGATGCTTTTTTACAGATAAGCTGACTCCCAATGTTGACAAATGCAGTGAACTTTGGGACAACCTTTATCAAAATTCACTAACTTTATCAGATAATCAATCACCTTAAAAAGGAGCCTTTGACATGAAACTTAAATTTTCCATCTGCATTTTGGTTATATCAATACTGCTTGGCGGTTGTTCAGGTTCTCTGATCACCGAAGAGCCTTTAAACGATACCTGGTCTGATTCCGGTTACGCCCAAATAGGTCACAACCTGACAATCGAAAATTCCGACAATCAGTTTACCCTGTTGGAGAACCGCGATACCCTGTCATCGGAAGGTTTATATTATGCCACATGGACTATTGGAGATTCTGTACCGTTTGAAAACAGTGACGGCGACACGGTAGATCTGTATGACGCACACCTTTATCTATTGCTGGGAGAATACCGTTCCTCTGATCATGCTTTGGAAAATATGGAAAAATGGCTTACTGCCGGTAAAAATAATTATGAAGTTCTGACAGAAGAAGAAATCACTTGCAACAACCAGACTTACACCATGATTTCCTATCGTTTCACCGGAACAGACAATCCTTATGACCGGGGTGTATCTGTTTTTGGCGCCTGTAATAAAAATGCAGTATGTGTTGAATTAACATGCCGGGAAAATTTTACGGAAGATTTGAAGGCGATTATAGTCCCCTTTTTGGAGCACTGCACCTTTGAAGCGGGTTAAGTTAAGCAGACAGCAAACAAATTTTACCAATTATCTTTTTACAGAAAAAGACCATCTGTTTACACGGATGGTCTTTCTTTTGTCTTATCACTTTGTATAAATTAATTATTAATCAGCTTATCACTCTCATTGTTCCAGCTGTACAGCTTGCGGATTTCCTTACCAACCTGCTCGGATGAATGCTCAGCAGCCAGCTTTCTCATAGCCTTGAAGTGAGCCTGTCCTCCCGCAGAAGACATGTCAAGCAGGAATTCTTTTGCAAAGCTGCCGTCCTGAATATCTTTTAAGATCTTCTTCATAGTCTTCTTGGTTTCTTCGGTGATGATCTTAGGACCTGTAATATAATCGCCGTACTCTGCCGTATTGGAAATGGAATATCTCATCCCCTCAAAACCAGACTGATAAATAAGGTCAACGATCAACTTCATTTCATGAATACATTCAAAATATGCATTTCTGGGATCATAGCCTGCCTCTGTCAGGGTTTCAAAGCCTGCCTGCATCAATGCGCAGACACCGCCACAGAGAACTGCCTGCTCTCCAAACAAATCTGTTTCTGTCTCGGTTCTAAAGGTAGTCTCCAGAACACCTGCTCTTGCACCGCCGATTGCAAGTGCATATGCAAGGGCCTTATCAAGAGCCTTTCCTGTTGCATCCTGATGAACTGCTACCAGACAGGGAACACCCTTGCCTGCCTGATACTCGCTTCTTACGGTATGACCGGGTCCCTTAGGAGCAATCATAGTAACATCAACGTTCTTCGGAGGAACGATCTGATTAAAATGAATGTTAAAACCATGTGCAAACATCAACATATTGCCCTCTTCCAGATTGGGCTCAATATCCTTTTTGTACATAGCCGCCTGCAATTCATCATTGATCAGGATCATGATAATATCCGCTTTCTTAGCAGCCTCTGCCGCCGTATATACTTCAAAGCCCTGTGCCTCTGCCTTTGCCCATGATTTGGATCCCTCATAAAGACCAATGATCACATGACATCCGGACTCCTTTGCATTCAGCGCATGTGCATGTCCCTGACTTCCGTAACCGATCACTGCAATTGTTTTTCCTTCCAATAAAGAAAGATTACAGTCTTCCTGATAATAAATATTTGCCATTTTTATGACTCCTTTCTCCCAGAAAAGCTTCTCCTTCCGAAAAAGATTTCCTTGATATGAATTATATTTTCATGCCGTTTCCGGCTTTAAGTAACAACATTATAAATAAGTTACATTCTCTGTACCTCTGCCAAGACCTGCAATACCGGTTCTGGCAATTTCCAGTATTTCATAACCGTCCAAAAGATCAATAAATGCATCAATTTTGTCCTGATTGCCGGTAAGTTCAATAATCAAACTGTCTGAAGCCACATCAATGATCTTGGCACGGAAAATATCCGAAACCGCAATAACTCCCTGTCTCTGTTCACTGTTCGTTCTGACTTTAATGAGAGCAAGCTCCCTGTATACACTGCTTTCAGGCTTTAATTCCTTAATATCTCTTACATCGATCAGCTTTGCAACCTGCTTTTCAATCTGATCAAGAATCTCGTCATCACCGGAGGCTACAATCGTGATTCTGGTATACCTCGGATCTGCCGTAAGCCCTGCCGTAATACTCTCGATATTATAGCCTCTTCTTGAGAACAGCCCTGATATCCGGCTCAGCACACCGGAAGTATTATCTACCAAAAGCTGAAAAACCTTTTTACGCAATTTTTCATCCTCCTTAACATTCGTTCCTTATTTTATCAAGTTGCCGTGCAAAAGTCAACTTACACAATTAATAGGCTTCTTGATTTATTTTAATCCGTTTCATTACATTTTTGAAGCGCAAGGGTTCCAGTACGCGCCACCTCCACAATACTCACTGTTTTGAACATACCGATCAGAAGCTGGACCCGTTCCGGAATGTCACACATTTGTATCAGCATCATATTCTTTGACATGTCCACAATCTGAGCATTCATAATCTCGCAAATTTCCATAATATCCCTGCGGTTTGACTTATTATATTTAACCTTCATAAGAAGAAGCTCCCGGCTGATGCTCACACTCTCATCAAAGGTCTTTACCTTGATGACATCCAATTTCTTGTTAAGCTGTTTTTCAATCTGTTCCATCGTACGCTTGTCCCCGCTGCTCACAATGGTCATACAGGACACATCCGGATCATCGGTTTCGCCCACTGCAAGGGAATCAATATTAAAACATCTTCTGGAAAACAACCCGGCAACCTTGCAGAGCACACCGGAACGGTTTTCCACTAATACAGAATATATTTTCTTCATATAGTCCTCCATTCTCACATGACCTGTAAAAACTAATTTCCCTAACTTCCTTTATTTTACCAGATCCATAGGATCAATCACGCATTCCATCAACACGGATTCGTCATTTTCAAGAAACTGATCAATCACTTCTTCCGCCCGTTCCATCGTTTCAAGTCGGAGAAATTTAATTCCGTACGCTGAAGAAAGCTTCTCCAAATCGGGACTCCCTGATAAATCTACTACAGAATAATTATCTTTGTAAGTATAATGCTGATACTCCCTCACCATACCCAGATAATTGTTTTTCAACACAATGATCTTAACAGGAATGTCATGCTGACAGATCGTTGCAAGCTCCATCATAGACATCTGGAAAGAACCGTCACCACAGACTGCAATAACCTGTCTGCTTCTGTCAGCAAGCTTGGCTCCCATGGCTGCCGGTATGGAATATCCCATGGTCCCCATCCCTCCGGAGGTGAGAAATTTTCCTTCTTTCACAATATGATATCCGCAGGACCAAATCTGGTTCTGCCCTACATCCGCCACATAAATGCCATTATCCTGCATTTTTTCGGAAAGCAGGGTGATAAATGCCGCTGGATCTACATATGCCGGATTGGGATTTCTCCTCGGCACCATACAGCTTCGATAGTCATCTAAAACTTCCAGCCATTTTTCATGTTCACCGGTAATCTCTTGTTCCAGTAAATCCTCAAAAATATGCTTTGCATCTCCCACAAGCGGAATGGCCGGACCTACATTTTTACCAATCTCTGCCGGATCCACATCAATATGTATCAACACTTTATTTTCTGTAATAAGATCCGGCTGGTTCACTGCCCGATCCGCCACTCTTGCTCCTACCATGATCAGCAGATCTGACTCATTCATGGCACGATTGGCATACGGTTTTCCATTATTTCCCACCATACCGAAGTACAGAGGATGTCTGGTAGGCATCACGCCAATTCCCATCATGGTAGAAACCACCGGAATTTGATGCTTCTCAGCAAAACGAATCAGATCCTTTTCACCGTCCGCAAGCAGAACGCCGCCGCCTACGCAGATCAGAGGTCTTTTTGCCTTTTCAAGCTCAGCAGCAACCTTTTTAATCTGCACCATATTTCCCTTCACAGTAGGTTTATAAGTACGCATAGAAATGGACTCGGGATAGGAGAACTTTTTCATTTCCGCATTCTGTACATCAATGGGTACATCGATCAAAACTGGACCTTTTCTTCCCGTTCCTGCAATATGAAACGCTTCCTTGATAATTCGCGGAATATCCTGGACGTTCCGCACAAGATAACTGTATTTCACAAAGGATTCCACCGCTCCGGTGATATCTGCTTCCTGAAATACATCACTTCCGATCAATTCGGAATTTACCTGTCCAGTAATACATACAAGAGGAATACTATCCGCAAAAGCTGTTGCAATGCCGGTGATCACATTGGTTGCTCCAGGGCCGGAAGTAACCGCACAGACACCAATTTTCCCTGATACCCTTGCAAGANCGCTNNCCGNATGNGCTGNATTCTGCTCTGTCCTTATCAATATTGTCTTTATAGNNGAATCGANGATACTGTTATAAAAAGGACAAATTGCCNNTCNCNGGTAGCCAAATACATACTCAACGCCCTCTTCCTCTAAACATTTTACGATTGCATCTGCTCCTATCATTTTTCATTTCCTTTCTGTATTTTATTTAAACTTTCCAAAAAAATTGGCAAAAGGTTCTACCACATCTCCCAAATCTTTGATCGCTTTATTCAAACTTTCAAAGTCCACCTCTTCCATCTTTTTCATTATTTCTCCCACAGACTCTGCATTATCCGTAATGAAAGTATCCATATTATCCCCCATATCGGTAATGGATTCACTCATTTCGGTAATGCTTTCAATTGCCTCATCTGCCAGTGTGATGGTGTCGGATACCTGGGCCATAACCTGATTGGCATGCTGTACCGTATTCATAACCGAAGGCAGTACAATAATTGCACAATAGATCACACCCGCCGCAATCACAAGCGCCGCCAATGTTTTAATTCTGTCATAAAAAAGCTGCTTTCTGGAATTTTTAACTAATTCCTCTAAATAAGATTCTTCCATCATTTTAAATCCTGCGCCTTTACCCTTTCCTTAGTTCTCCGTTGTTTGAGCCAAAAGCTGCTTTGACACACATACCGCTTCCGCCGCTTCTTTTGAATAAGCGTCTGTTCACATTTCCCTGACATAATCTTCCGTGATCACAGCCCCGCCGATCATGAATTTATCGGAAATCTTTTTCTCTCTGGCATAGTCAACAACTCTTTTCATTTCTTGCATATTGAATGTCATAAGAGCCGAAACAGCTATAATCTGTGCCTTACTGCTAACAGTCTACTCGATGACTACTTATCTTGTTACTTCTTTTCCAAGATCAATCACCTGAATTCCGTAATTT
>WFLX010000739.1_pt1 | contig 16717 bp, 14 predicted proteins | sample 4967041 | NCBI WGS metagenome assembly WFLX01 (sample SAMN12857096, study PRJNA449069) | gut metagenome | isolation source: stool from male and female vole | host: Microtus ochrogaster | place: USA:Florida | collected 2017 | reverse complement strand
CTTCACCCCCTTGGTGGCGATCATCGAGGCGATATCGCCGCAGGTCTGTGTCGAAAGTCCCTTGCTCTTGCCGTAGAGAAAGCCCGCCGCATAGCTGTCGCCCGCGCCGTTGCTGTCGATACGGTTCACCTTTTCGGCCGTGATGGTATAGAGTTTGTCGTTGTCCATCACGATGGAACCCCGCGAACCGAGTTTCACGATGGCCGTGGGCACATGTTTGGCGAGAATGCAGAGCGCTTCCAGTTCTTTCTTGTCGGTATAGGCCAAGGCTTCTTCTTCGTTGGCGAAAACGATATCGACGCCCCGGTTCAGAATCTTGTGCAGGAAATTGCGATGCTCCACCACCACATTATAGCTGGCCAGGTCGAGCGACACCTTGAGTTTGGCTTCTTTGGCCAAGGCGATGGCGCGCTCCATAAGCTCGTAGTTCTGAACCAAATATCCCTCAATATGCAGATAGCCGTAGCCCGCGAACATATCGGGGCGCAGGTCCTGGGCCGCCAGCGTGGAAGCCGCCCCCAAGAACGTGGCGAACGTACGCTCGGCATCGGGGCTCATCAAGGTGATGGCCGTGCCGGTGGGAATGTTCGAGTAGGTGAAATGCGGGGTGATGCCGTGCTCTTTGAGGTCCTGCGTATAGAATTCGCCGCGCGGGTCGTTCTTGCCCGTGCAGCCGATAAAGCCGCATCCTCCGCCCAGCGACGCCACGGCGGAGATGGTGTTGGAGGCCGAACCGCCCGAACTCAAGGTCGGGTTTTCGTTCTTGAAGTAGGAGAGAATCTTGCCGGCCCGTTGCCAATCCACCAANGTCATGCTNCCNTTGGGCAGTTGCAGATCCACCAGCGCCTCGTCGGAGGGCAGGTGATAGATCATGTCCACCAAGGCGTTGCCGATACCTAGAATCTTATTTTCCATAGCGCTTCTCTTTATTCAGCACCCGAATCCAAAACCTGCTCGAATTTTTTCCGCCACGGGTCGGGCANNTCGAACGANNCCTGCCGTNCGGCATCGTAGGTGGAAAGCACACCGTAGGAGTCGGCGTGAATGTCGCCGGTGCGGGCGTTGACGATATATTGGGTCATGCCGATGCTGCGGTTGCCCACTTTGGTGATGCGGGTGTCCAGAAAAATCTCGTCGTTCCGGAGCACCTGTCTGCGGAAATTGGTTTCCAGATGCACCATCACCACGCTCTTGCCCTTGGGATCCATGTCGGGAATAAGGGACGTGAGCANNGCAAAACGCCCCGTATCGAACCANTCGGCATAGATGGCNTTGTTCACATGCCCGTAGATATCGATGTCCGTAAAACGGATCTGCAAAGGTAGCTTCATCGTGAACTTATCGCGCAATCACCAATTTGGAGGCAAGGTTGACGTTCTCGCCGCGCAGGGTCACGAAATACAGGCCCGGAACGAGGTTCTGCAAAGGCAACTCGATGCGGGTGTTCCCTGCTTCCGTCCGCATGTTGCCGAGATCCAGCACACAGGCACCGGCTCTGTTCAGAACCTGCACACGCACCACGGCGGTCTTCTCGGCGGTAAAAACGATTTCGGCGCGGCTGTTGGCCGGGTTGGGACGGATGGAGAGCGTTTCGGCGATTTCCGTCTTTCCGTTGGCGGCGCTCTCGCGGGCGTCGAGCATAATCACCACACTGTCGGCGTATATGCCGTTGTGACGATAGAATTCCTGACCCTGCGATACAAAGTTGATGTTGCCGGCTCCGAATTTGCTGTTGATGCCGTCGCCCGATTTATCGTAAACGGTAAGCACATAGCAGCCTTTCTCCAGACTCATCGGCACGCTGTTGACAGAGGTGCTGTTGCCGGACAAATCACGGTACGGGCCACCTTTGTAGAGCGCGGTATCGTTCTCCGTATTGCGGAAGGTCCAGGTGATATCCGAACCATAGCGGTCCTGCACCACGTTGAGGGTGACATCCTTGTTGGGCGTAACGGCGTAGTGGGCGGAAATGCCGGCCTTGGCCGAAGAGAGGGCATCGGAGGTATATTCTTTTCCGTTCACCTTCGTCACGGAGATTCTCATCGTATCCGCGCTGTTCGGCATGGCGGCGAACGCATCGGTGATGATGTTGACCGAATGACCGGACTTCAGCACGGCATCGGTCTTGTAGGTGTATTCGGTGTTCCCTCCCGCGGTCTGAATGGAAAAGGTGACTTCCGAAATATCCTCGCCCACTTTGTTGGTCAGGGTCAGCGAAGCCTTTCCGGCCAAATCGCACGAATACGAGGGGAAGGTCTTGAGTTTGCTGATGCTGACTACGGTTCCGGGTGCGTTGATATGGTTCATTTCGGGTGCGCAGGCGGTAAAGATTTCAGATTGGGACTCGGCCACATATACTACGAAATGCGTATTGAGCAAATCGAGGGGAATGTCTTTGATCTCTTCGGGAAGCGTCCATTCGTAGGTGCGGGTGAAGAGGGAGTCCTTGCCTATGGACTTCACCGTATCGCCGTTAAGCGGGGTGAGCATATCGCGCAGTACATGCAGGTGGCGGTAACGGCCGTCTTCGGTAAACTGGTCGGGGTTATAGTTGTTGTAGTCTTTCTGCGTGGTGATGATTTCGTCCTGCGTCATGGCCACGTGGATGCGGTTGGAGGAGCCTGCCGGAACCTCCCTTGTATAGTAGAGCTGCACGGTGAGGCTGAACTTGCGGGTAGCCCAATCCAGTTCGCCTTTGGCCGCGATATTCACATACGAATCCATGTCGAGAATCTGTTGTACGGAATTGTCCCATGCGGTTTCACGGTTGGGTTTTTCTCCCAATAGATAAGAATCGCCGAATTTGTGTCGGTTGAGAACAGCGGCGGGAAAGCCTGAAATACTGAATGCTTTCAGCAAAGCGTCCCCATCGGGAGTTCTCAGGTCGAGATCTTTTTCGAGTTGGGGAATGGCAAAATTGCCGGCATGAATATTGACGGCGAAAAGTTGACCGGGATATTTCTCAAGCAGCGAAGCCTCGGCCTGATGCCCGTCGGGACAGTATCCACAATAGATACCGGTATATTCCTCTATCACGGCTTTGCGTTTTCCGGGTTCCTTGCTCACAAACACTTCCTGCGCCTGGGCGAGGGTCAAGAGCGGAAAAAGTAAGGTCAGTAAACTGAAAACTTTTTTCATGGTATAAGGTTTATATGTTATTAACGTCTTGTTCAGGCTTGCGAATATACGAAATTTTACGGCGAACGGAAAGGGGCACCGGCAAATCCGAGGTGACTTTCTCCCCGCACAATTCGCGGATCACCACCGAAGCGCACAGACAGCCCGCTATGGAGGGCATATACGAAACCGTCCCCACCCGCGATTTCTTGTTTTCCTCGTCCTGCACCTCGCATACGGCGCTTTCGCGTACCCTTTCGGGCGAAAAGACGCTCTGGATGCCCGTATACACGCCTAATTTGTGCAGNCGTTTGCGCAGGACATCGGCCAGGGGGCAGTTGTAGGTCTGCGAGATGTCGCAGACGGTAAGTCGCGAAGGATCGGTCTTGCCGCCGGTNCCCATCGCGCTCACCACGTTCAAACCCAAACGCGAGCAATGATAGAGCAGGTAGATTTTGGGCGAGAGGGTGTCGATGGCATCCACCACATAGTCGAACCGCTCGCTTTGGAGCAGGTCTATCATGGGCTGGTCCTTGAGGTAGCGGCAGACGATGTCGAGTCTGAGGTCGGGATTGATGTCGCGCAGGCGTTCGCCTATCACCTCCGCCTTGAAACGCCCCANGGTGGAGTGCAGGGCCGGCAGCTGGCGATTGAGGTTGGAGGCGTGCAGACGGTCGCCGTCCACAATCACCATGCGGCCCACCCCCGCGCGGGCGATGCATTCGGCGGCATAGGCCCCCACGCCGCCCAGCCCTATCACCAGCACCGAGGCGCGGCGCAAGGTCTCCACGGCCTCCTCTCCCAATAGAAGGCGGGTGCGCGACTGCGGATCTTCGTCGGCGCAGGCNTGTTTTCTTCCGTCGCTATTCATGGATGCCCGATTGCTCGAAAAGTTTCTTGTCGCCCAACACTTTCACGGCGCGTTCAAAGGCCTCGTCCATCTCGCAGGCCACCTGATAGTAGTATTCCGAACCATAGAGACGCTGNGCCAGAAGCGCTTTGATCTGCACGCGCAGATAGCGGTCGGAAACGCGGTCGTATTGCGCCTGCGCCTCGTCCTCCTCCTGCGCTTTTTCGCTCAGCCACGTCTTCATCTTCTCCTCATCCCACAGCACCCGCGCCATATAGTCGGCATAGGTGTCGGAAGTCTTGAGCGTGGTATCGGCCTTCATCTCCTTGAGCAGACTTTGCAACAGCTCGTCGGCGCGGCCCTGCCTGAAATTGATGTGCCGCACGCCGTTCTCCTGCGCAAAGGCATAGAAATCGTCCATAAAGGCATCGTCCACCGCAAAGTTTTTCTTGAAGCTCTTGAAGTCGGGATAGCGTTGCAGGAGTTCGGCGCGCTGGGCATCGAGGGTCTGCATCACGAATTTATTAAGAATGTTCTTACTGCGCAAAGCGATATAATAATCTCCGGCACGTTGGGTGTCGACGGGTACGAAGATGTCGGGCACGATGCCGCCGCCTCCGTACACCGTGCGGCCTCCTGCGGTCTGAAAGCGCAGGGAGTCGGGAAGTTTTATGGAGTCGGGATGAATCATCTCGCCGTGCAGATAGCGGTTCATGATGTCCTTGTAGTAGGCGTCGAGGCCGTCTTTATAGGGCTTTTGGATGCAACGGCCCGAAGGCGTGTAGTAGCGGGCGATAGTGAGCCGCACATTGGATTTGTCGGGCAAGTCGAAAGGTCTTTGTACCAAGCCTTTGCCATANGANCGCCGCCCTACCACAAGCGCGCGGTCAAGGTCTTGCAGGGCNCCCGACACAATTTCGCTGGCCGAAGCCGAACCCTCGTCNATCATCACCACCATACGTCCTTTCGTAAATGTGCCGTTGGCTTTGGAGCGGTATTCCTGACGGGGTTGCGCCTTGCCCTCCATATAGACGATGAGTTTGTCTTTGGGCAGGAATTCGTCGGCCAGGTTCACGGCGATATCCATATAGCCGCCCGTGTTGCCCCNNAGGTCGAGAATGAGATTCTGCATACCCTGGGCCTTGAGTTCGTCCAGCGCCTGCTTCACTTCCTCGGCGCTGCTGCGGGCGAAACGGTTCAACTGGATATAGCCGTCTCTTTTGTTCACCATAAAATAGGTGCCCACGCTGTTGATAGGGATTTTGTCGCGGATAATCTCGAACACGATTTCTCCCTCGTGGCCGTGGCGCACCACGCCTACCTCCACTTTGGTGCCTTTCTTGCCGCGCAGATGCTTGAACACAAAGTCGTTGTTGGCGTTCTTTCCCGTGGCGTCGAGGGTGTCGATACGCACGATGCGGTCGCCCGAGAGCACGCCCACCTTTTCGGAGGGNCCTCCGGAAATCACCTCCACAACCACGATGCTGTCGNCGTGAATCTGAAACGAAACGCCGATGCCGTCGAAGTTGCCNACCAAAGGCTCGTTGGCCTTCTCCACTTCTTTGGCGGGGATGAAAGCCGAGTGGGGGTCGAGTTGCTCGANCATCTCCACGATGCCTTTCTCCACAATGGGCGACATATCGATGTCTTCCACATAGGCGTAGCGGATCATCTGCAGGAGCGTGCCCATCTTGTTCTCCACCAGGTTGGGATTGTTGCGGGGCAGTGTCTCCGCGGCGTTCTTGTGGGTGCGGGATTTCTCCTGGGCGTGGAGAGATGCGGGCGCAAGACTTGCCGTCGCCAAAACCGAGCAAGCTATCAACGAAACCGGAAATCTGAAAAATCGCATGGTCCGTAAAATTTTTACAAAAGACAAATGTAGCGGAAAATTACTATTTTTGCCCCTTTGTCATGCAGAAAAGAACGCATATCATACTACTTTTAGGCATCCTCCTCGCGGGAGCGGGCACATGCTTCACACCTTCGTGGGCGAGGGTGCGGGTGCGGACTACCGCCGCCGGCCGCAGCGCTACGGACACCCTGAGCGTCCAGACGGAGAGGGTGGCGCCGCAGGTGCGGCACATCAGCCGCGAGGACAGTATTTCCAGCCGCTTGGTGGAAGAATTCTTCCTTTCGGGACAGTTGAGGTTTTTCGACAAGAATTATAGGAAAGAGCAGGACAGTGCCGCCGCGGCGAGGGTGCAGGAACGGGCTTCGTTGGGCGGGGACATTCCCTACTACAACGAGGCGGATTCTGTCTATGAAGCCCGTTTGGAGAGTCTCAGCGAGGGTTTCGTGGTCAAGTTGCCCTACAATCAGAAAGTGCGCAACTACATTGATGTGTATGTGAACAAACGCCGTCAGCAGGTGGATGTGATGTTGGCGCTGTCGCAATACTATTTCCCTGTGTTCGAACAGGCTATGGAACGCAACGGCGTGCCGCAGGAACTCAAATATCTGGCTATCATCGAGTCGGCGCTCAATCCGAGGGCGGTGTCGCGGGTAGGGGCTTCGGGACCGTGGCAGTTCATGTATCAGACGGGCAAGATGTATGGTTTGCAGATCAGTCAGACCGTAGACGAACGGCTCGACCCTGCCAAGGCGAGCGATGCGGCGGCCCGTTACCTCAAAACCCTCTACGACAATTTCGGCGATTGGATATTGGCTATCGCGGCCTATAACTGCGGGCCGGGCAATGTCAACAAGGCCATCCGCAAGGCGCAGGGAAAAACCGATTTCTGGCAGATNTATCCNTTCCTGCCGCGTGAGACCCGNGGNTACGTACCGGCTTTCATCGGGGCCACCTATGTGATGAACTACTACAAGGAGTACGGATTCGAGGAGCCTCTCAATTTCCCGCTTCTTACCGATACCCTGATGATAGAGCAGGATCTGAACCTGAACGTGGTGGCCGAGAAGCTGGACATTCCCATTCAGGTGATCCGCGACCTCAATCCCCAGTACAAACGGGATGTGATTCCGGGCAATACCGATTATTATAGTCTGCGGCTCCCCGTCAACTTTGTCGTGAAGTTCATGGAAAACGAGACGGACATCTTTGCCGATTCGGCCAATGTGATTCCCGCCACGCCCGTCCGCTTCCCCTATCGGGTGCAACGGGGGCAGACCCTTTCGGGCATCGCCTCGAAATTCCATGTGAGCGTGGCGCAGATAAAAGAGTGGAATAATCTGAATACCACTACGATATTCCCTAATCAGATTCTCTATATCTATACCGACGACCGTCCCGTCAAGAACGGTTCTTCGTTGCGTTTCCCCGCCGACCAGGGCGCCGTTTCCTCTTCGGGAAAGGTGAATATGACCACCACGCGGCCGCGCGACAACACGCCGGTGAGCAAGAGCCCTTCGCAAATCGAGATGGAAAAGCATAAGACGTCCTATCATACGGTAAGGAAAGGCGAGACGCTCTATTCCATTTCCAAACGCTATCCGGGCTCCACGGTCAGCGGCATCATCAAGAGCAACAATCTGAACAAAAAAGGCATCATCTATCCCGGACAGGTGCTGGAGGTGAAACAGTATTAGCGTTGCCATGAAACCTTTTCGCAGTTTCTTATTCTTAGCGGGAATCGTGGCGGTGCTTCTGCTGGCCGACTTTTTCGGCAGGNGTGCGGGCTACGAAGGTTTTTTGAATCTGCGCACCGAGAGGGTGGTGCTGTTGCCGCAGGGCCGCTGGCACGGACTTTGGCAGGGGCGCGGAAAAGCGTGGACGCAGGAAGAAGACCGCGAGATATTGAGCTTGCAGGAAGTGTGGGCGCAAGACACGCTGATGAATTTTTACCGTCATCTCTATCGTCTGGATGCCGATATCTTTTTGGACGACGAACTGCAAGGCATACCCGTCACACCTTTTGAATTCGATTCCTCGCAGACAGGGCGCACGCTTCTGGACGACTTTTTTGTGAAACTGCTCGTGATGCGAAATCCCGACTATGCCGAAAGTCTGCGGCAATGGTATGCCAGNCCCGATTTCTGGACGGCGGCTTTGGCCTCCAACCGCAAGGATTTCGTACGGATTCTGCACTTCGGAGACTCGCAGATAGAAAACGACCGCATCACCTCCACNNTGCGCCGCTTCTTTCAAAGCGATTTCGGCGGCAGAGGCCCCGGTCTGTTGCCTCTCTTTGCCTCGTATCATGCCCTGCAACCCACCGTGTCGGGCGCATGGCATACGGTAAAGGCCGAGAAGAACTCGCGTCGGGGCAACTACGGCATCTACGACGCCAATCTCACCTGTCCGCCCCTGCAATCGCTCGTGCGTTCCAAAAAGAAAGTGGCGGGAACGCTCGAATACAAGTTTCCCGAAAATTTCGACGCGCCTTTTGTCGATGTCCTCGTACACGCCGACCTTCCCGCTTCGGCCCTGCGTCTTACCGACGACGGAAAACAGGTTCAGGTGGAGGGTTCGCTTGAAACTTTCGGGCAGAAACGCCTCACCTATCCGCTCCTGCCCGGCACCCGCAGGCTCAATCTCGAAATGGAACTGCGCAAGAACCACACGCTCTACGCGCTGGCCGCCAACGACACGGTGGGCGTGAGCGTCGACAACATTGCCGTGCGGGGCGGCGCGGGCACGGTGTTCACGCCCAACAACCGCCGTTTCCTGGCCGACCAATATATGCTTCTGAATACGGGGCTGATTGTCTATCAATTCGGCGTGAACGCGCTCAAGAACCCCTCCGCGCAGAACCACGACTACGGCTATTTCCGTCTGCTGCTCTTGCAGGAACTCACCTATATCCGTACGCAGATGCCCGATGTGCCGGTGATTGTGGTGGGCGTGGCCGACAAACCGCAGGGGGGGCTGCGGGCGGGGCAGGTTTCGGATGTGGAACAGATCCGGCAGATTCAAAAGGAAGTGGCCTTTCAGACGGGTTGCATCTATTGGGATTTGTGTGAAGCTATGGGAGGAAAGAACTCGATGAAACGCTGGGCGGAGGCTTCTCCGGCTTTGGTTTCTTCCGACTACGTGCATTTTTCCGACTGCGGCGCCGAGGTGGTGGGAACGCTTTTCTACAAGGCGTTCCTCAATCACTACCGCGATTTCCTTTTGCGCGAGCGTAAGGGTATGATGCTTCTGCGCGCCAAACAACTACAAGGAGAATAGGCTATGGAAGGGAGTGCTTTTTTCAATTTCTTGGCAGATTTTTTCCTCTATGCTCCCGATGCGGGTTTTTCCTTCACCGGCATTTCCTTCTGGATTTTCCTGGCGGTGGCGCTCGGCGGTTACAGTCTGCTCTATAAAAAGGTGCGGGCCCGTAACGTTTTCCTCCTGCTGTGCAGTTTTTTCTTCTACTATAAGGTGGGGGGCGTGCTGGTGGGAATCCTGCTGCTGTCGGTTCTCTTCAATTTCGCCTGGGGGTTGCGTATGGAGAAAGCGCTCCACGGGGGGCGGCCAAGGTCGTGTCTTTTCTGGGGNGTGATGTTGAACNTGCTCCTGATAGCCGTGTTCAAGTATGCCGACAGTTTCGCGCTGTATTATTGGGGCGAGGGCGGCATGGAGGAAAATATGGCGGATCTGTGGCGGAAGGTGTTCCCGGCGGTGGGTCTTTCGTTCTTTACCTTTCAGGCGTTGAGTTATCTGATAGACGTGAAGCGGGGCGTGGTGAAAGCCTCGCACGACGGGCTGGAGTTCGCCCTCTACATGTGTTTCTTTCCGAAACTGGTGGCGGGGCCTTTGGTACGGGCCGGCGAATTCATGCCGCAGCTCAAGAAGACCTATATGCTCGGCAGCGGTGAGTTCTCGCGGGCGGTGGCGCTTATCCTGTTGGGTCTGATTAAGAAGGTGGCGGTTTCCGACTATCTGGCGTTCAATTTCGTGAATCCCGTGTTCGAGAATCCCCAATTCTTTACGGGCTTTGAGACGTGGATGGCGGTGTATGCCTACGCCCTGCGCATCTACTGCGACTTTTCGGGCTATACCGACATCGCGCTCGGAGTGGCGGCCTTGTTCGACATCCACCTTCCCGAAAACTTCCGTTCTCCCTACAAGGCCTCTTCGCTCACCGATTTCTGGCATCGTTGGCATATCACGCTCTCCACATGGTTCCGCGACTATCTTTACATTCCCCTCGGCGGCAACCGGCACGGGGCGGGGCGTATGNGTGCGGCCCTTTTGCTCACGATGGTGCTGGCGGGAATCTGGCATGGCGCGGGCTGGGGCTTTGTGGTCTGGGGCGCGTTGCACGGCATTCTGTTGATGTTGGAAAAGCTTACGGGCTGGGACGGACAGGTAAACCGCAACCGTTTCACGCAGATAGCCGGTTGGGTGCTGACGTTCCATATCGTATGCTTCGGCTGGATTTTCTTTCAGGCTTCCTCCTTGGAAAAAGCCTCGATGATTTTCTCGCAGATGTTCAGTCCCACGCCTTGGGCGTCGCTGGGAGATCTGTTGGTGCACTACCGGTCGATTTGGATAGTGATGCTCGCAGTGTTTGCGGTGATGCTGGGCGTCAAGGAACGGCAGAAACAGAACCTGTCGCGCTTCTTCTACCGTGCCCCGCTTTGGCTCAAATTCCTCATCTGTCTTGCGGTGGTCGCGTTGTTGGTCAATATCCGCAACATCGTTCCGCAAGAGTTCATCTATGCTAAGTTCTGACGATTTTCTATATTAATATAATAAGAAGGCGATGAAAATAGCGATTATCAACGGCCCCAACCTGAACCTGACGGGCAAACGGGAACCCGATGTCTACGGCAGACAGTCGTTCGACGAATATATTCCGTACCTGCGCGGTCTGTTTCCTGATATGGAAATCTCTTATAGCCAAAGCAATGTGGAGGGAGAACTGATCGATAGGATACAGGCCTGCGGCCGCGAGGGACAGGCGGTACTGCTCAATGCGGGCGGCTATACGCATACTTCCGTGGCGATTCACGATGCCATTGCCGCCGTAGACGTGCCGGTCATCGAGATTCATATGTCGAATGTGGCCGCCCGTGAGGAATACCGCAGGACAAGTCTGATAGGAAGCGCCTGCAAGGGCACGATTGCCGGGTTCGGCATGGATTCCTACCGCCTCGGCGTTCTCGCCTTGCAAGAACTGCTTGCCGAAAAGTAGGCTTTCTACGAGAACTTCTTGGGGTCGAGTTCGCCGAAGGTCTTGTGTTTTTTGAGATTATACTCTATCACGATACTCTTTCCATAAACGAGCGGACAGGCTTTGGGCGCTATCGCCTCGCGTTTGCTCCTGTGCAGGGGTTTGGCGCGACGGAAATCGCGACGNGCCTTGAAAACCGCCTTGCAGTCGCCCGTCGCTCCTTTCATCAAGAACATCATCGCCGCCACCATATCCAACCAGAAACGTTTGAAGAACACGCTCCGCAAACGATTGTCGGGCAGGTTTTTGTATAACAGAACCAAATTGTTGCGGAAATTGAGATAGGTCTTTCGGGGCGAACTTTTGGGCAGCGTGCCGCCNCCTATGTGATACACGACCGATTGCGGATAGTACATGATCTTATACCCCATGTTCCTGAGCCGCCAGCAGAGGTCTATCTCTTCCATGTGGGCGAAGAAGTCGTTGTCCAGGCCTCCGCAGGCGTGATAGAGGTCGGCGCGCACGAAAAGGGCGGCGCCGGTGCCCCAAAACACCTCGCAGGGCGTATCGTACTGCCCCTTGTCGGTCTCCACGCAGTCAAAAATCCGTCCGCGGCAGAAAGGATAGCCGAGATAGTCGATAAAACCGCCCGCGGCACCGGCATATTCAAAGCATGATTTATCGTGGAACGAGCGCAGTTTCGGCTGGGCGGCGGCCACGTCCGGGTGGGCTTTCATCTGCTCGATGACCGGTTCCACCCAATGCGGCGTCACCTCGATATCGGAATTGAGCAATACGTAGAACCTGGCCTTGATTTGCGCGAGCGCATCGTTGTAGCCTTTGGCGAAGCCTCCGTTCTCTTTGTTGAGGATAAGGCGTATCTGAGGGTAACGGGTCTGCAAGAACGCCACCGAATCGTCGGAAGAAGCGTTGTCGGCCACCACGAGCGCGATATCGGGACTTTGCGTACATTCGACCAGACGGGGCAGGAAACGTTCCAGAAATTCACGGCCGTTCCAGTTCAGAATCACCACGGCGGTTTCCACTTCTTCGCACATGTTCACAGCAGGTTTTGCAAGGGTTAAAAATCAATCTTCAAAGATAGTAAAACTTTTCACAGCCCCTTTCCCTTTTTCCGAAGATTTTGGCTAACTTTGAGCAAGTTTATGGACAACGATTTCACTTTGATACCCGAAGACCTGCAACGCTATGCCGAGGCGTATACCTCGCCGGTCGGNCCGCTGTTGGACNGCCTGGAGCGCGATACGCANGTCAACGTGCTCGACCCGCGTATGCTNTCGGGAGCCTATCAGGGCAAGTTGTTGGAGATGCTGAGCAGGATGATCGCTCCCTCTCGGATTTTAGAGGTGGGCACCTATACCGGCTATTCGGCCATTTGTCTGGCCAAAGGCTTGCGGGAGGGTGGAAGTCTGCTTTCCATTGAGCACAATCCCGAACTGGAAGAGCGTATCCGCGCCTATTGGCGGGAGGCGGGCATTCAGGACAAGGCCGAATTGAGGCTCGGGGAGGCGTTAGAGATACTGCCGACTTTGCCGCCCGCCTCGTTCGACTTGATTTTTTTAGACGCCGACAAACGGAACTATATACTGTACTACCCCGAGTTGAAGCGTCTGTTGAAGGCGGGCGGCTGGCTNCTGGCCGACAACGTGCTCTGGAGCGGCAAGGTGCTCGACACCCGNTTCCACGACAAGGACACGCAGGCCATGTGCGCGTTCAACGATGAGGTGCANCGCGACCCCGANACGGAAAACATCCTGTTGCCCTTGCGCGACGGAATCAGCTTGGTGAGAAAATTGAGGTAATGGATTTTATAAAATTGTGATATGGTACGGAACGAAAAAGAGGAAATCCCTTCGCTGGAAGGTGTCCTCGATTTTTTGAAAGCCTTGTCGAAGAACAACGACCGGGATTGGTTCAACGCCCATAAAGGCGAGTATCTGCAAGTAAAGGCGCGGGTGGAGGAATTTATGGTATGGATAGTGGCGCACTTGGTCAAGTTTGACAAGGAACTGGCCCTGGTCGACGCACGGAAAGGCATGTACCGCATCTACCGCGATACCCGCTTCTCGTCCGACAAGCGGCCCTATAANGATTATATCGGTACTTTCCTTTCCAAAGAAGGTCGTCACGGCTTGTGTTCGGGNTANTATATCCATCTTGAACCGGGNAAGTGCATGTTCGGCGCGGGCGTCTACGGCCTTCCGTCCGAAAGGCAGAAGAAAGTGCGCGACGGCATCTACTTTCAGTCCGAAAAGCTTCGGAACATCCTTCAAAAACCGGACGTAAAGAAAGTGTATGGCGGGCAGATGGACGAAAGTATGCGTCTGAAAGTGGCGCCGAGGGGCTACGACAAGGATTTTCCCGATATGGACTTGTTGAAATACCGTCACTATTTCATTTCCCGGAACGTGACCGACAAGGAGGTGAACGCCCCCGGTTTCGCGCAGAAACTGCTCGACGGCCTGGTGACGGCGGTNCCTTTCAACCGCTTTTTGAACGAGGCTTTGGATTTTTAACAAAACTTTAACTTTTATTGGGAAAAATTAAGAAAGGAAAGCCGTAATTTTGTCCCGGATTCGAATCAANAAAAAGATTGTAGAACATAGAAAAATAAGCTTTATGGCGAAGAAAGAAGAACGGGAGGAGAGCACACCTTCCCGCAATGACGAAAAATTGAAGGCCCTGCAACTTACGTTGGACAAAATCGAGAAATCGTATGGCAGGGGCGCGGTGATGAAATTGGGNGACAATCCCGCTATCGAGAANNTGGAAGTGATTTCCACCGGTTCGATAGGGGTGGACATGGCTTTGGGTGTGGGNGGTTTNCCCAAGGGCCGCATCGTGGAGATTTACGGTCCCGAGTCTTCGGGTAAGACCACGTTGGCCATCCATGCCATCGCCGAATCGCAGAAAAACGGCGGNATCGCGGCCTTTATCGATGCCGAGCACGCTTTCGACCCCGTGTACGCGCAGAAATTGGGCGTCAANACCAACGACCTGCTGGTGTCGCAACCCGACAACGGCGANCAGGCTTTGGAGNTTGCCGACAACCTGATTCGTTCGGGCGCTATCGACATCATTGTCATCGACTCGGTGGCGGCCCTTACGCCCCGTAGCGAAATCGAGGGCGAAATGGGCGATTCCAAAATGGGGTTGCACGCCCGTCTNATGTCGCAGGCGTTGCGTAAACTCACCTCCACGATCAGCAAGACCGGNTGCTGCTGCATCTTCATCAACCAGTTGCGCGAAAAAATCGGTGTGATGTTCGGAAATCCCGAAACGACCACGGGTGGTAACGCCTTGAAATTCTATGCTTCGGTGCGTCTGGATATCCGCCGCATCTCGCAGATTAAAGAGGGCGACAATGCCGTGGGCAACCGCGTGCGCGTCAAGGTGGTCAAGAACAAGGTTTCGCCTCCTTTCCGTCAGGCCGAATTCGACNTGCTCTACGGACAAGGCATCTCGAAAGTGGGCGAGATCATCGACCTGGGTGTCGATCTCAACATCATCAAGAAAAGCGGTTCGTGGTTCAGCTACAACGATACCAAACTGGGACAGGGCCGGGATGCGGTGAAACAGCTTTTGGCCGACAATCCCGAGCTGAGCGACGAATTGGAACAGAAGGTCCGCGAGGCTTTGCTCGCCAAGGAGAACGGGGGNAAAGGCGCTTCGGCCGAAGAATAATCCTGCATGATGCTGCTCATTCTCACCTTGCTTGTCGTGGCATTCTGCCTCGTGGCGTTGAGTGTGCGGGTGCTGTTCAAGAAAAACGGCACGTTCAGTCATCGTTGCGCCGCGCGGGAAACCGGTGCGCCGTGTTGCTCGTCGGGGCGCCACGAAGACTGTCCGAATTTTGAACTGCACCACGGCAACACCGCCACCCGTATGGCCAAGGCGGTGGAAATGGCCGACGAATAGTTTTATAGAGAGAAAGATATGAAAAAAGAGACATCGGCTGCGACAGCCGAGATTTATCTGGTGGACGCGGACGCGCCCGCGGAACTTTTCCCCCTGGCGGGGCAGGGCAGACCCACCCGCGAGGAGATGCTCCACGCGGCCGCCCGTCTTGAAAAAGAAAAACTTTACACGTTTTTNCCCTTGCCCGTGCCGCATTTCATTTGTTTCGCCCCCGACAGTAAGAAACTGAACCCGGCGGAACGTCTCGAAAAGATCCGCGCCACCGCCGCCGATGTGGTGGCGGCCTTGCGNGCCGAGAAGTGTTTCGAGGCGGANATCATCGACACCACGTGGCAGAACGACGAGGAGGTGCTGGCTTTTATGGAGGGTATCTATCTGGCCGATTATCGCTTCGATGAGTTTAAGAAGAAAAAGGAAAAGGCTTTCCGTTTTTCTTTCCGCTCGTTGGTGGTGAGNGCGGCGCAGGTGGCGCGGGTGGAGGCGCTTTGCGCGGAAGTGAAGCGCGCCCGCAGATTGATAGANCTGCCTTTTTCCTCGCTCAATGCCGCGCGCTTGGCCGCCGCCGCCAAAGAAACCGCTCCGAAATCGGGCATCAAGGTGGAGGTGTGGAGCGAGGCGCGTCTGCGTCAGTCGGGCATGGGCGGCTTGCTCGGCGTCAACCAGGGCAGTATCGACAAGCCNTCTTTCACCGAAATGGAATACAGGCCNGCCAAGGCGGTCAATAAGAAACCGATTGTGCTTGTGGGCAAAGGTATCGTGTTCGATGCCGGCGGCATGAACATCAAGACGGGCAGTTATATGGACGAGATGAAGACCGATATGGCGGGGGCGGCTGTGGTGATGGGCGTGGTGCGTGCGGCGGCGGCCCTCNGACTGCCGGTCTACATCAAGGCCTTGTTGCCCGCCACCGACAACCGTCTCAACGGCAATGCGATGGTGTGCGGCGATATCCTGAACATGTACGACGGCACCACGGTCGAAGTGGTCAATACCGATGCCGAGGGCCGTTTGATTCTGGCCGACGCGGTGGCCTACGGCTGCAAGAATTTCGACCCCGAACTGGTGGTTACGGTGGCCACGCTCACAGGGGCGGCNTCGCGGGCCTTGGGCTCGCAGGGCATCGCGGCCATGCAGGAAAACGCCGACNGGTANGTGGATTCCTTGATGCAGGCNGGGGCGCGGACGCACGAAAGACTGTGCTTNTTCCCCATGTGGAAGGAATACGAAAAAGAACTCAATTCGGATGTCGCCGACCTCAAGAACTGCGGCAACGGTGCGGCGGGCATGATTACCGCGGCCAAATTCATCAAGCATTTTGCGGGCGAATGTCCTTTCGTGCATCTGGACGTGGCGGGCGTGGAATATCTCTCCAAGCGTGACGGATACAGAGGNCCCGGCGCCACNGCCTACGGCCTTCGTCTGTTGGTGGATTTCCTGCGGAATTATGCGGAAAACGGCAAGCCGGCAAAGGCACGCTCCTCAAAAAAATAAGACAGCATGGAGAAAGAAATTCACAGCCGTCCCGTAAGACAGGACAAGGAAGAAAGGCTCAAGGTCGGTATCTTTCAGGGGGACGGAAGCGTATTCGAATATGAGGCGATGGCGCGGCTTCTGGCCGATGCGAGCGCTTTTGAGACGGCATTGCCCTTTGTCTATGGTTCGCCCGTCAAATGGGCCACGGCGGCCAAGTCGGTGGGTATGGGCGAGATGAATCCTTTGGTACAGAAACAGGTGCAGGACATAAAAGGCA
>WFLX010372398.1_pt1 | contig 16719 bp, 21 predicted proteins | sample 4967041 | NCBI WGS metagenome assembly WFLX01 (sample SAMN12857096, study PRJNA449069) | gut metagenome | isolation source: stool from male and female vole | host: Microtus ochrogaster | place: USA:Florida | collected 2017 | reverse complement strand
TTTACATTGCCAAATTCTTTATGTATGGTATCTGCAACCGCCTTTACAAAAGCCTCTCCCGAATTCATAATAACATTGGCCATCACCGACAATGACACGCCAAATCCAAGTATCACCGTTCCTGCAATGACCAGTAAGAAGCGAAACCAATACGCCTGCGGTTGTATGCCGGATAACATCCACATCCCAAAATCCGTAAAATAGCCAAACAAAAATGATAAGGGGATCTGTAATAATTGTATCCATTGAAATTTTCTGCGCAGCAAAACAATCTGTCCGAGAATCATCAGGCAATTCCATACGATCAGCCAATTACCCAGCGACAATATCGTAAATTTTATACTAAGTACATTGGCCACCGAAGAAATAGGCGATACCCCAAGTTCCCCCTTCTTTGTTACGGCAACGCCAAGCGCTGCAACAAACAGACTTATGATAAATAGTATGTATCTTTTGCACAATTCTTTTTTATTCATACTAACAAAGCGCCTGTTCAAATGCCTTGAGCAGCAGCTCTTTATGAAATGGTTTAGCCACGAAACCTTTTGCGCCAATCTCCTTTGCCCTCTCACAAGTATCATCATATGCAAGGGATGAAACCATGACGATCCTTGCATCCGGATGTTCTTTTAAAATAATCTCTGCCGCATCCAGACCATCCATTCCATGCATGATGATGTCCATCGTCACGATATCAGGCTTCACCTCATCATACTGCGCGATCGCTTCCTCACCATTGCAGCATTGTGCCGCGATCTCATAATCCGTGCCCTCCAGAACATCACTCAACTGCATCCGGGCCAACCGGGAATCATCTACCACCATAATTCGTTTGCTCATTTTATACACTCCTTTCTATTTTACACTTCCATCAGCATCCCCGCTCTTATCAGAACAGGGTACATGATGAATCAACTGCACGCCTTCACTGTATTCATTGGAATATGTGAGTACAAATTGTATCTCACGCCCCTCAGGCTCATAGCGGCCATGATAAAACACAGGCGGTCCAAAATGAGCCGGGATCTTTGTAGCTCGAAACATGGCTCCCGCTATCCTGCCGCAAAGCACATTTAGATATTCTTTGCTAAATTCTTCCATGTCTTCCTGCGTAACCGACTCCTCATGGAAAGAATTGCAGGCCATACGGTACAGCAGTTTGGTATCAGCACAAAGCGTAAGACTGGTGTTAAATCCTCTGTCAAACGTGATCTGAACCGTACAAAGGTCGTCTCCCGATGACTGCCCGCCTTGATACAGATGTACGCCTGCAGTCCGTTCCGTCACATCCTGAACCGCCTGATCCAGTATCTGTACAAGCTCCTCCTGTTCCATAGCGTTATTCATTTCATAGATCACCCCCTATTGTCATATTTCTTTTACTTATGTTTTTTAGTTAATTTTTGTTCTTCTTCCACTTATTTTATTCTTCCGGTTGTTTCTTTTCTTCTTCTGTTTGTCTTTGTTCTTCTTTTGCTTGTTTCAAGTTTTCCTGTTCAAAAACCCTGCGGATTCTTTTATGCAATTCTTCAGAAGAAAAAGGTTTCCGTATGTAATCACAGATTCCAAGCTTTGCACTCTTAATCACTACATCTTTATCTTCTACACCGGTAAGCATGATTACCGGTATATCCTTACATTCTTCCATGGTACGTATCGACTGTAGTGTCTCAATGCCATCCATGGGCGACATCCGGATATCAAGCAGAATCAGATCCGGTTTATTCTCTTTCAGGTATTTCAAAGCCCGCTCTCCTGAATTGATGGTGATCACATCATAAGCATCCTGCAGGGTATATAAAATCCTCGTTAGGACAACTGCCGTATCATCCACCGCCAGTATACGCCTTTTATAAGTTATATTACTCATCCGTTTTCTCCCTTCTTTTCAAGGGTATCCACAAGCTGCCCTAAAAGCTCTTCCGCATTATCATCCTCATACAACCTCAACTGCTCCCGTATCTGCAAAAGGCACTTTGCCACATCCTCCGGAAGTTCATGAGCCAGCAGCTTCTCCACACTTTCAGCGCACTCTCTGGAACGGAAATGTTTCAATGCATCTAATGCCGCCGCTGTCTGTTCCCGCAGATCCTGTGCAGATAAAGCAGGAAGCTTTTCCTTTTTGTCATTCTCCTGCTTATGCTGTTCCAAAAATTGTCCGATATTTTCCAAAAGCGTCTCATATTCCGCCATCAGCACAGGAAACTGCTCCGAGATAAATTCCATGTCTCCCCGCGTTACGGCATTCTCATGTTCACGCGCCATAGCCGATACCCCCATGGCGCCAATATTGGCAGACGCGCTCTTTAATCCGTGCACTTCGATCTGATAACGTGAAATATCCGTCTCCACAAGCTCACGCAGAAGCTCCGCCTTACGCTTACCATCCACACAGTAAAGCTCCAACAATTCAAAATATTCCTCTTCACCATCTGAATGATACCGCCTCGCAATATCTGCATCCACCCCTTCGATCTGAAATGCTTCCGGATCCAAAGGTTTGATTTCCTCACTCTTTTCCTCAGCGATCTGCCTGCAATTCTCCGGGATCCAACGCAGCAAAAGCCGGTTCAGCTCTCTCCTGTCAAGCGGTTTGGCAATAAAATCCTGAAATCCATGCTTCAAAAAATGTTCGCGCATACCTTCCATGGCATTAGCAGTCAATGCAACCATAACCGGCGCTGTCCCATTTTCACCGCAATCTTTACGGATGATCTCCGCCGCCTCAATACCATCCATACCCGGCATCATATGATCCATAAAGATGATGTCAAATCGAACGGAGCGCGCCAGTTCTATAGCTTCCGGACCACTTTCCGCCTCTGTCAGATCAAAAGAATAATTCTTCAAAAATCTCCTTGCCACCTTACGATTGATCACATTATCATCGACAATAAGCGCTTTGATGCCGGGCGCAATAAACATATCCTCAATTTTCTGCTCTGCCTGTGGAATGTCCGGCATCTGCGAAATCGGTCGGCTGTCTACGATCTTCTGGGGAATCGTGATCGTAACCGTCGTTCCTTTACCATAGGTGCTTTCCACCTTGATCGTACCCTCCATCAGCTCCACCAAGTGTTTCACAATGGCAAGCCCCAGTCCGGTACCTTCCACACTCCGGTTTCGTTTAGAATCCACTTGTCTAAAATCTTCAAAAATCTTATCTAGATCTTTCTCACGAATACCACAGCCGGTATCCTCCACACAAAAAGTGATCCATTCTTCATCCGCGTTCCTTCCGGGCTTTCCGGTAACAGATGCTCGTACATATCCTTTTTTCGTAAACTTTATTGCATTGTTAAGTATATTGATCAGGATCTGTTTGATCCTGCCATCATCACCACAATAACGGCAGGGTATGGTTTCGTCACATTCATACTTCAAGATCAACCCACTCCGGGAAGCCGCCCTGTCCATCATCCCAATGATCTCATCCACCATCGCTTTTAAGTAATAATCCACTTTTATCAGTTCCATTTTGCCCGATTCCACCTTGGAAAGATCCAAAATATCATTGATGATCGTCAGAAGATTTTTTGCTGCCGACTGTGCGTCTTTGGCGTGGGCATAGATCTCAGTATCTCCACATTCCTCCATAATGATATCATTCAGCCCGATAATCGCGTTCATCGGCGTCCTTATCTCGTGGGACATATTTGCAAGAAATTCACTTTTTGCAATGCTGGCTTTCTCCGCCTGATGCCGCACCCGCTTAATCTCCTCGATATAAGCCTTGATATCGGTCATGTCAAGGAGCAAAATAACACATCCCTGTATCTTTCCACTTTCATCTTTAATATGCTTGCTGTGGCTTTCATAATGCTGTCCGTTAATGGAAAAGCTCTGGGGAACATCCTCATTAAGCATTTCTTCCCGAAAGCCCTCCACTACCCGGATGTCCTCTCCCGGCCTATGGGCACGCAGATGGGTAAAAATATCCGCCGCCGCTCTGTTATAGCTGACCAATCGATCATGATCATCCAGCGTTATCACGCCGTCACCCATACTTTCCAAAACCTTCTCCGCCGCCAGATGCCGGAAATCATAATTACGGCGGCTCCAGATCACGATGACTACCATGGCCATGGAGATCGTATATGTCACCGGAGTAAAATCAAACACTTTCAAAAGTTTAACAACGTAGGCGACTAAAACAATCACCGGCAGGGTGGAAATAACAAGGATCGTCCAATACTGGCGATTAACCTGCTGATCCGAGCGTTCATGAATAGCCCTCATCAAAGTGATGATACAAAGCACATATGGAATAATGATTTGTACAGTCGTAAAAAAAATATATAATGACCCGTAGCTGAGACTGATATAATGAAATCTGTCCGTAAACTCCAGCCACTGTACTTCCCGATAAAAAAGACCCTGCCAGTTAAAAATCACCACAGGCAGAGATAAAAAGCTAAATACAAAAAGAAGCCTTAAAAATGGTTTCGGCGGATTTATAGAGCAATAAATATAAATAAACCAGCAGTAGCACAGCGGCGTAAAAGCGGAAGCTACCTTTTCCACAGTCACCGCCGTCATGGCTGCCTCCATCGATGGTGCGATCAGTTCCAACAGATACCCCACATTCTGTATCAGTGAGCCACACATAATGATGATCAGCAGTTTCTGTTCTCTGGCTCCCTCCCCATTAAACAAAAGGAGCAAAGCTACAATGGTCAGACATATGCCAAAACACTCCAATGCAATGACAAAATTTACCATATTAATCCCCCATGTCGCAGCTCTGCTGCGACTTAAATAAAAATGAAAAACGCCGCTTCAAAAGCGAACAAGTTCGCTTTGCGTTTAGCGACGGGGTGACGCAAATTTCAAATTTGCGTCTGCCATCAGACAAATTTGTGACGCTTCGGCACAAATTTGCGGTTGAAAATCAGCACATCAGTGTGATTTGTCAACCTAATCCCCTCATGCTTTTCCGGATTCCAAAATTCAAACTAAAAATACAATATTACATTTTCCATGCGATGTCAAGAATAGCTAACTCGGGTTGTATCTTTGTCCTCAAACAAAATAAAAGAACCCTTCCGGATCCTTTTCATGAGACACGGGGGATTCGAACCCCCGACAACCTGATTAAAAGAAAGGTCGTCGCTTTCCTGATTTTGTAATACATTTTACGCTGCTAAATCTAAACAGGTGTATCAATTTGTTAAGATCTGTGCTATAATTATTAGTGAGGACGGTTAACCCCTCTTAGGAAGGGGGTGTTGCCTATGGTTACATATGAAGCTTTAATACAGTTTTGTATTTTCATTATAACCCTTATAGGTCTCATATATGAGATAAGTCATAAAGACAAAAAATAACCGCCCCTGCTGGAAACGTCGGCGGTTATTTTTTAACTGAAGATCATCCGAGGGGCTTAACCGCTCCTCTTAATAATATTATAATCTATTTGTTCTGGTTGTCAATATTGTATTTTTCAATTGTTTTTATGTCTGTTATGTGTTTTTGTTTTATTTCTTCACTTACGTTTGTATATTTAAGCAATTTAAGATATATATCTTGCATTTCTTCTATACTAATTCTTTGCTGATCATCACGATACCATTTTAATAAATTTCTGAATTGATATTCTTGTGTTATATTTTCGTCTAATATTATATTTTTTAGTTTGCAATTGTCTGAAAAAACTACAATATTATTTATTTTCTTATTCGGAATTATAGTTTTTAAGTATTTTATATGATTTTCATTTTGGAAATATGGATTATATAATTTGTGTTTTTCTCCGTTTCTATATGTTGTAGTCCAATATGTATCTGTTTTTTTCCCAAAGATCCATCCGCTATAATCTTTACATTCAATACAGTATAATCCTGTATGATCAATAATTACTATATCTATTTCTGTTGTGCTTCCGTTTTCTTTTGGAATGTATAAATTATTTAATATTCTACAGTTTTCTCCGATTTCCTGTATTATTATTTTAGATAATTCTTCTTCCCAGGCTTTTCCCGGCTGATAAGTATAAATTTTATTATTATTTTTTTTTGCTATTTGGGAAATGATTAGCCATGTAATTATCACATAAAATAATATAGGTGTCATTTCAAATATAAGTAAGATTAAATTTGAGTTTAAGTATTTTGTCAATTTTATCCTCACGCAAATGGTTTAATTTCTTTTGAAAATTCTGTAATGTTTTCTTTCTGATGGAGAAGCTGTTCCGCCTGATCGGCTTCGTCTTTTGCTGTTCTGTATATTCTATCTTTTCCTCTTTCGTCGGCTTTTCTGTAAAAGGCTATAATTTCAGTTTCTTTTTCGTCTATTTTTTCTGTTATTAAATAATCTAATGTTACATTTAAATAATCTGCTATTTTATTTAGTGTGTTTGTTTTTGGCGTTGTTTTTCCTTTTCCCCATTTTCCTATTGTACCATTTGCAATTTTTAAATTTTTTTCTAATTCTTTAATAGTGATTTTCTTATTTTTGCAGATAGTATTTATTTTTTCAAATATTTTTTTGCTGTCCATAAATCTCCCATTAGAAAATTAGCTATTTTATATTGACTAATAGCTTGTTTTCTATTATAATATGTTTAAGATAGCTTGTTGGCTATTTCAGTTTATGTTTAAGTTTTAACTTTAACTATAACATTTTTTTCACAAAAAATCAAATAATTAAGACCTGAACCGACAAGCTCGGCAGGCAGAAAGGAAGCATTGATATGGAAATTAAATTTGCTGATGGAATTAAGATTGTTGTTGATGACGATAAGCTTTTAGCTTGGAATAATGTTGCAAGTGATGGTCTTTTTAATCTTGTTATGAAAGATGGTGGTGGTTTAAATCGTTATGATTGTGATCTGTATCAGCATAAATTTTATTTAGTGTAAAGGTGGTTTTATGGAAAACAAAAATTATGTTTATACGCTCCAGAAAGAAGATCTTAAAGGCAATGTCCTATCTAAAAGGAAAAGAAAAATAGTACGTTTCCGTGATAATCTTAAAGTTGGAAGTACCTATATTCATCTTCCTGAATTATCTGGAATATATCGAGTGATATCGGTAGAAGTGGAGGATGATATTATTATATGAAACTAACTCGTCGCCAGTTTATGAATATGTGCAAGGCTGTTTTTGATTTTGAAGATTACGGAATCAAGCCGCGTCTGCTTAATGTGCATTGTTGCTTATGTGGATCTAAGTATATTAAGTGTCGTATTGAAGATCAGGAAGACAATGAATACTTTATAAGATTTGAATTTAATGGCAGTCATGATTTTAATATATATGTCTTTGAATTGATTGAAATGGGATTTATCAGACGGGTAGCGTTTCATAATTTTAGTCTGAATTATATGGATAGTTTTTTGGTGCTTGTTAGTTGTTCAGGGTTCAATTTTTTAAAGAAAAGATTATATGTAGGCGANCTTGTTCGTATACGTGATGGTTNTGTTATTCCTTATAGTAATTCNNCTTCGGGGTTTTACATANATTTTTTAAATCCTGATCCGGAATGATCCGGCAGGTAGAAAAGGAGAAAATAATATGGAAGTAAATGTAATTGTTTTAGGAGCAAAACCTTGGGCTCTCATTGATGAGAATACCAAGCAGTCAAGATCGGGTGTGTCGCTGCATTATTTAACGACAGATAACCTATTGCCTTATTCGGCTGAGGATGGATCACAGTTTGGTTATACGCCGTGTAAGCAGTCGATTTCCGTTGAGGAAGCTGCAAAACTGCAGTCTGTTCCTGGCATCTATAAGGCAAAAATGGAGATGCGTGCCTCCAAAGGCCAGAACATTCTCGCGATTGCGTCGCTTGAATTTGTTTCTGATTTCAGCGAAAAGTCTGCTAAAAAGTAGGTAATCTGCGTCCGGGAATAGATCATGTATTTATTCCCGGATTTGTTTTGAGGGATATATGATTAAATTTATTTATGCTTTTTTGTGTTATCTTCTTTATATGTTTATGACTGGGGATTAATATGCTGGGTTTGATTATATCTTACATGTTAATATCTTCTCCAATTTCGGCGCAGGAACAATATTTTGAACCGGATTTTGATGTGCTGCAAACTGTACAAGATGCTGATCCTGATCAAGATGACGCTGCTGCTCCGGGAGATGACGCTGGATCTGATGATGCTGCTGTTCCGGATGATTATGCCCCTGCTGATGACGCTGCTGCTCCGGATGATGATGCTGGATCTGATGACGCTGCTGCTCCGGGAGATGATGCTGGATCTGATGACGCTGCTGCTCTGGGAGATGATGCTGGATCTGATGACGCTGCTGCTCCGGATGATGATGTCCCTGATTCTGATCAAGATGCTGCTGCTCCGGATCAAAATGATGCTGCTGCTCCTGCAGTTCAGGAAGAGCCTCCAGCTCCTAAACAGCAGAAAGAGGTTGTTAGGGAATATCAGCAAGTTACAATATACCAGTCGGTACCTGTACAGTCTGATTCTGCTGATGCTGATCCGGTGATTGATATGACGGAGACCAATGTGCTTCTTACATATATATTATCGTTTTTGGCGTTTTTTACTCTGGTATTGATTTGCAAATTCACATACAAATTTTTTAGGATATTTATCTGATATCCGGGAAAGGAGGAAAAAATATGATGTCTATAGTATTAGCTGATGCAACCGGTCTTGCCAGTGTTGTCACGAAGGATCTTATGTCTGGCGTGTTTGATGAGATTATCGCGCTGCTTCCGGTATGCATCCCTGTTATGGTAAGCTTCATTGCTTTAAGAAAGGGCATTGCTTTTGTTCAGGGAATCCTGCACAGCGCATAAGGTAATGCTGATCAACCAGAAAGGGGGCTTTCAACAGTCCCCTTTTATTAAAGAAACATATGATCTATGTGGATATTATCGGAATATGCGGCACCTGCATCCCCCATATTCCTTTGTTCGATAAATGCTTAGCGTCTAAGCTGCCAGCAATCACTTATGCGGCCAGACACTAATATACATATAGAATCATGTGTCTGGGCGCATTAGTGAGTGCGGCTGATACGGCAGGTCTTAGCCGGTACGTTTAACAGTCAACAAGGAAATTTATAAGTAAATCTTATTGTTGTGCTGCACCAGTTGATAGACTTACGCTGCGATCGATTCGCCGCAGAGGCGAATCCTTGCTTCCGTAAATCCCCTGAATANCGTNANACCAGGGAAGGANNGAATNGTTTTTTTTAGAAAAGTTTATAAGAAAATCTGTGTCTTATCTTGTATTGGAGCTTAGCGACATTTATAAAATTGGAGGTTGTTATGATTAGAGAAAATCTTAATTGTTTTAATGAGAAAATAATGCTTGAAGAATTTATTGAACCCCAGTGTAGTGATGATTTTGTTTTTTTTTCCGATTATGAGAATTGTGAAGAACCTTTGAATATCGGGCAGAAACCGGATTCTGTGCTGCAGCATACCCGTAATGTATTTTTGCTTATTCTGTCTTTCCTTCTTTTTGTTGTGTGTGTGATCCTTACGGTCTGGATGATCTACAACTTTAATACATATGGTTCTGTATTCCCTCCGGATCAGCTGTCTTCTGTTGATCTTATTCCTAAAAGTGTAAAGGGGTTTAAATTATGAGGTTGGAAATTGATAAATTGTATGTAGTTACTTTGCTTTATCCTTGTACTTGTCCTTTAGCACTGGGTGATCATTGTTTATATTATCGAGGTGTTTTTACTAATAAATCTGGTGCTGTTATGCTTCGTTTTTCTACTACTTTGGATGTAGATGCAGTTTTTTATAATTTACTTATTCATAATTTTTTTACTGTACATGAAATTATATGAAAGAGGTTTTTATGAAAAGATTACGTTACAGGTTAACTTGTATAATTACATTGGTTGTTGTATCAATTGGATCAATATTTAGTNCGGTTTTAACTTNACGCTCTCNGGCTACCGGTGGAGTGATTGNAATCCCTTTATTGATTNAATTACTTGCTGCTTTAGCTGANTCTTGTGCAGTTATNTATATGNGTGTAGAAGCGAGCAATATTGATCGTGATACATATGCGGAAGAGATTCTTGGTTATTGTTATACCGAGGAAGGTTATGAAGCTTTACTTGATATAGTTATAAAGCCGGCTAGTTCAAAGGATATGCAGACTGTACGTGAGCATTTTCGTGAAGTAACGGGTATGTCCGGTGGATCAAATCAGAAGCCCGATCCTAATAAAGTTAATGAAATATTAAAAATTGCAATGGCTGGTGTTTTAGTACCAAGTGCCATTGTTTTTATCAGTAAATTTTGGGCTAATCGAACATCATCTTCCAGCGGTTCTGCTATCGGCGCTGCCATCAACGAAGCGGCTGAGCAGGATGTTTATTTTAAAAATCCTCTTCTACCGGATAATGTGTATATAGGATTAAATCATGGTCTTATACCGGGACTGTCTGAAATGGACGGGTATGATGATTCGTTGGCGCATGTACAGTATTATTCAACGACGTTAAATGCTTATGCTGCAGTACAGTCACTTTATTTCGTTGATGATAATTATGCCAGCGGATATTATAAATATAATGCTCCGTGCGTGAATGATTGGCGGGTTTATGCCGGCTACTATTCTTATTCTTATAAAAGTTCGACCGGAGATTTATCGTCGTTGTCCGTGGTATATTATCCGGCGTATAGATATTCCGCAGCGGGCGTGGGTTATTATGAAAACGGTTTAACTGATAAGATGATGGATATAAATAATCTTGATTATTCTTTGTATCTTGCCCCAACAAATACACAGCCTGTTATTTGGAATTTATCAACGCCGTATATGTTGGTTTACCCTTCCGGGTGCGTGCAGAAGGAAAACAGTTATGATGTTGTGCAGCCGTCCGGCGTGTATACGGATACGGGATCTTTATCGTCCGTTAAGCCTATAGTTGATGGGATGGATATATCCGATCTGGTTGATGCGATCGGAAAAGCTATAGCGGACGCCCATCCGGACGAAGCTCCTGTATTGACTCCAGAAGCCGTTGCTGCAATTTTAGCTGGTGTGGCTGGCGTTTATGACGATGCTGTAACTAATTACTATAATGATACATCATATATTGATCAGTCACAGTATATCACGAATATAACGAATGTGTATGAGCAGGCTATAGCTGGTAATCCGGTAATAGATCTCCCTGAGACGGATACGGGTATATTATCTGCCATTAAAGCGATTCCCGGACAGATTGCAAAGGTTTTGGCAGATGTCTTTGTTCCGGATATCGGACTTTACAGCGCTTATTTTTTGGATATAAAAACTCAGTTTGATTTTGTTGATCGTTTTTATTTGTTTGGTAAAAATATTGTAATGAAACTGTTTGATATAGATCCCGAAGTACCGAAGATCATAATAAATTTTTCGCTGGCTGAATCTGATATAAATTATGGCGGACAATCCTATGCGCTTGATATGTCATGGTATGAGCGATTTAAACCGCTGGTTGATAATATAATCGTCTCTTTTTCCTGGCTTGTTTTTTCCTATTGGATTTTGCATAATCTTCCTGGTATTATATCCGGGACTGTCTTATCCCGTAAAGATTATGCTGAGGTAAAAGAAGTTGGTAATTCTCTTTATCATGGTAAAGCAACGCTTTCTAAAACCCGCGTAAAGGATATCAGGTCGATAAGATAGAGGTGCAGTATGATTTTTGATATGATTATTACATTTTTATATGAGTTTGTATGTAATTTTCTTAAACCGCTTCAGGCTCTTAATAATATGGAAATTGATCCTTATATTGTGGATTCTGTCTTTGATTTTTTCGGGTTCGTTGCCTATATGATACCGCTTAGGAGGCTACTGCCGATATTGCTGATTTATTTTGCAATACATTTATGGCGTATAACTATAACTCTGCTGAAGACGTTATGGGATGCGCTGCCGATAGTTTAGGAGGTTCTTATGCTGCAGGTTTTTGAGCTTATGTTTCAGCTGATTTGGATGTTAATCAAGATTCCTTTATATGTTGTAGGCTTTTTGATTGTCTGTTTTATAGTCGCTTGTCTCATCCAGACAGCAGCACTGCTTTTGTCCGGTCGTAAGCTTCCCCGGTCAGAGGATGTAACTCATGTAAAAGTTAAGCGTCATGGATTTTTGCGCTGCTGGTTTCTTGACGCGCCGATCCGGTATGTCAATGATCTGTTTGAGCGCGAACCCGGATATTTCCCTTATCAGGGCTGCATCATATTTTGCGGACGTCAGGGAGCCGGCAAGACTATATCTGCTGTTGAATTTATCCGTCATATGCATAAGGAATGTCCTTTAAGCAGGGTAATTACTAATTGTGATCTTGCTGGTCAGGATCTTCCTTTATATGACTGGACGCCTTTAGTTACTTATAAAAATGATATATATGGCGTTATTGCCTTTATTGATGAGATGCAGAATTGGTTTAGTTCTAATCAATCTAAAGATTTTCCTCCGGAAATGTTGCAGGTCATTACTCAGAACCGGAAGAACCGCAGGATCATAATAGGTACTGCCCAGGTATTTAACCGTTTGTCAAAGCCGATCCGGGAGCAGGCGACTGAAGTGCGTGATTGCATAACATTGTTCGGCTGCCTTACATTTGTGATCCGGCGTGAACCGTTTTTAGACAGTGAAGGCAATGTAGAAAAGATGAAATTTCGTGGGTTGTATTACTTTGTCCATGACGAGGAGCTGCGTAATTCATATGATACATATAAGGTTATTGATTCCTTGACGCAAGCCGGTTTCCAGCCTAAGGCAGCGGAGTCTGTTATTAAAATAAATCAAACTATTGTTCAGGCAAAGGGGAAAAAGTGACTTGTTTGATTTGGCTTACTGGTACTCAAAAAAGAATAAGAAATTTCTTCATAACATAGATTCTTTCTACTATTCTATCGTTTTGGAGGATGATTTTACTCTTGATGGTCATGCTACCAATGTAGAGCGTGTTAGATCTATGNTACGCTCTTTTTCTGGTNGNACTGATATTNAGCCATTTAACTATTTAAATTNTTNTGACATGTCCTATGTTNCCATTANTNAATCATCTGTTCCGGACAATATAGATTTGATCCTGAATTACCGGAAAGGAACCTTTGCCCGTTTTTATGACTTCCGGCTCTCCTGCCCGGATGAGTTTGATGTATATATTGCTTCCCATGTTCCTTATGCCGTCAGTCAGTCCGGNGATAAGCTCGGCGGATCCGTGACCAGTAATATAGTTGTGCAAATTCGATCTGAAATGCTCTGGAGGCTCGGCGTTAAACTTGCTTTTGACCGTACATACGGTTTTGTTCAGGCGTTTTGTAATTATTATGGGTTGACTATCAAGGAAGTTAAGGAAAACCGTATAGATTTTTGCTGGCATACAAACGCCATTAGTAATCCGGGAAAGTTTTTTTCTGATGATATGCTGCAGAGATGTATGATCACGACCTTAGGACGTGACCGGGACAGCAATGTGCATTACCGTAAGGATGTGACTGTCAATAAACGTACTGACCGCTTGGATGTTGATTATGTTGCTTTGGGCAAGCGTGGAGATAAGTGCTTTCTCAGGATGTACCTTAAAACAAAAGAAGTTGTTGAAGAAGGTTATAAAGGATGGTTCTTCTGGTATTGGAAAGAGAATGGCCTGATATCGGCTTATGACGCGTATTGTCTCGAAGAAGCCTATAAGGAAAGGCGTTTTTCGTATGTTGATATTGCCAGGCTAAAATTTGCCTTGGAATATTTTCCGGAGGATCTTGGAATGGATGCTGCAGTAATTCGTCAGCTGATCGATCCAAGCCAGAGATCTTACCAGTGGGATCTTATAGCGAAGCTTGCCAATCGTTACACTCCGCAGATCACGAAGATCTATAATGTCGAATTCCAGTGTATGCGTAAGTTTACTAAGACTTTTCAGTTATGGCAGTTTCGGGATAATACTGGTATTTTGAAACGTATATATGATTTGTTTGATAATCGTCAGTGTATTATTGATTATTTAACTGATAAAACTTTCCGTCTTGTGGATCCAAAGTCTAATCCGGACATATATAGATGTGATTATCTCGACTTTTGGCGTCGGCTGCGCGGAACTAAAATGATCGATGCTCCTTCCTGCCGTGGATTGAAATCTGTTCGAAAGTATAATTCTGAGCTTAATTTGCAGATCCGGAAAACACGTGCTGTCAGATCCGTCTCCAATCTTGCGCTGGCGATTACTAATAATCCGGACACGTCGATTTATGAGGATGCTGCAGAGCTGCTTGCGCTGCTTAATGATAACGATATTCATAATCTTGATTTTTACAAACGAAAGCAGTCGCGCTTACATTCTCAGGATGATCCGCCGGACATTGAAAGAAGTCGCAGTATATCTATCCTGGATGATGACGGTGTCATTTTAAATTATTACGATAAAAAGGAGTAGGTGTTTTTATGCTGTTTTCAGATGCTTTTCAATTGTTTTTAGAGGATAAATATGTATATGCTGCAGCTGATACTGTGCGCTATTATAAAGATGCTCTTTCCGGTTTTTTGAAATGGCTTCAGGATCTTGGCATTGATGACACCCAGCAGCTTAGTCAGGATCTTTTAAAACAATATGCCATATATCTTCGGGATGTCCGGAAAATCAAGCATACTTCCATTCATACTTATTTTCGTGGAATTAAGAATTTTTCTTTATTCTGCATTGACCAGCATTTTTGTGAGTATTTTAATTATAAGATCCGGCTGCCCCGTCCTGATCCGGATCTTGTGCTGCCTCTTTCATCTGCAGAAGTTGATCAGATATTTGATTATATAGAAAATAAGGTTTCTTTAGATAATCAGATTGATTATAAATTTTTGATACGTCTCATGCTGGATATGGGTCTGCGTCTTTCTGAAGTAATCAATCTTAGATTTTCGGATGTTGATATGGAAAAAGGGATTTTAAGGGTCGTTGATTCTAAATATAATAAATCCCGTCTTCTTCCTATTCCTGCTTCTGTTTCTTCACTTTTTCATTATTTTTATTTTACTGATTCAATTTTGGGCAATTTACATTTTATTAGTTTGTCGGATTCAGGAATTGAATCTTTTTTTGCACGTATGAAACGATCAACCGGGATCCAACGATTGCATCCGCATCTTCTCCGGCATACGTTTGCAACCTCTTATATGCTGCAGCGCGGTAATCTCGAATTTCTCCGCATGTATCTTGGTCATTCTTCTTATGACGTTACTAAGAGGTACATCCATATATCTTCCGAGCTGATGATTTGTAGTTATGATTGTTATAAAATTGATTCTGTGTTTAAATAAAAGTTTCTGATAATTTTTGAAAAAACACTTGACAAAGTGTACAATGTACACTATAATATAATTATCAAATAAATCTTAGAAGGAGAAGGAAATTATGAATAACACAATTATTTTGATGAAAGGCTATGCAAGACTTACGGAGAGCGAATACAAGAGATTCACAAAGTATGATACAATCTGTGGAGACGACAGAACGCCCGAAGAAGTTAAGCGTTACAGTATGGAGCAGGAAGAAGAAGCAAAGGCAGAACTCGCAAAGTATAACTGTACTTACAGCAACAACGGAAGCGGTCTTTGGACTATTGAAGAATACGCTCTGGAATATTGTGAATTTGACGATGACGGCGAATTTATAAGCGGCAGCGATTATGATTTTGCAGAAGATATAAAGGATGTTACTGCGTTTTATGTAAATTATGGCACAGGAGCAGGAGATGAATATATACAAGGATCTTTGGATGATGCGAAAAAATTAGCAGAGGAAGGACTTGCATATACACAGCAATCTGTAAGAATTAAGAATGAGAGCGGTAAAGATGTGGCAGTTCTTCCATGGTATGATACAGAACCTGAAGAATATGACGTTGTAACGGCAAGATTTGGCGATTCTGGATTTTATGGTGAATGGTATGAGTTGTAATATGTCATCAATTAAAGAATACCGACAAGCTGCAGGACTTACACAGCAACAATTCGCTGATCTGTTTGAAATATCCATTGATACAGTCAAGGCGTGGGACTGCGGCAGGAGAAAACCAGACAAGTTGAAAGAAAAACTTATAATTGAGAAGCTGGAACAGATGAAAGGGCATTAGATCTAATGCTCTTTTTTAATTGTAAGTGGGCGTAAGCGCGCTGCGCCTTACGCCTTGATTGCCCATAGCACAGGCAAGCCGCCGGTCAAGGGTTCCGTGGAATAGCTGCGCGCGGTTTTTGCGCGGAGCATATGCCGCGAAAGACCCTTGACGGGCATGGCGCAGGATGTGCCAATAGCTTACGCAGCCGATCCGTGACGCTATTCGATTTTCCGACCCTGCCCGGCTTGCCGGGCGGGGCGGAAATCAATGGACCACGTTCCTGCAAAGCGTGGTCTGAATTCGCAAACAAAATCCCACTCTAATCCCCTATTTTACTGGATTTTTTGATGATTTTATTTTGTTCTGAAACATACCCTTTCAGAACAAAATAAAAGAACCCTTCCGGATCCTTTTCATGAGACACGGGGGATTCGAACCCCCGACAACCTGATTAAAAGTCAGGTGCTCTACCAACTGAGCTAGTATCCCATCATATATATTTTGGATAATAACCAAAATATAATGCCCAGAGCCGGAATCGAACCAGCGACACGAGGATTTTCAGTCCTCTGCTCTACCAACTGAGCTATCTGGGCATTGAGTAGCGGGGACAGGATTTGAACCTGTGACCTTCGGGTTATGAGCCCGACGAGCTTCCAGACTGCTCCA
>WFLX010013213.1_pt1 | contig 16720 bp, 10 predicted proteins | sample 4967041 | NCBI WGS metagenome assembly WFLX01 (sample SAMN12857096, study PRJNA449069) | gut metagenome | isolation source: stool from male and female vole | host: Microtus ochrogaster | place: USA:Florida | collected 2017 | reverse complement strand
TAAAGATTATTCATATATTTGCAGGCTGAAAAATACCCGAAAAATAAATTTAATAAACTAATCATATTTTTTAACTAAAACATGCAAAACAAAGGGACTTTAGGAAGCGTAATCGCAGGTGTCATCGCGATTTTCCTCGTTATCGTCTGCCTTTTTTACCTCTCGTTCTCGTTCGCGAGCCGTCATTTCGAAGGTAAAGCAGCCGAATACGCCGTGAAAGTTGCCGGCACCACCGACACCAATTCCGACCAGTACAACAAGGCCTACAAAGCTTACATCGACTCCATCAGCAAAGAGCCGGTTTGGCTCGGCTACACCTATGCCGAAGTGCAGAAGTGGGGCGTCGGCCTCGGCCTTGACCTCAAAGGAGGTATGAACGTGATTCTGCAGGTGTCGATGCCCGACATGCTGCGCTCGATGAAAAACTCCGACGCTGATGCCGATTTCGACCTCGCTCTGGCCAAAACCGACTCCATCATCCGCGGGAACCACTCCACCGACTATGTCGGGACGTTCGTCGACCAGTATCGCAACCTTAACAAGGGCGCCGACTTCTCCGTTGTCTTCAACTCGGTTGTCGCCCCCGGAAAGAGCGACGGCGACGTGAAGGCCATTCTCAAAAACGAAGTCAAAGACCGCGTCAACAACTCGGCAACCAACGTGCTCCGCTCGCGTATCGATGCCTACGGCGTGGTTTCGCCCAACATCCAGGTGCTCCAGGACAACGACGGCCAGATTCTTCTCGAACTCCCCGGCGTTAAGGAACACCAGCGCGTGCGCGAACTGCTGCAGCGCTCGGCCAACCTCGAGTTCTACGAAACCTACACCGGTGCCGAAATCGCCGGCCAGGTGGCGCAGCTCGACAACGCCCTCCGCGCCGCCAACGGCGCCGGTCTCCGCGAATNCATCCAGATCAACGGCGACGCTNCCCCCGTGCTGGGCTNCGCTCCCGCCGCTNCGCGCGACNCCATCAACGCCATGCTCGCCTCCAGCGAGGCCAAGCAGTTCCTCCCCAGCAACCTCAAACTGCGCTGGAGCGTGAAACCCCTGGTGCAGACTTATAAGGACAGCGTCACTGGCCGCGACCGCACCATCGAGTTCTACCAGCTCATCGCCCTCCGCTCCAACAACGGCAAGCCCGCNCTCGACGGCTCGTGCGTGGTTGGCGCTTCGAGCGACTACGACCAGATGCAGGGCAACGTCGTTTCCATGAACATGAACGCCGAGGGAGCCCGCGACTGGGCCCGCGTCACCCAGGCCAACATCGGCAAGCCCGTGGCCATNGTGCTCGACGACCTTGTTTACTCCTATCCCAACATCCGCCAGGCCATCGAAGGCGGTCGCTCGCAAATCACCGGCGACTTCACCGTCGAGGAGGCACAGGACCTTGCCAACGTGCTCAAGTCGGGTAAGATGACCGCCAAGGTCGACATTATCTCCGACATGGTGATCGGTCCCTCGCTCGGCCAGCAGGCCATCGAGTCGGGTATCTGGTCGTTCGTCATGGCCCTCGTGCTCCTGATGATTTTCATGTGCGTGATCTACGGCCTCATCCCCGGCCTGATTGCCAACTTCGGCCTCATCTGCAACCTCTTCTTCACCTTCGGCATCCTCGCGTCGTTCCAGGCAGTGCTCACCCTGAGCGGTATCGCCGGTATCGTGCTCGCCCTCGGTATGGCGGTTGACGCCAACGTGCTCATCTTCGAGCGCGCCAAGGAAGAGCTCGCCAACGGTAAGAACGTGCGCACAGCCATCGCCGACGGCTACTCCAACGCCTTCTCCGCGATTTTCGACTCCAACCTCACCTCGATTATCACCGGCGTGATCCTGCTCTTCTTCGGAACAGGTCCCATCAAGGGCTTCGCCACCACCCTCATCATCGGCATCATCTGCTCGTTCTTCACCGCCGTTTACCTCACCCGCATCATCTTCATCCTCGGTGCCAAGAGCAAGGCGTTCAACAAGCTCACCTTCTCGACCAAGTTCAGCCGCAACCTCTTCCGCAAGAGCAACTTCAACTTCCTTGGCGCCCGCAAGGTGTCGTTCATGGTTGTCGCAGCCTTCGTGGCAATCGTAGTCATCTCGCTCTTCGCCCGCGGCCTCAACCAGGGCATCGACTTCTCGGGCGGTCGCAACTATGTTGTGAAGTTTGAGAAACCCGTGCAGACCGACGAGCTCACCCGCCAGCTCACCGACGTGTTCAACTCCGACGGCGAAGTGGCTTCGGTTTCGGTGATCACCATCGAGAACTCCAACCAGGTGCGCATCTCCACCAACTACAAAATCAAGTCTGACGAAGATGCCACCGCCATCGAGCAGGAAATCNCCCAGAAGCTCTACGACGCGTTCAAGAGCCAGGGCCTCCTCCCCGACGGCATGACCATCGAGGAATTCTCGACCACCGACGAAACCCAGGGTATCCTGTCGTCGCAGACTGTCGGCCCGACTGTCGCCAACGACATGCGCAACAAGGCTTATGTGGCCGTGATTCTGTCGCTCATCGCGATGTTCCTCTACATCCTGCTCCGCTTCCGCAACGTGGCCTTCTCGCTCGGCGCTCTCGCCGCAGTGGCGTTCACCGCGTTCTCCATCATCGGCTTCTACAGCCTCTTCTGGGGCATCATGCCGTTCGCTATGGAAATCGACCAGTCGTTTATCGCCGCAATCCTGACGATGATCGGTTACCAGATTAACGACACCGTGGTTGTGTTTGACCGCGTTCNCGAAAACACCGCCCNCTATCCCAAGCAGGACTTCTACACCACAATCAACAAGNCGCTCANCCAGNCGCTCGGCCGTACCATCATGACCTCTCTTTCGACNTTCCTGGTACTCGCCTGCATCTTCATCCTGGGCACCGACTCGATTCGTTCGTTCATCTTCGCGATGCTCTTCGGCGTTGTGACCGGCACCCTTGCCACCATGTTCATCGCNACCCCGGTTGCCTACCTTACCAACCGCGGCAAAGCCAAGNCTGCGAAGTAACCAGCGATAAACCCCACAAAAAAGCGCGCCCCGGTGGCGCGCTTTTTTGTTTCCGTTTCATTCATTTTATAAAGAGAGATATGAGAATAGTCATCCAAAGAGTCACCGAGGCCTCGGTGACCATCGGAGGCGAGCTGAAAAGCGCCATCGGAGAGGGCTTTTTAGTGCTTGTAGGCGTGTTTGAGGGCGACACTGAGGATGATGCCCGCTGGCTCGCTTCAAAGACGGCAGGGCTGCGCGTTTTCGACGACGCGGAGGGTGTCATGAATCGCTCGCTGGCCGACATCGGCGGCGAGGTGCTTGCCGTGAGCCAGTTCACCCTCGCTGCCTCTACGAAAAAGGGGAACCGCCCGAGCTACATCCGCGCGGCGGGCCACGGGCTCGCCGTGCCCCTCTACGAGCTCTATTGCAAGCTCGTCGGCGAGGCGCTGGGGCGCGAAACGAAAACAGGGGTGTTCGGGGCCGACATGCGGGTAGCAGCTCACCAACAACGGGCCGGTGACCATCATCATCGACTCCCGACTCAGGGAATAGGCGGGGGTCAGCGCGGGGGCGAAATGAGGCCGTGNCGGTAGGCGTAGAGCAGCCGCGTCAGCTCGTCGATTTGCGATTGCAGCTCGATGCCTTTGTCGGTGTCGCGCACCCGCTGGCGGTGGTTGCTCAGCTCCACGATTTGCGTGGTGCCCACGATGTCGGTGCCGAGCCTTATGGCCTCCTCGGCGGTGGTGAACGGCTCGTGTTCAACCAACTGGAGGCCCCGGCTGTGATAGACGAGGGTGAAGCCGGCGATGCCGGTGGTGTCGTGGTAGGCCTTCGCGAAGCCGCCGTCGATGACGAGCAGCTTGCCGTTGGCGCGCACGGGGTTCTCGCCCTTGCCGACCCTCACGGGCACATGGCCGTTGATGATGTGGCGGTGCTCGCCCTTGACCTCGAAGGCGTCGAGAATGCGGTCGCACACGGCCTCGTCGTTGCGCAGCGTGTAGTAGGCCCCCTTCTCTTCAACGTGCGTGGCCTTGTCGGCTATGAAATAGCGCTCGAAGGTTGCCATGCGCGACTTGTCGAAGAGGGGCGAGTCGGGGCCGCACCATAGATACCAGTAATAGTCGCGGGCAAATTCCTTGTCGGCTGCCGGGGTGTCGTCGTTGAAGGCGGCGCGCATCGTCATGCCAATGTGGTGGAGCAGCTCGCGGCCCGAATAAGTGTGTTTGCCCACAGTTACCTCCTTGAGCGAGCCGTCGGGGTTGAGGGGCACCGAGGCGTGGAACAGCAGGTTGGAGTTGACGATGGTGTACATGCACCCGCGGGCGAAAAGGCACTCGACATGGGCCCGCAACTTGTCGCTCACGAGGAACGAATGGCGCAGCCGCTCCACGAGGTTCTGCTCCTCGGGGGTGAGGCGGTAGGGGTCGGCTGGGTCGATTGTGGGGAAATTGGAGTCAAGGAGCGGATACTCCTTCCCGTCGAGCGTGANGGTNCCCTTNGCGTGGTCNATGTTCTGCAGCAGCCGTCGCGACTCCATGCCCCATTCGGGACGCTTGGCGATCATCGCNCCCTCGAGCTTGAACTGGATTACGGCGATCGCCTTGTGCATCCTGGCGTGGAGCATCCGGGTCTTTTCNTCGGCGTCCTTTTCGCCGTCGAGCACCTGGAAGCGCTCGCAGGGGTCGTCGGCATACGCCTCCATGGCAAGCGTGGCCAGCGGCACGAGGTTGATGCCGTAGCCGTCCTCGAGGGTGGCCATGTTGCCGTAGCGCAGCGACAGGCGCAGCACGTTGGCAATGCAGCAGTCGTTGCCGGCGGCGGCTCCCATCCACAGCGCGTCGTGGTTGCCCCACTGGATGTCGAAGCGGTGGTAGTCGCAGAGCATGTCCATGATGCGGTGGGCTCCGGGGCCGCGGTCGAATATGTCGCCAAGGATGTGGAGCTGGTCGATGCTCAGGCGCTGGATCACGTTGGAAATCGCGGCGATGAACTCGTCGGCCTGCCCGGTGGAGATAATCGTTTCGATGATTCGCGAGAAGTAGGCCTGCTTGTCATAGTCGGTGTGCTCCTCGTGGAGAAGCTCCTCTATGATGTAGGCAAACTCTTTCGGGAGGGCTTTGCGCACTTTCGAGCGGGTATATTTCGACGACACCGAGCGGCACACCTTCACCAGCCTGTGGAGCGTGAGGTTGTAGAACTCGGTCATATCGGCGGTCTGCTCCTTGATGAACTCCAGCTTGCGCTCGGGATAGTAGATGATGGTGCAGAGCTCGCGTATCTCGCTGTCGGTGAGCTCGTCGGCAAACAGCTCGCGCACCTTGCGGCGTATGTTGCCCGAGGCGTTGCGCAGTATGTGGCGAAACGCCTGGTATTCCCCGTGGAGGTCGGCCACGAAGTGCTCCGTGCCTTTGGGCAGGTTCAAAATCGCTTCCAGGTTGATGATTTCCGTCGAGGCGGCGCTCAGCGAGGGGAAGTTCTGCGCCAGGAGCTCCAGCACCCGGCGGTCGGCGACATTGGTGGGCTGGTTCATATTGCAAATGTAGCACTTTCCACACGGAATCCATCGGGCGGTGTGCGGAAATTTTCGTAAATTTGCCGCTATGGGAACTGAATTGGACCGCTCGCGCGATGACGAGCTCAGATATGTGAGGCGCTGGCTTCGCGGCATACCCTACGAGGTGGCCTTCTGGAGCAGCTATTATGGGTCGAAGCGCCGCCGGCGCGACCTTTTCCAGTGGTCGGGCTACGGAAAGGAGTGCGCTCTCGACGGCTTCGACGTGCAGCGCTACATCGCCTCGCTCGATGCCGAGGCCCCGGTGATTGTCGACCTGGGGTGCGCCCTGAGCTATGCCATGGGCAACCTGTTTCCCGCCAAGCCGGCGGCGAGGGTAGATTTCGTTGACCCCCTCGCGCCGTTCTACAACCGCATCCTCGACCGTTACCGCATAGACCGCCCCGCCATCCGGTTCGGAATGATCGAGAACATCTCGGCGAGCTACGCCCCCGACAGCGTCGACCTCATCCACGTTCGCAACGCCCTCGACCACTGCGCCGACCCCATGAGGGGCATTGTGGAGGCGCTGGCGTGCCTGCGGCCCGGCGGCGTGCTCTATCTCAACCATTTCCGCGACGAGGCCGAGCGCGAAGGCTACCGCGGCTTCCACCAGTGGAACATCAATCTGCGCGACGGCGCGCTGACCATCTGGAACCGCGAGAGCTCCATAGATGTCGCCGCCGTGCTGGGCGACTGCGCCAGCGTTGAAACCAGCGTCACGCCCGAGGGGCGCGTCGTGGCCGTGATCAGGCGCGAGGGCCCCATCCCCCGCTCGCTCCACGACCCCGCGGAGTCGGCGCGGCGAGCGTCGCGGATGCTCATGGCCACCGTCGAGCACTTCCACACCCTCCCCCGCGCCGCCTCATACCAATTCTCGCGCCTCTACACCACCCTGGGCCACCGCGCCATGCGCCTCCTCCCCTACTCCCTCCTCAACCGCCTCAAATCCCTCCTCTCAAAATAATCCCCCACGGTCAGGGCATAATAGCCAATGTTAGTCCAATAATTAGATATAATATTGCTAGCATATATAACTCACAACCGCGTGTTTCAATTTGCTGAAACACGCGGTTGTGAGTTATATGGGGTTAGTGACGGGTTGAGTGTCAGAGGGGGAAGAAGGCGCCGGTGACCTGGGGCGCGGAGCCGTCGGTGAGGGATAGCGCTGTGACGCGGAGGCCGGTGGCACCTTCGACGGGAGCGGCGAAGAAGATGCTTTGGGGGATGGGGTTGTTCTGNATNTTGGAGAACTCGCCCGAAAGGCCCTCGACGCGNNTCCAGGTTTTGCCGCCGTCNGTCGATGTCTCNACCGCGTAGTTGAANACNGGCGCTGTTTCGGCATCGGGCGCGTAGGTGAAGCCTTTGANGGTCAGCGGCTGNGCGAACGANAGGGTGCGGATGGCTCCATCGGTGGCAACCGCCGTGCCCTGGGGGAGCGCGAGGGCGCTCGCTGTGTCGGCTGGTTCGGCGGGGAGGGTGACCATGAGCCCTCGGAGGCTCTTGATGGCGGGTTCGCGGCGGCTGGCGGCAACGTTGACGCGGAGCGAGTCGACTTTCACGGGGTCAAACATCAGGATGCGCTTGTGNCCGATGGTTGTGCCGGAGGCGAGCTGCTGCCAATCGCCNTCAACAAGGCCTTCTATGGCGAACTCCTCTACGCGCTGCCCGCGGGNGATATCCTCGCTGACAACGGCGCAGTTGACNGTTTTGGGATANGGCAGGTCGATGGGGACGCCACCCATCTCTTCGGGGAAGTTTTGCGACAGCCAGTGGCCAAACTCGCTAAGACGCACGGAGTCNGCGGCNGCGATGAGGCCGCGGCGNNCGGGGGGCACGTTGAGAAGGAGCACNGAGTTGCGCCCCACGGACTCGAGNTAGATTTCGGCGAGTTTGCGCAGGCTCTTGGGCTGCTCATTGTCGTGGTAGAACCATCCCGGGCGAATCGACACGTCGACTTCCGAGGGCCACCAGGCGACTCTCTCGGCGTTTTCGAGCATGGCGCGTCCACCCAGGTCGGGGGCTTTNGGGCGGAGGCCCAGNCGCTTGTTCTGGTCGCTCTTGACGCTTTCGGGCAGGAGCACCGTGGCGCTCCACTCGGTTTCGCGGCCGAGGCCCTTCTCGTTGCCCACCCAGCGCACGTCGTCGCCCATGATGGCGGTGACGGCTCCGGGCTGCAGGCGGCTGATTACTTCGCAGTAGCGGTCGAGGTCATATTCCTGCTTCTTGCCGTTGGGGCCCTCGCCGCAAGCGCCGTCGAACCACACCTCGTCGATGGTGCCGTAGTTGGAAAGGAGCTCGGTGAGCTGGTTGACGAACATGTCGTTGTAGGCCGGCGAGTCGCCGTAGCAGGGCGCGTTGCGGTCCCAGGGNGAGAGGTAGAGGCCGAGTTTCAGGCCGTATTCGTCGCAGGCCTCGCGGAGCTGGCGCACGACGTCGCCCTGGCCCCCCTCCCAGGGGGATGAAGCCACGGAGTGGGCGGTTGTAGCCGTGGGCCAGAGGCAGAAGCCGTCGTGGTGCTTGGCGGTGAGGATTACCAGCTTGACACCGGCGTCGCGCAGCGAGCGCGCCCACTGGCGGGCATCGAGCGCGGCGGGATTGAAAAGCGCGGGCGATTCTGTGCCGTCGCCCCATTCGCGGTCGGTGAAGGTGTTGATGCCGAAGTGCAGGAAGGCGGTGAGCCCGAGGTCCTGCCAGGCGAGCTGCGCGGGGGTGGGCACAACGCCGGCGGCCATTTCGGCCTTCTGCTCAACAGTTGCCCCGGCCGGGAACACCACCTCTTTCACAAACAGCTCCTCGGCAGGTGCGATAAGGGGCGCCGCGATGGCGAGCGCCCCTATGATGATTTCGCGTAGCATTGCCGCGAGGGTTTATTTTAGCGTTATTTCGTCGATGAACAGGTGGGCNGGCTTTCCGGCACCCTTGTGCCACTCGGGGAGCGAGCGGGTTGAAACCACGGTGAGGCGCACGCGGTCGACCTTCGCCGGGGCGTTGAACTTCACTGTGTGGCGCGAAACGGCAAACTGCTCGGCGTCCTGCGGGCGTTCGTCGATGGCGCCTTTGGCGAGCAACTGCCACTGGCCGTCGGGGCCGAGCGCCCCCTCGACGGTGTAGCCGCGGGCGTCGGCAACCCAGTCGCGCATGTTAACGCAGTTGTTGAAGGTGAGCTCGCTCACCTCGGCNGCCTCCGGGAGGGTNAGGGTCACAACCGGGTCCTGGTTGTTGAAGCCGAGCCAGCGCCCGGTTTTGTAGCCGGTGTTGCCCGAAAGGCCGTCGGTGAGGGTCTGGGGGCCGTCGAACGAGTAGTTGCGNGCAAACGGCGCGTCGATTTCGACCTTGGCGAATGTCGCGGCGTTGACATCGATGTTGTCGGTGGTGACCCGGCCAACGTGGCCGTCGATTTTAGCGGCTGTTTTCAGNGTTGCCGAGTGGTTGATGAAGAATGGCTGGGTGTAGACCGTTGACGACGGCGCCGGGTTTCCGTCGGCGTCGAAGGGGTCGGTTCCGTCGAGNGTGTAGCGAATCTCGGCGCCCCCCATCGAGGTGAGGGTAACCCGCAGGGCGCGCGCCTCGATGTCGGGGGTGAATGAGGCCGTGACGTCGGCCAGATGGCGGGCGTAGTTATAGCCGAAATGGTCGTAGACGCGCCACATGGCCGGCATGCGGTTGAGGAAGCTGGCATAGTCCTTGCGGTCGAGGGGCGTCCACCCCACCTCGCTCAGCGCCGACATGCGCGGAAGCTCCATNTATTCGGCATANTCGAAGGTTTTGATGAACTCCGTCCAGAGGTTGGCCTGGGGGCCNAGCACCAGGGCGGCCTCCTCGGGGGTCATNCCCGCNGTGGGGTCGAAGGTGTAGGCGCGGTCAACCGGGTTGTAGCCGCCGAGGGCCTCGGGCTCGCGGCCCGTGTCCTGGCTCTGGTAGTAGTCGAAGTAGAAGTAGGTGTTGGGCGAGAGAATCACGGGGTGACCCTTCTTGACACCCTGGGTGGCACCGTCGATGCCGCGCCACGACATGATGACGGCGCTCTGCGGGATGTCGCCCTCGAGAATCTCGTCCCAGCCGATCATTTTGCGGCCGCGGTCGCCGATGGTTTTTGCCACATGCGAGGTGACGAAGCCTTGCAGGCGCTGCTCGGCGGTGAACTTGTCGGTGGCCTTGATGCCCTGCTCCTTGATGCGCTGCTGGCACTTGGGGCACTCTTTCCATCGCACTTTCGGGGCTTCGTCGCCGCCGATGTGGATGTATTCCGAGGGGAAGATGTCCATCACCTCGTTGAGAACGTCGTCGAGGAACACGAGGGTCGAGTCGTTGCCGGCACAGAGGATATCCTCCGACACCCCCCAGCGACCCCACACATGGTAGGGCCCCCCGGTGCAGCCGAGGTGGGGATAGGCCGTGAGCGCGGCGATCATGTGGCCCGGGAGGTCGATTTCGGGAATCACGTCGATGTGGCGCTTGGCGGCGTAGTCGACGATTTCCCTGGCCTGTTCCTGGGAGAAGTAGCCCCCGACGGGGATATGGTCGTATTTGTCGGTGTGGCCTATGATGGTGCTGTCGCGGTGGGAGCCCACCTCGGTGAGGCGGGGATATTTCTTGATTTCAATGCGCCATCCCTGGTCGTCGGAGATGTGCCAGTGGAGCTTGTTGAGGTTGTGGAGCGCCATCATGTCGATGAAGCGCTTCACCTCGTCGGGGGTGAAATAGTGGCGCACGATGTCGAACATGGCGCCGCGGTAGCCAAACCGCGGGGCATCGGCCACCGTGGCCGAGGGAATCACCGGGGTTTCGCCGACGGGAGCGCCGAGGGCGGCCTTCCGCAGGGTCTGGATGCCGTAGAAGAGGCCGGCGGGCGAGGCACCGTTCACCACGATTTCGGCGGGGCTGACGTTGATGGTGTAGGCTTCGGGGTTAGGGTCGGCCAGGTCGGCCCGGAGCACCACCGGGGCCGCGGAGTTGGCCGCGGGGAGCGAAGCTATGTATTCTTTGAGGAATGCCGCCTCGTTTTCGAGGCCGGGAACGGCCATAATCACGGCGTCGCTGCCGAGGGTGAACCCGTCGGCGTCGGGGCGCTCCATCACTTCGCGCGGCTGCGGAATCACGGCGAGCGAGGTGTTAGGCTTGGTGGCTGAAATGGTCATTGGGAGCGCCGCAACCATGGCGCTGGCAATGAATAACTTGATTTTCATGGATATAAGGGTGAAACGTGAATTTTTATGCGCGCAATCGCAATTGCAAAGATAGTTAAATAAACGGATAAAATGGATATATTCGCGTCCAGAATATCGTAACCAAAGACCGACCATGGAAACGCCATCGCTTATCAAAGGATTTTTTGCTGCCGCGGCGCTCGCTGCCGCATGCTTTGCCAAGGCTTCAACGCCGATTCCTGTTCCCGAACCGCCGCGCCCTGCCGGGCAGACCCACATGGTGGGCTACGCCGCCCCGCCCATCGACACCGTGCGCGTGGGCTTCATAGGGCTGGGGATGCGCGGCCCGAGCGCCGTCGACCGCTTCACACACATTCCCGGGGCGAAGGTGGTGGCCCTCTGCGACATCGACACCGCGGGCATCAACCGCTCGCAGCGCTTCCTGAAAAGGGCCGGAATGCCCGCTGCCGCCGAATATTGCGGCAGCGACACGGCGTGGAAGGAGCTCGTGGCGCGCCCCGACCTCGACCTTGTCTACATCGTCACCGACTGGCAGACCCACACACCCATGGCGCTCGCCGCGATGGAGGCCGGGAAGCATGTGGCCGTCGAAGTGCCCGCTGCTATGTCGCTCGACGAAATATGGGCGCTCGTCGACACGAGCGAGCGCACCCGCCGCCACTGCATGATGCTCGAGAACTGCGTCTACGACTTTTTCGAGATGAACACCCTCAACATGGCCCAGCAGGGGCTCTTTGGCGAGGTGCTCCACACCGAGGGTGCCTATATCCACAACCTGCGCGACTTCTGGGGCCGATATTGGAACAACTGGCGGCTCGACTACAACAAGAACCACCGCGGCGACGTTTATCCCACCCACGGAATGGGCCCGGCATGCCAGCTGCTCGACATTCACCGAGGCGACCGCATGGTGACCCTCGTGGCCATGGATACCAAGCCGGTCGTCGGGCCTGAGGAGTGGGAGCGCCTCACCGGCGAGAAGCCCGCCGAGTTTCTCAACGGCGACCANACTATGACCATGATCCGCACCGCNAANGGCAAAACAATCCACATCCAGCACGACGTGGTGACCCCNCGCCCCTACAACCGCATGTANCAGCTCACCGGCACAAAGGGGTTTGCCAACAAATATCCCGTCGAAGGGTATGCTTTTGAACCTGAGCAGCTTGCCGCCGGCGAAATTCCCGACCACGAGGACCTCNACGCCCACGGGTTCCTNACNCCCGACCAGCAGAAAGCGCTGGTCGAGAAATACACCCACCCCATAATCCGCGAGGTGGGCGACGTGGCCCGCAAAGTCGGCGGCCACGGGGGCATGGACTACATAATGGACTACCGCCTTGTTCACTGCCTGCGCAACGGCCTGCCCCTCGACATGGATGTCTACGACCTGGCCGAGTGGTGCTCGCTCGTACCCCTCACGGNCATCTCCCTGGAAAACGGCTCGGCCCCGGTCGCCGTCCCCGACTTCACCCGCGGCCACNGGAACCANCTCAAAGGCTACCGCCACCACTAACCCGANCTTTCNTCCCNCTCACCCTATNACGACCCCCNTTGGAGCCACCGCGNCCTATCCTNGCCGCCGGCTCAATGGGGGTTGCCATATAGTTTCNGCGCCGGGGTGTTCTCTTTGGTGGCTTAGGTTGGCGGAGGTGGTTGGGGGTGAGAAAAAAGCAGGGCGCGATGGGGGGATATTGACTTTGTTTTTGTAATTTTGCCGCCGAAATGGCGGAACCGCAACACATTAATTAATGACAAAGGAGTGTCGGGTTAGTGGGTTGGAGCGAAAACGGTTCCGCGAAAGTGTAATGCGGAAAGCCGCNAAGTTTTTAATAGCCAACGAATTATGTTGAAGAATCTCGTGATTGTCGAATCGCCGGCCAAGGCGAAAACCATAGGGAAGTTTCTTGGGCCCGACTACAAGGTGATGTCGAGCTACGGACATATCCGCGACCTCCAGAAAAAGAATTTCGCAATGGGCTCCGAGAAGGGGTTCGAGCCGGTCTACGAGATTCCCGATGACAAAAAGGCCCTGGTGGCCGAGCTGAAAAAGTATGCTAAGGAGGCGCAGACCGTGTGGCTCGCGTCCGATGAAGACCGCGAGGGTGAGGCCATCGCCTGGCATCTCTACGAGGTGCTTGGGCTGAAGCCCGAGAACACGCGGCGCATCGTGTTCCACGAAATCACCAAGGAGGCCATCCTCGCCGCCATCGAGCACCCCCGCGACATCGACCTCAACCTCGTCGACGCGCAGCAGGCCCGCCGCCTGCTCGACCGCATCGTGGGTTTCGAGCTCAGCCCGGTGCTGTGGCGCAAAATCAGGCCGTCGCTGTCGGCGGGCCGCGTTCAGTCGGTGGCCGTGCGCCTGATTGTTGAGCGCGAGGAGGAAATCAAGAACTTCCGCCAGGAGGAGAGCTACCGCGTGGTGGGCGAGTTCCGCACCGCGGCTGGAGCGGCGGTGCGTGCCGAGCTCAGCCACCGCTTCGCGACCGAGAAGGAGGCCGAGGAGTTCCTCAGCGCCTGCGCCGGCACGGAGTTCACGGTGGGGAGCGTCAACGTGCGCCCGGTGAAGAAGGCCCCGGCCCCCCCGTTCACCACCTCGACCCTGCAGCAGGAGGCTGCCCGCAAGCTCGGTTTCACCGTATCGCAAACCATGATGATCGCCCAGCGCCTCTACGAGGCCGGCCACATCACCTACATGCGTACCGACTCGCTCAACCTCTCGACCCTCGCCCTGGCCGCCATGCGCAAGGAAATAACCTCGACCCTCGGCGAAAAATACTATAAGGAGCGCCACTACCACACCTCCTCGAAGGGGGCGCAGGAGGCCCACGAGGCCATCCGCCCGACATACGCCTCGAACCACACCATCGACGGCACCCCGCAGGAGAAGCGCCTCTACGGCCTGATCTGGAAGCGCGCCATAGCCTCGCAGATGGCCGATGCCGAGATTGAGAAAACCACCGTCGACATCTTCCCCGCATCGCGCTCGGAGCATTTCGCAGCCTCGGGCGAGGTAATCAAGTTTGACGGCTTCCTGAAGGTCTACATGGAGGGCTCTGACAAGGAGGAGAGTGCCGACCAGCTCGAAGGCATCCTCCCGGCCATGGCCGAGGGCGACAAGCTGGGCCTCACCGACCTCACCGCCATGCAGCGCTTCACGCAGACGCCACCGCGCTACACCGAGGCCTCGCTCGTGAAGAAGCTTGAGGAGCTGGGCATTGGCCGCCCCTCGACCTACGCGCCCACAATCTCCACCATCCAGCAGCGCGAATACGTCGAGAAGGGCGAGAAGGAGGGCACCCCCCGCGACTTCCGCGTGCTCACCCTCATGCCCGACGGCAAAATCGTCGCCAGCACCCGCACCGAAACCGTCGGCTCGGAGAAGGGCAAGCTCATCCCCACCGACATCGGTGAAATCGTGAACACCTATCTCACAGAATATTTCCCCAACATTCTCGACTATAATTTCACCGCCCAGATCGAGGAGAAGTTCGACAAGATTGCCGACGGCGCCCTCCCCTGGCACAAGGAAATCGAGGAGTTCTACGACGACTTCCACCCCGGAGTCGAGAACGCCCTCAACACCCGTCTGGAGCACAAGGTTGGCGAGCGCGTGCTCGGCACCGACCCCGCCACCGGCAAGCCCGTCACGGTGAAAATAGGCCGCTTCGGCCCCATGGTGCAGCTCGGCGACAGCGAGGGCGACGAGAAGCCCGAATTCGCGTCGCTGCTCAAGGGGCAGAGCGTCAACACCCTCACCCTCGAGGAGGCCCTGAAGCTCTTCGAGTTCCCGCGCCACATCGGCGAGTTCGAGGGGAAGGACGTGACGGTGGCCATCGGGCGCTTCGGCCCCTATGTGAGGCACGACGGCAAATTCGTGTCGATTCCGAAAGACATGTCGCCCTCGCTCATCACTCTCGACGAGGCCGCCCAGCTCATCGTCGAAAAGCGCCAGGCCGAGGCCAACCGCCTTGTGAAGACCTTCGACGAGGAGCCCGAAATCCAGATTCTCAATGGCCGCTACGGCATTTACATCGCCAAGGGGAAAACCAACTACAAGATTCCCAAGACCATCGAGAATCCCGCCGACCTCACCCTCGAAGAGTGCCGCAAAATCATCGAGGAGCAGGACTCCAAGCCTAAACGAACCGCCACCACCCGCCGCCGCAAGTCATGAAGAAATACATCGCCAAACCGGGAGCCGAGAAGCGCCCCTTCCGCCCCGACACGATAGTGACCTACAAGGTCGAGGCACCCTCCACGCTGCTGCAATACCTATTCGACTCGATGCCCGAGCGGAAGCGCACCAATGTGAAGGAGCTGCTGAAATATGGCCAGGTGATGGTCGATGGCGAGGTACAGCGCCAGTTTGACCTCGCGCTGGCGGCCGGCAGCGAGGTGAAGGTGAACCTCACCCGCCCGTTCGTGGTGTTCTANGACCGCCGNCTGAAACTCGTCTACGAGGACGACGANATCCTTGTCGTCAACAAGGGCTACGGCCTCCTCTCNATGGGCAACGACAAAATCAAGGANGGCACCGCCTATTCCATNCTGCGCAGCTACCTTAAAACCAAGGACCCGCGCAACAAGATATTCATTGTCCACCGCCTCGACCAGCACACCTCGGGCCTGATGCTCTTTGCCAAGAACGAGGCCGCCAAGAACGCCATGCAGCACAACTGGAACAACATGGTGCTCCGCCGCCAGTACGTCTGCGTGGTCGAGGGAAAGCTCGAACCCGCCGAGGGCGAGGTGCGCAGCTATCTGGCCGAGAACGCCCAGCACATCGTCTACTCCACCGACAACCCCGAGGAGGGGCAGATTGCCCTGACGCGCTACGAAGCCATGCAGCAAGCCAACGGCTACACCCTGGTCAACGTGGAGCTTGAAACTGGGCGCAAGAACCAGATCCGCGTCCACATGAAGGATTTGGGCCACCCCATTGCCGGCGACCGGAAATACGGCGCCAAAACCTCGCCCATCCACCGCCTGGCGCTGCATGCCCGCACCCTGCGCTTCGTGCATCCCGTCACCCGCAAGCTGATGGACTTCTCGACCCCCGTGCCGGCGGCGTTTCTCAAATGCGTCACCCGCGGCTGACCAGCCCGCCTCACCCTACCCGCTATTGAATAATTAACACATACACAACGATATATGGCTCTTTTCGACCAAATTTCAGATGATATCAAAAAGGCGATGCTCGCCCGCGACACAGTGCGCCTCGAGGCCCTCAGAGGCATAAAGAAGGAGTTTCTTGAAGCCAAAACCGCCAAAGGCTCCGACGGCACCCTCACCGACGAGCGCGCCACGCAGATTCTCGCCAAAATGATCAAGCAGCGCCGCGAGAGCGCCCAGATCTACACCGAGCAGAACCGCCCAGAGCTGGCCGAGGCCGAGCTCGCCCAGGCCGCCGTGATCGAGGAATACATGCCCAAGCAACTCACCCAGGAGGAGCTCGAGGCACGCTTGCGCGAAATCATTGCCCAGGTGGGCGCCACCTCGCCCCGCGACATGGGCAAGGTGATGGGCGTGGCCACCAAGGCCCTGGCCGGCGCCGCCGACGGGCGCGCCATCTCGGCCACCGTGAAAGCCCTCCTGGCGTAATCCCCCCACTCTCCCCTATCCATCCGACAAGATAACCAACCAGCTGATATGCTTACCCTTCAACAAATAAAATCCAACCCTGCCGAGGTGGTCGAGCGCCTCGCCATCAAGGGTTTCGACGGCAAAGAGCCCATCAACCAGGTGCTCGCCCTCGACGAACAGCGCCGACAGCTGCAACTCGACAACGACAACAAGGCCGCCGAGCTCAACCGCATCGCCGCCTCAATCGGCGCGCTGATGAAGCAGGGCAAACGCGACGAGGCCGAGGAGGCCAAGACGCAGGTTGCCGCCCTCAAAGAGGCCCAGCGCGAAATCGCCGCCAAGCTCGCCGAAACCGAGCAGGCGCAGCACGACCTGCTCGTCACCATCCCCAACCTCCCCTGCCCCATGGTGCCCCCCGGCACCTCGGCCGCCGACAACGTGG
>WFLX010127965.1_pt1 | contig 16721 bp, 14 predicted proteins | sample 4967041 | NCBI WGS metagenome assembly WFLX01 (sample SAMN12857096, study PRJNA449069) | gut metagenome | isolation source: stool from male and female vole | host: Microtus ochrogaster | place: USA:Florida | collected 2017 | reverse complement strand
AGAACAATTACGCCGACTTAAACGTGGTCAGCAATTATTTATATCTGATGTAAAGGCGTAAGGGCCAGACGGTATCTGGCGCACCATATCGCCGATGCAAGTAGTGCATTACTAATGTGAAGGTGGTTTCTGACACCTGATAATATAAAAATTCATATATATGAAAGTATTGAATAAGATATACAGCATAGCCGCAAGGGCGGCAATCACTTTTTCCGCATTCGCCCAAGAGAATGCCGGAGTGGTGCGCCGAAACGGGGCTTCTAAGCGAGGTCAGAAACAAGAAGAGACCGCCGGTCCTAAGATCACTGACCGCATGCAGGGATTTTTCGACGGCACCCAGACTCACGATGCCGACCTGGCATATATGCGCAAGATTTATCGCCAGCTCGACCTCAAGAATGTGCCGGAAAATACTCCACTGTATTTCCCGGAGGATATAGTAGATGGGCAAGAGAATCTTTTCCGTATTATCCTCGGATTGGTGGTGGATGGGAAAATCCCTGCCTACGAGTATCTCGATGGGCGAGAGGTATTCACTGATCAGTATAAGATAAAAGTGGGGGAAATGCTCGATCGCTTCGACATCTATTATCAGACTCAAGGGAATGGCGACCGCGCTTTATATACGATAGAAGAAGCCGATGTTCCTACTGGTCAGGTGTTGAACTATTATATAATTGAGAAGTGGGAGTTTGATCGCCGGAGCAATCAGATGAAGACATTTGTAGAAGCCATTTGTCCGGTGCTGACAAGAGGTGGCGATTTCGGTGGCGATGCCAATTATCCTATGTTCTNGGTTAAGTTTGACCAGCTTCGTCCTTATCTCTCGCAGCAATATGTTTTCTTGACCGACGACAACAATCTTCCCCAATACAGCCTGGATGATTATTTCAACCTTGGCATGTATAAAGGAGATATATATAAGACTCAGAATCATCGTAATCTTTCAATGGCTCAGATGTTTCCTGATGAAGAGGATATGAAGCGGGCCCAAGACAGCATCGACACACGTCTTCGAGAATTTGGAAAAAACCTGTGGGTTCCTACGCGCGACGAATATCTTGCCATGCTCGAGGCAGAGGAAGAAGCAGCTGCTGCCCGGGAACTTGCGCTTGCCAAAGGCGACTCAATTCCGGAGCGCACCGTGGTTGCGGCAGATGATCAGAAAGTAGCTAAAACTCGCACATCCAAACGTTCCGGTCGCAAGAAATCTTCATCGTCGGCTTCGAAGAAGAAACAAAGCACTTCAAAAGTTTCTAAATCAAAGACCTCGAGTTCATCTACGGCTAATTCAAGTGCAACGAAATCAGTGAGGAGACGCAAACGCTAATGTAGCCGTCGTGTCCAAAGCATTTTTAAAGAAATTGTGGTGACGGCAGCCAGCAGAATGGCAGCCGTCACTATTAATATAGCCCCATTCAGAGTAAAACACAATATGGCCATTAAGCTCGCTGAGGCAATGGCAACGGCCATGATGCCTAATGCACGCCTTGACACATGATAGCGATATAANCAATGGTTGACCATAATATAGACCGTCAGACAAATCAGACAATCTGCAATTGCAGCAATTCCAAGCCCATTTAAACCATATATGTAATACCCTCCACAAGTCAGGCAGAGAGTCAGGAGATTGGCCCCTATTGATTCCATCCAGAAAAAAAGTTTGCGATTGTCTTTGGCAAAGACTATATATCCTAAAGGATACATCAATGCTCTCACTGCGACTGCAAGAGCAAGGAGACGCAAAAGTGGGGTAGCTATAAGAAAGCTTTTTGTCTGAAAAATTTCTATTACAATAGGGGCGAGAAAGATAACTGCGCACACAATAGGGGCAATTATCAATCCTACAACTTCAATCTGACGGTTTACGACTGCTCGCATTTTGCTATTGTCGCCGGCGCTGGAGGAAAGTCGGGGCAGATAATCCATCGCCATGGCAGTGAATACAATTGATGAGTATTGGGAGGTCATCGTATTGCATGATTGGAAAAATCCCACTTCATCCATTCCTCCGTTGCTTCGGATGTAGACATTTACGAGATAGTCGACGAGATTTCGGAAAAGGTCATTGCTCATCAGGATTATTCCCATAGCAAGAATCTTTTTTAACACCGGAAGATGTATTTCCTTATTCCATGGTGACGGACCTGCTTTTAAAGTCTTTCGCAAGGAGAGGAAATACCACATGCATGTAGAAAGAGCAATCACTACCATTGCCGGAACGATACCATCTGTCCCTAAAAACCAGTATAGTGGTACCCCTATGGCTAATCCTACGAGCGATCCTATAAGGCTTGCCTTAGAAAGACGTTTGATGGCATGAAGCCCTTGAAGAACCGACATAAGAGCCCCTCCAGCAATTGAGAAGAAGACCGCAGCTGCCAACAGCAGGAAATTGCCTGTGTACTCATCTGATCCAAATGTAGTCTTTGAAAGAAGTGTTGGGAAAAGAAGACAAATGAGGGCTCCAATGAGGGCTGAACCAAGTATTAGAGGGCGAACAGCCGCGACCACATCGCTCAACCGAGATTCATTCTCCTTATTCCTGCCAATTTCCTTTACTATGGAAAGGTTAAGCCCTAAGGAAGCAAACTGCTGGATAGTCAGAGAAGCAGTATTGAAGAGTCCCGCAATGCCCATTCCTGCGGGGCCAAGAATAACTGCTACAAACTTTATGCGTATGGCAGAGATGAGGATATTGAATACCTGTACGCCACCGAAAATTGACGTACTCTTCAATATATTGCGGAAACTGTTTTCCTCTCTCTTCTCAGCTTCACTCATGGCTAATGGGTTTACTGGTAGGAAAAACTTTTGCCTTTCGGGCTTTATTTACTCCCTTTATCCAATTGATACAATATAAAATGGGGGATGGTACTAAGCCTTTTTTCCATAATGGGATTTCGCGTACTGCATGAGCTACCATTCGTAGAGGCCAGGTGTGAGGATGAAGGCGTAGGAATACTGCTCCCTTTGTCTGCGGACGTGAGGAGAGCCTGAGATTGCGCTCAGAGGTTGTAGTGCCATCATGTCGATTTATAGTCAAAGGAATAAAGAGACCCTTTAGGCCTGAATCAAGACAGTCTTTTATGAATATATCCTCTTCTCCGGATGGGAAAGTGCTTCCAATCCCAAAGTGCTCATTAAACCATATTTTCCCTATTACAGAGTGCTTGCGTAGTGCAATTTCAAAAGAAGTGACGTAGTATCCTTTCTCGGGAGTGGAAAGATCGCATGGCAATGCAGGATAAAACTTGGAATGGGAAGAAGATTCATATCGGAAAGTCAGGATATCCATATCTTCATGGGAGGTAAATTCGTTTATTACCCCTTTGAGTCCATCTTCTGTATAGTCCACGTCGTCATCCCCCATCAAAAGCAATGGCGCAGTGGCAAGAGAAAGTGCAATATTCCTATTTATTGAGAGCCCCCGGGTATCGGATGTGTGGATAGTGAAGTCTTCTCTGTCAAGGGCAGAAGGAATTGGTGTATTTCCATTGCGCTGCCAGCTGACAAGGTATTCCACTCCGCCCACGGCGGGATGCTCGGCAGCTGCCAATCTTTTGATGCCATCGTCGCCGTATGTGCATATCAAGACCTGAAGAAAGGTGTCGGAGTTGTTCTTATTCTCATTCTTATCCATTGCCACCTTGCTTAGAACCTTTAAGAGTGTCTTCCCAATGTTTTTCAAAAACAGGAGCTATTTTGCGCACATCGTTATGCTTCTCAGCCAATCTCCTGCCTTCATAAGCCATTTTTAGCATCTCAGCCTTGTCTTCTATAAGTTTTCGAAGTCTCTGCTTGATAGTGGCTTCATCTTCGAGGGGAGAAAGGCAGAAAATAGGACGTGAATCTTCCTTGATATATTCATAATATTCCGGTTGGGCACCGGAAGCCGTAATTCGGCCAAGAGCCATTGTCTGAAGGGCATTAGTTGCCGGAGAATAAGAATATAGTTGGTCGATTACGATATGGCTTTTTTTCAACTCATCAAGATAGTCAGAGAGGGAAAGGTCTTTGACTATCTTCACATCCAACTTCCCGGGCATTTCCTTTTCGAGCTCCCTGCAAATATCCAGCATTCGGGCAGTTCCTTTTTGGATTTCCATATTGCCACGNATCCCTATGAGAATCTTGANAGGNCCTTCCATATTCATCTCTGTGAACTCCAGGCTTTCAATTTCAATTGGGAGATTAGTGAAGATGAGCTTTTTAGGATCCATGTGCCGCTTGGCCGACATGTCATATTCCGGGAGAACAGACATTGCGCCGTCGATAGTGTCATAGAGATNNTTGGTGTAGCTTGCATGTTCGGGGATAAGCCAACCGGTTTCGCGGCGAGGATCGCATTTCACGAGAGGAGTCTTTTCTTTCCCTATTCGGAATTCTGAAAACCGAAAAATGTCAGTATCCACGCAATCCTTCACGAAGAAATGATCGTTGCCGCAAAGAGTAAGGAATAACGAACGGTTGTTTTTCTTCAGAATATCATATACCATCCTAAGTTTTCCTGGCTTAAGACTAAGAAATTGAGGGTTGATGATCTGCACTATATCANATCCGGCCCAAGATGGCAGTAAACTCATGATTTTGTATAGATAGACAAAACTTCCAAAGATTCCGGATTTTCTCCGTAACTCTATGTCGGCATCAGTCTGCATATAGACACCGCGGTCGGAGACGACGGTCACCTCATGACCCCTTTTCCGCAATTCCTTTGCAAGGCATGCGTGAAGGTTGGAATAGTCGCCGAGCATCAATATCCTCATAGCTGATTGTCTTTAGTAGTTGAGTCATTCTTATGGTCAACCGGGCTTTCTTCAGCCACAATATATGGGGGGCGGTGCTTTGATTCATTGTAGATTTTGCCGATGTATTCCCCTATGATTCCGAGCGCAAGGAGTTGGCATCCTCCCAGGAAGAGAATTGTGCAGATGATAGTTGGGAACCCTTGAATGGGCTCCCCATATATAAGGGTCTTGCACACGATATAGACCATGTAGCAGATGGAAAGAAGCGAGATGATGAATCCTAATACTGTGGCTATACGCAAAGGAGCAGTAGTGTAGCTCGTGATTCCTTCCAATGCAAGATTAATGAGCCTTGGTGCCGACATGTGGGTCTTTCCGGCTGCCCGGTCGCGTGTCTGAAAATCCACACCTGTTTTCTTGAAGCCAACCCAGCAATATAGTCCTTTGGTGTATCGTTGTGATTCGCGGAGCCCACTGATGGCATCTACAACTTTGCGGTCCAGCAGACGGAAATCTCCTACATTGGGCAAGACATCGACACGCGTGCTCTTATTGAGCAGACTATAGTAGGTTTTTGTAAATATCTTCCTGAACATCGACTCCTTTCCTCGCGAAAGACGCCTGCCATATACATCTTCGAATCCCTCTTCCCATTTTTCGATCATTTCCGGAATGGTATCCACGGGATGCTGCAGGTCGGCATCCATAATCACCATTGCATCCCCGGTCATGCGGTCGAACCCTGCCAACATGGCATTTTCTTTGCCATAATTGCGGGAAAGGCTGACATATCGGCATCTTGAATCGGCTGAATTAAGCTCCTTAAGTTTATCAAGAGTCTTGTCGTGGCTGCCATCATTGATAAAAAGCACCTCCCACTCATATTCCACTCCCTTAAGTCCTGAATGAGTGTTGTTGAGGAGTGGACNCAGCGCTTCGTAGAGCATGTCAAGCGACGCCTCTTCGTTATATACTGGTATGAGTATCGATATCTTCTTCACCTTGCAAATATAATAAATATTGATATTTTTTGCAAATATTGTTCAATTTTTGAGGATGAAAAGGCGTTAAGAAAGTGATGGAGAAAACAGGATGTCATAAAGAATGCATGACTATAGTGGTGCCTGTCTATAATAGAGAGCATCTGATACGAAGGTGTTTAGACAGCATATTTGCCCAGAGTTATCGTCCGCTGAGAGTCATCGTAGTCGACAATGACTCTTCTGATTCCACATATTCAGAAGTAGGGGAGTGGATTAGACTCCATGAAGATAATGATGAGGGGTTTTCTATTATGCTTCTGAAGGATTGTAGAAGGGGAGCAGCCCATGCCCGCCAGACAGGACTGGAGCACAGCGACACCCAACGCATCATGTTTTTTGATTCCGATGACGTTATGCGTCCTACTGCTGTCGCTGCANTAATGAAAGCGTGGGATAAGAATCCCGGGGCTGATGCCGTGGCGTGGCCACTCATAGTGCATGGTAAGAAAGGAGACATNACTACTCATTCCATCTCAGGCAATCTTCTGGAACGNCATTTGGTGCATGCCATTTTCTGCACACTTGGTTATGCAGTNAAGAAGTCGGTATTGCTAAATTGTGGAGGATGGGATGGCAACTTCACATGTTGGGACGATCTTGTGACCGGCACACGGCTTCTTCTTGGCAATCCGCGGGTAGTGGCATTAAAATCGCCAATGGCTGAGGTCTATCCCCAAGAGGAAAGCATAACGGGAGTCTCTTTTTCNGAAAANGTTGGGAAATGGGAATTGGCTCTCGATGGGATTGATGATGCGATATCACGCAGCGGTCGCAGTGATCAGCAACGTCTTCATAATATNGTCACTTACCGNCGAGCCATCTTGGCAGCGCACTATGCAAAAGAGGGGCATCCTGNGCTTGCNAANCCTCTTTATNAGCAAGCCCTTAAGGAAATTCCAAAAGAAAAACGTCCGCTCATCCGTTTCGCCTATCATTGGACTCGGCTTGGGATGCGCGGAGCGTTTTCAATCATCGGAAGTTTCCTTTAATGCATAATTCATAATGCATAATGCTTAATTGATAACTAATTATTATATAGTATTGTCAACTGAAATCTATCGGTAAAGAACTGGCATTAGATATTGCTTAGCCAATTATGCATTATGAATTATGCATTCTGCATTAATATAAATGGTCCCAAGAAGGCAAAGTGATGGGTTCTTGCTTCAATGCCTTGAGGATTTTCGGGGTTACAAATTTCTTGTCTACTACGAGGCGGAAGAGATATTCATCCATCCATTCGTCGGTGGCTATAAGATAGCCATCTTGTCCAGTGGTGCCCCAGCTGTTTTCGATGAGCCATTTGATAGGTTCTCCCTTTGCATCGAGGTCAACTCCGGAAAGGGTCATGGCGTGAGAGGATGCGCTTGCCCAAGTGGAGATTCTTTCAGCCTTGTTCATGCCAAACTTGGTGTCGAAGAGAGCTTCATAGTCGAAGTTTTCCAAATCGCAGATGCCTTTTTCTCGGTCGAGGAATTTGCCCACATCGCATGAGAAATACATTGCAGTGCTGTCTTTAATCGACTTGATTGCTGCTTCCTTGAGGTCTTTCATCGGCACATTGAGATATGTCCAGTCCTTTCCGTCGTAGGTGTGGCGGTCATAGTCGATGCGATACACCTTCCAATACTCACGCGAAGGGTCGTTCATCAGCATGACATAGTTGTTCTTAAGGTCATTGCCAAGAAATTCCTTATAGAAAGATTGGGGAGTATAGGTTTTTGTTTCAAGTGCGTTGCCCTTGCTGTCACGCTTTGTCCAAGTGAATTCTGTAGGAGGTTCGCCAAGTGCAAGAGCCAGCATTTTGTATACTTCTCCGAGTTGCTTTGTCTTCATTTCTTGAAGGGTCTTTTCGTCGGCTCCTTTTGCCTTGGCTTGGCGCAGACGCAGGCCATCTTCGCGCAGGCGAGTTGCCATGTGCTTGCGGAAGGCGGCAGTGCCGTTGGATACTTCTGTCTCAGCCATCACTTCGGTTGGCACAACACCATATTTTGAGATGATGTCTACTACTCCGCAGAATGTGCCTCCGTCGGCTATAGGGTTTTGGAAAAGCCATTCCACTTGGCGGTCTTCCATAGGAAGGTCGGAAGTGTCGATCACTCCCTGCAGGAAGAGGTTGGCTTTCTCGAGCTGGTCGTAGAAGAAATTATAGTTTTGAGAGAAAGTGAGTTTCGGAAGGTTGTGCTCAGCCATTGCTTGCCCACGGAGCACGTTGAGGCCTGTGAAGAGCCAGCAGCGTCCGGAAGATTTCTGGTTGGTGATTCCTTTTGTCGTTACTTTGTGAGAGAAGTGGTCGTCAAACTTGTTGCGCACCTTCTCATTGTAAGCGAGTTTCTCGATGCCGGCAGCATTCAAGGCATTATGACGAGCCCTGTTTGCAGCATTGTTCTCATACCCGGCTCTAAAGCCATTGAGCATATCCTGAGTGATAGCTCCCTTCTCCTGTGCCAGCCCCTGCAAAGCACCGGCGGCTAAAAATGCAATTAATACTTTTTTCAACATGGTTATATTTAGATTAGTTTCACAATTCTTTTCCGATTGTCATTCCCCATTCTGCCACATATCCGGTTATAATAGCTATTGTAAAGCTTAAAAATGTTCCAATCAATACATATTCGGTCACCTTAATGTCTCTTGATTTGTTTAATTCTCCAAACCTGAAAATTGATTTGGCTGCCAACAAGAATCCTACTCCCTCAATATTATTGGTGAAAATAAAAATGAGGATTAATATTCTCTCAAGATATCCGATCCATTTTCCAGCATTTGGAAGCCCTTGCAAAGATGGAATATTGGGAACCCAACCATGGAATTCCATAAATAATTTAATAAGTATGGAGGATGGTTTTAGAACAGCAACAAAAGATGTGAATATAATCCATGCGGTTGTAGATAGCCTGGATATTGTCTGGGTTGCAGTCAGGTGCGATTGGAGGTAATACCAGATTAAGAAAATCACACAATAGTGCGCTACTTGATCCCATATAAAATAGGGAAGTTCTTTCTTCCCAAATTGGGTCTTTATAAAATCGATAATGAAATGGGTTAGGAAAATTAATAAAGGTAACCACCAAAGTTGCCAGATTCCTATAAAGCAATATGACAGCGCTGCCTGAATAAGGCTGTGAATGCAATTGGCAGAAATTCTTTCCGAGAGCTTTTTATGATATCTCTTTTCGCATAGATTATCTGATTGGAGAAGGAAGTCTCCAAGCAGATGAGCAGCTATAAGTTTTATGAGCAAGAGTATCATGATTTCCTTGTCTGGTCGGTTATTAGACGTTCAAATCTGTCGATATAGGATTCAATTAGTTCTTCTTTTGAAGATTTTAATGATTTATCCACCATCTGTCGCGATATGTCAAGCATCTGAGCCAGCTCAAGATGGCTTTTTGATGTCTGTAGCCTCAGAAGCATTATTTTGCTTTGGTTTTGAGTCCAAGAGGTAATAATGTCATCCACAAATGCTGTTGATAATCTTAATTCTTCATTGACTAAGGGCCATGGGGTTGAAACCTCCAACCGAGACTTTTGCATTTTATCGAGCAACCTTCCGGACAATCTATAGGCTTCTCCATCGCTCGTTGAAACTGTCTCTGACTGGTAATCAGAACTGCCAATACCAATCGCAATCCTCGCGTCTAAGGGATCTTTTCCTGAAAGTTCCACCTGACTCTTAAGCCAGGCTCGAATTGCAATTGCGGCTTTTGCCGCCATCTCAGCTTTATTGATCTTAAGTTGAAAGGAATCTCCTCGGAAGATTTCAATTGAAACATTGTCAAAGGAGGAGAGGACTTCGGGAATGGATTGCAAGGCATTGATCATAATGTCTCGTTCTGCCAAATTTAACTTGGTAGAATCCACAATATCTCCAGTGATAATGGCTATTGTCCTCATAAATTCCTAATTCGACCGCAAAGATAATAAGATTTTTTTAATTATGCAACCTTTTTTGGTTGCATCTTGCGAATGCAACCTTTTTTGGTTGCATCTTGCGAATGCAACCTTTTTTGGTTGCATCTTGCGAATGCAACCTTTTTTGGTTGCATCTTGCGAATACAACCTTTTTTGGTTGCATATCGAACCCATCTACTTGTCACACCCGTTTTAGGGTACGGTTATTTGAAAGATTTGGTATGCGATGCCTCTTCCTCCGAGACCTGCTTTTTGATGGAGGAGACCGGAATTTAGGATGTGGCCTGCATCTTCGTTGCTGGTCCCGAAGTCAAAATAGCGGTTTTCTGAGTATACATCGTATATCAGACGATACATCAGATAAGTCAGAGTCCCATTTTCCCGTCCGCTATCAGAAGTGGCGATATATTGGCAACGAGCCACTGAATTAGTATCGTAGATGCAGACCGCAGCTTCCGGCTCATTGCCGGTTCCGGCTAAAAATAGTCGGATTCCCTTAGGAAAATACTCTTTGAGAGTCTGCAGTTCGGTTTCAGAATGCACTGGAGTTGCATTATGCCGTCGCTGGAGACACTCTTTTAAGATTGGCATAAATTCAGAAGCATCAGATGTTTCGTGAATCCAAGGATTGTGTATCGAAGCTTTCTTTAAATTTCGCTTTTGGAGAGTATTGAATCCGGGATTTTCCCGCATATCAATTGCGGAAGAGAGATTAAAAGTTTTTATTGAGGCTCCGAATCGGAAAAGTGCGTATAAATCCTCTTCTGCCGGAATGCGATGGTAGATATGTGGCACCGGCTTGTAGATTATTTCTCTGATTCCATTTTCCCTGCACCATGCCATCCAAGTCTCGAAAATCGAGAGCATATCAGTGCCGTCAAAGTGTGAGCGAGGAGTGATCCACCCTCCGTATGTGAGCCCTTCATGAGAGAATAGAATGCGATCCTTGATGTTGGCAGGAAGCAAAACTGCTGGTTTTCCTTTCTTATAAGCTATAAGTGAACAATCAGAGAACCGATCAGAATGATAATCCATATATCTCCTCAAGTGGAGCATAGTGCCCTGACGAGACTCAGCGACAAGACCATCCCAAAGTCCCGCATCCTCAGGAGTGTATAAAGTAATACTCCAATCAGTTTTCATAATTGATCAAATTAAAGAGGCCAGATCAAAATACATGACTCTGGTTCTTTTATCTTCATCGTCATTATTAAGAAACTGATAATTATTCCTTATATAAAAAGGTATTGCGTCCACGTATGCATCTACCGTAACAAAACGGCAGCCTGATTTATTATCGATAATAAAATAATCTTCTATAAATTCTAATAAATAGGTTCCTATGGATTGGTGTTGGGCAATCTTTGCAATTCCCAGGCGTCCAATTTTTATAGCAGGATAACTTCTAAGCCTTTTTTCATTTACAAATTTATGTTTTCTGAATCTATTAAATTCTGTTTTACTTTCAAAATCTGAAATAGAAATTTTGTCATTGGCTAGACTAAAATATGCTAATACCTGCTTGGTATCTTTCTTCTCAACTACATAGGTTACTGCTAATAGGGCATTGCGGTATAGATGAGCCTCGTTTAAGAGGAAATCATTAAGATCTTCGTCCCCACAATCAAAAGAAGTAACGGTGTCTCCAACCATTAATCGACGTACAGTACAGGTCTCTTGAAACTCCTCTCGTGTCATGTTAATTGACCATCATTTTTATGACCGTTTCGTAAGAGCGTCTTATCTGTGCACGTTTTTCAGCAGAAACCTTTGGAGGATTCTGCATTCTTTCTTCGAAGCGACGAGCATCGCTGCCAAAAAGTATTGGTGTTTCTTTTATAGGTCGAGCCATAATACTAAGTGTTTATTCAAGATATGACAATATTATATTGCAAAATTAACTAAATATTCCAACGATTGCAAATTTTGAATCAACTTTTGTTTAGAGCCCATCTCAAATTTATGAGATGGGCTCTAAATTTTCGACATATTTATTGGAGAATTAATATTTTTATAGTAAATTTGCAGATTATGAAGCTAAAAAGCATATCCTCCTCATTAGAGTCGAAATTAAGGCGCATTGACATATCTGTGGCGATTGCATTGTGTATCCTTATTTTGGATTATCTCGCTTCTAATTGGATTGGTCATTTCTTTGATGATTCAGTGACTCTGTCAATAGTCAATAAGCTCTATATGATTGATTCTGAAACAGATGAAGATGTGAAATATTATAATGTGGCCTACGATAAGCAGCTCGTCGCAGTAAAAGATGAATATGGCGACTCTATAGGGAATATAGTCATCACCAACAGGAATGTCCTATTAAAATTCTTGGAGATTGCTGAAAAAGCAGATTATAAATACATATTTATGGATGTCAGATTTGAGAAAGGGAGAGATTCAGAGATCGACTCGCTTCTTTTTTCAAAAATATTATCAATGAGAGATTTGGTAATTTCCGGACATTCATGGGAATCAGGGTATCAGATAGCTGACAGTAATTTGCTCAAAAAGTCAGCTTTTGCCGACTACAAATCTACATATTTCTCTGGCTTCACTAAATTTGAATATCTTCAGAATGATACGGCATCAGTAGCATTAAGGCTTTATCGAAACATCGACGGGGGAGACATCAGTAGGGTTGGTCCGCTTTTTATATCAAATGGTTCGTTATGCCACAACGATTTGTTTCTCGTATTCAATCAATCTGACATTTATGATGAAGAAGATATGGCTATTGATTGCAATCTTTTAGGTGGGGAATATCTAAAAATGAATACAGAAGAAGCCATCATTGCCGAAATGAAAGATAAGATATTAGTTGTAGGGGATCTTATTGCAGATGTTCACAACACTTATGTTGGTGATGTGCCGGGCTCAAAGATATTCGTAAGGGCTTATAAGGCTATACATGATGGCCGGCATCTTGTCAATACTTATCAGTTGATATTCATGCTCGTCGTTTATTCACTATGTGTATATTGTATATTATATGCTCACTTTATTAAGGTGCCTGCCAAGATAAGATCATTTAGTCTGCGTCATCCTTTGATCACGTTTGTTTCATTGCTCTGTGGATGGGGAATCGTCCTTCTGGTGATAAAGATAGCAGTGTTCTTATTATTTCATGATTCGATTATAATCACAATTCCATCATTAGTATTCTCGGTTTTAAGTTTGCCCTCAGAATATAATAAATTTAAGAAAGAATTATGCTGAAAAAATTCAAAATACAAAGACTGATTTGTTGTCTCTTCATTTTTTTATGTGCAGTAGCCGGTTCGATTGCCTACTCAGCTCCTGCTGTCACTCAAAAAACGAAGTTCCGTATTGAGAAACTCTCTACTCCTACTATTCGGATTGGCAATAAGACATTAAAGGTCGGAGACACTTTTGAAGCCGGAGAAGAAATAAAATGGAGTGCCGACGGGCAGTCGATGCTAATAAAAAACATGTCGAATGCCGATCTATTGAGATTCTCAAAGCGAATCAGTGAAAAGAAAGGAAAACTGAAATCGATTTGGGATTTATTCACCGTGATTAATAAAGGCTCCACAAGAGGAGTCTACGATCATATATATCTTGAAAAGAGCGATAATTCAGCTCAATTTCCTGAAAGACGAATAGCTCTTGTGATTGGCAATCAGAATTATCCTTATCTTGCTCCATTGAAAAGTTCGCAGAAAGATGCTGAGGACATTGCATCTGCATTGTTGGATCTGGGCTTTGATGTGATCGAATTGTACGAGACTAANTACTCGGAAATGATGGCAGGTATCAATAAGTTTTCCGGACTGGCTAAAAATTATGATGTGGCATTATTCTATTATGCAGGTCATGGCATTCAGGAAGATCACATCAACTACCTTGTCCCGGTCGATAATATGCTCGACCGTCCTGCCGATCTTCGGGAATGTGTGAGTTGCAATGAAATTGTAGATAAGGTTGAGAGTTCGAATTGTCCCTCTAAGATATTCTATTTTGATGCCTGTCGCGACAGAAAGACATCTTGGAGTCGCTCCGTACTCAACGGCCTTTCGGCAATGGAAGGGGATGCCGGCACTGTGATCGTATTTGCAACTCAATCTGGAAAAGNGGCNGCCGATGGTGAAAGAGAAGGCAATTCCCCCTTTGCCAAGATGCTCATAAAAAATATGGTGACGCCACANTTGTCGTTTCCNGAGATGATGACATCTTTGGTCAAGGACACNTATGAAGCCACAAATCATAGCCAGTATCCTGTAAAAGTCGGTGATCTCATATCCGACTTCCGTTTTAATCCCGGAAGTAATAATGAAAGGCATGTCGCTCCCCAAAAGAGTTATGTGAAAGAGACTGCTCAGCAATCTGATGCAATCTATAGAGGAGATGGATATGATGTATATAGAACAGAAACTTTTCAAAGGGCGCTGAAATATTCTTACGAAGGAAAGTATGCGCAATCAATGCAAGAATTTCTTAAAGAACCTGATAACCCTAAGTGTCAACAAAATATTGCCTATATGTACTTATATGGGGACGGAGTAGAAAAGGATATTGATAAAGCAAGGGAATTGTTTGAAAAAATTGTTGCTGAGGGTTTCAATATCGGCATGAAGGGTCTTGGGGATTGCTATTATGATAGTCAAGACTATGTCAAGGCGATGGAATCGTATAAAAAAGCATTTGAAAATAATCTTGCCTCCTCTGCCAGTAATGTTGGAAATTTATTTGAATATGGACTCGGAGTTCGTAAGGATTTAAAAAAAGCGGCAGAGTGGTTTCAGAAAGGGGTAGATAAAGGGGATGCCATTTGTCAAGTGCGCCTTGCTCTTCTATATTATTACGGGAATGGTGTTCCGGAAAATGAAGAATATGCAAAAAACTTAATAAAAATGGCAGAAGAATCGAAAGATTTATATGCCTGCATATATTTGGGATATTTTTATGAGGAAGGAATCATTGTCTCTCAAGACTATCAAAAGGCTTTCGAAAATTATTTAAAAAGCGCAGAAATAGGAAATGNTAGTNCCNTGGATGNNTTNGGGCGCTTTTANTTANATGGATTTGGAGNAAATGAAGNTTATGAGGCAGCTTNTGAATGGCTTAAGAAAGCTGCCGACTTGGGAAATGGGGAAGCAATGAATCGTATTGGTATGATGTATCATAATGGAGAATACTATTTTGAGCAAGACTTTAAAAGAGCTTTGGAATGGTATAAGAAAGCAGCAGATAAGGGGCAACCGAATGCTATGTATTGGTTGGGAAATATGTATTATCATGGGCAATCCGTACCAGTCGATTACCAAAAGGCCATTGAATGGTATGAGAAGGCAATAGAGAATGACAATGCAGATGCTGCTGTAAAATTGGCAGATATGTATCTGCATGGAGTTGGTGTAAAAGAAGATGGATCTAAATCCTTTGAGTTGTATAAAAAAGCTGCCCTGAAGGGAAATACTTGGGCAATGATAATGGTCGGAATCCTTTATGAAACAGGTTGCGGTGTAGATCAAAATTTTGAAAATGCCAGATCATGGTATGAAAAAGCGGCTGCCCTGGGAGATGATGAAGCGATGTTTGAACTTGCAACCCTTTACGATAATCCTCAGAACTATCCGAAAGAGAAAGGTTTTGTAAAGGATCCTCAGAAGGCTCTCGAATGGCTGCTGAAGGCGGCTGAGAAGAATCATGCTGATGCAATGCGAAATCTTGGAATAAAATATTATAATGGCGATGGAGTCAAAGAAAATAAGAACAAAGCGAAGGAGTGGTTGCTGAAGGCTGAAAAAGCCGGAAGCAAGGATGCAAAAGAACTTTTGAATAAACTTTCTTTTGAATGATACCTTTTCTTATCTAACTTATTTAACTAACTCTACTCTAAATCGCAAATTTTTTATTAACTTTGCCATTGAATCTATAATTCATGAAAAAAACAAATCTAACATACGACTAAAAATGAAATTATTTGCTTCCCTTGCCGCAGGNGCGGCAATCGCATTGACCGCTTTCCCGGCACTCGCTGANCAGAAGGCNACCGTGAAACTCAATCTTGANAAGGTAAATCCTGACTTGACAATCCCTGCCGAAATCTATGGCCAGTTTNCAGAGCATCTTGGCACTTGCATCTATGGTGGCCTGTGGGTAGGAGAAGACTCTCCGATTCCTAANACCAACGGTTATCGCAATGATGTGCTNCANGCTCTCAAAGACCTCAAAGTCCCCGTGATGCGTTGGCCCGGAGGTTGCTTTGCCGACGAATACCATTGGGTAGACGGCATTGGCCCAAAANACCAGCGTCCTGTAATGATCAACAACAACTGGGGTGGAACAGTAGAGGATAATTCTTTCGGNACNCATGAATTNTTCAANCTNTGCGAACTCCTTGAATGCGAGCCATATCTGAGTGGCAACGTAGGAAGCGGCACAGTAGAAGAACTTGCCAAATGGGTAGAATATATCACGGCAGAAAACGGTCCGCAGGCTGAGAGACGTAAGGCCAACGGTCGCGAAAAACCTTGGAAACTTAAATACCTTGGTGTCGGCAATGAAAGCTGGGGTTGTGGTGGCAACTTCACTCCTGAAGACTACGCCTCAGAATATCGCCGCTATCAGACTTATTGCCGCGACATCAGTGGCAACAAACTTTATAAGATTGCTTCCGGAGCCAGCGATTATGACTACAACTGGACTGATGTCCTCATGAAGAAGGCTAAAAACCACATGAAGGGTCTTTCTCTCCATTACTATACCGTGAAGGGATGGAACGGAAGTAAGGGTTCGGCAACCAACTTCGACAATGACGACTACTATTGGACTCTCGGCAAATGCCTTGAAATCGAACCTGTCATTATGAAGCATGATTCTATCATGAATGTTTATGACCCCAATAAGAGAGTCGCCCTTCTCGTCGACGAATGGGGTACATGGTGGGATGAAGAACCCGGAACAATCCCCGGACACCTTTACCAGCAGAATACAATGCGCGATGCAATGGTAGCAGCCCTCAGCCTCAACGTGTTCA
>WFLX010372676.1_pt1 | contig 16723 bp, 6 predicted proteins | sample 4967041 | NCBI WGS metagenome assembly WFLX01 (sample SAMN12857096, study PRJNA449069) | gut metagenome | isolation source: stool from male and female vole | host: Microtus ochrogaster | place: USA:Florida | collected 2017 | reverse complement strand
GGATAGAAATTGGTGTATCTGTCTTGCGACATTCCGAATGTCTGTCCGCCTCCGAGACCGAGCACTCCTACCACTGTGCCCATCATCAGACCACCCTGGTTGTTGAGCCTTGTCTGAATCTCATCGAGATAAATTAGGCGGCCGCTGTCGATAAGTTTACCCTCCCAGTTTTTGAATTCCTCAGGGAATTCCTCGCTTGAGAACATATATGTCATGTCGTAGGCCAGTCCTACACCGAGGCGGCAGAGCTTGGGAGTCATGTGGCGCCAGTAAGCGTGTCCGGAGTCGGCTCCGTAGCCGCTGAATCGGATAAACCAGTTGAGTTTTATTTCGGCGATTTTGTTCATGAAGGCATCGTCTTTATCCCATTCAAACTGGATTGTGACATCGTTTGGGGTAAGCTCGGGGATTGCGGGAATCTTCACTTTTCGGCCGCTTTCGCCGTCAAAGACGCAGTCGTGCTCGGTGATTGGGAGAGTCAGGAATGCCTCCATAAAGGGATTTACTTCCTCGAAGTAGGCCAAGTCTACCCATTCGGGAGATACCTTGTTGAAGCAGGCCTTTACCTTGACGTCTTTCAGAGTGTAGGGAGAGAAGTATCTCACACCGAGCTTGCCGTCTTCGCGTATCCAGATCTGGAGTGGGGCAGTGGTATAGAATCCACGTTCCTGGTTGTTGTAGAATGTTGTCCGTGGCTCATCGGCGAGAAACATTGTGCCGAGATTGAAGCGCCACTGCTCGTCGACAGCTACATAAAGGAGGCCTGACTGCTGCTCTGGGTGGCGATATTCGATGTTGATGCGTGCGATCTTGCCAGCTTCAAGCTGAAGGTCGGAAAATTCGTAGGTCTGCACGAAGTCATCTCCTTTGTCGCGGCTTGAGACGATCTCCACGTAGCCGCTTACGGGATGCTCGGAGGGGAGAGTGGTGAAGGTGAAGGAGCCACTTGGGTCGTAGATGTCGTAAGATTCGATTGTGTTTGATCCTTGGTAAGCGCCTCCGGCCTCGAGGGAAGTGGGAACATCTTCATTGAATGTCACCGAGACTTTCTTTATGTGGCGCCACTGCGACATATTCGGCATGTCGATGTCTACACTGACCTTGGCTGCGATATGCTCAAGAATCACTTCTGAGCTGAAACCTTCTTTGCTGAGGGTGAAGGGCACTTTCTTGTAGCAGTAGACTCCGTCGAGAGGCTGGGCTCCTTTTTCGTTGACCAGCCATGGGTCTTCTGTGTATTCCGGAGCTTTGAGGCTTAGGCCGTCTGCTTCATTGATGGTAGCGAGGCAGAGGAGGCTGTAGTCGCCATATGGAAGTCCTTCGATTGATATCTGGGTGTTGTGGGTGTTGACCTTGCCGTAGTAGTGAGGCATTATCTTGCCGTTCTTGTCAGCTACCAGCCAGTTGAGTTCAGCTATGGGAGCCTTTGTCTCTTCGCCGTCGGCGCGGGTGATGATACCTACAGGGGAGGCGTCGGTAGAAATATTGAACACTGCTTTTCCATCACCGGGGTTGTCAGTCTTGTTCAAGATGTCGCGAGACAATTCATCTTCAGCACATCCGGCGAGAGTAAGGAGAGAGATAGCCAGAAATATATTTTTTGTGTATTTCATCTTCGTTGCTCGTTTTAGTCTGCGTTTTTAATTGCCCTTACATAAGCGAAAGCCTCCATTGGCCACTGGAACTCATCCATATTGCTGGTGTCTCCCCAGTTAAACATAAAGCGGAATGCTCTTGCGTGTCCTCCCTTGCAAGATGCGTTGGAGTTGGTCCAGTATACGGCGTCCTTGCCGAAAGCGGGATTTGCAGCAGTGCTCTTGTCGCTCTTGTAGCCGCCGATGGGAAGAATAAGTACGTTGCCCGTATCGTTGGAAGTAAACTTCATGTAGCGTTTCTTTCCGCCTACCTTGGTTGGAGTCAGTACGTCGCCCNCTGNCGCGTGCACTGTCACTGTNATGCTNTCTCCATNNCCAGCTGTATAGNTGCTTNGGATTTCTGTGCCTTGTGGGCAGAGTCTTCTGAACTCTTCGAGGGTTGCCACATGATATCCTTCTGGGCATGGCATGTGAGAGTAGTTGACCCAAGGCATGTCCTGTGTCTGGCCGCCGAGATTGTTGCTTGGGTTGTAGCCCATATAGGGGACGTAGCCGTACTGGCGTCCGAACTGATATATGTTGCCTAAGGCTCCGAGCCAGTTGTTGATGTAGGTGTCCTCAACTGACATTCCGTCTACTGGGTAAATCTGTTTGCTGAGTTCCGGCCCTGTGCAGTTGAATGCCATCCATGTAGCTCCTGCGATCTCTACAGTCTCGATAGTATTAACCTTGTTGTCGATTACCTTGATTTCCACGAAGTTTGTTTTCCCGTGCTCATCCTTGAGGTTGAGTATCACTGAGTAGCCGAGACGTTTGTTGGGTTCTACTGTGACGTTGAGTGAGGAAATATAGCCTTCGTCGACTTTTACCGGCTCGTTGGCTGTGACCTTGAACGTTTCGATTGCTCCTTCTGTAGATGTGAGGCTTATTTTTGTGTCGGAGAGNAACNCGAGTTTCATNTCTTTCGCGNCGNNGGTANGAACGGTCACTACGTTTTTGCNATAATCCACTTCAACTCCTNCTGGGATTGATGAATTGANCTTGTCGATGAAGATATCGNGGCGGGNTGATGGGGAGGCTGCTGTTGAGTTTCCTTCTTCCCAATCCTTGTAGGTAAATGAGCCTCCTACAGTGGAGTTNACGTTNGTGATCTGAAGGGTGTAGACCTTGTTGCGTTCTACGGATGGGAGAGTGGTAAGGATATTGACGGGAGTATCGCCGTATTCTCCAAGAACTCTTACATTGACAGGGCGGCTTGATTCAAAAATCATGAACATTCCATTTTCAACACCTTGGAATGGCTCGTCAAATTCGCGGGAGAAAGTCACAGTTGCCTCGTCGGGCATTGCTCCGCACGGGAAAACGAATGATGATGCGGGTGCATCTTCCACGATTACTTTATTGATTATGATGTCTGGATCGATAGTGTTTGCGAAGTCAATTCTTGCCACTCCGCGTCTCATCTCTATCTCGAGGCGACCGTTGCTCAGGTTTTCCTCGCTGAAGTCGATAGATCCGGAGTAGAATATCGGGGATTTGAGCTCACCAGCCTTGCAAGTGACGGTAGTCTTCAGAAGAGCCTCTTCTTTCATTCCGACTTCTGGCTTGAGATCGATTCCTGACACACAGTATACTTTTGTCGTGCCGTCGGTCGGCAGAGCTATGCCTTCTGCATAGGGGTCCTCGATATCGGTGCGGAGGAAGAATTCTCCAGCCTTGAAGTGGTAGACGTTGACCTGCGACATCAAGTCAGCAGCGNCCTNTGCCGANGCCTTGANGGGAACACCCTTGANAGANANTGGGACTGTNCCTTTCATTCCNTTGCCTTCTGTTGAAGTTNGCTNGTTCTGGTCAGTACATGCTGTAGTTGACAAGAGGGCCATACCAGCAATAATAGCGGTCTGAGTCTTGAAAAATACCTTGTTCATGTAGATTTACTGATTTTGTTACTGATAAGACGTTTGTTTTATTTGCTTGCAAAATTAGTAAAAGTTGTTTAAAATTTCCAAATTTTTGAGCTCAAAAAAGCGAAATGAAACAGAAGTTTAATATGACATAACTTTTTAATATTTATGTAATTCTGATGTCATGCCCTTGTAATGGAATAGGGAAGGTAGATGCAATTGGAGAGGGCTGGAAAGGAGGGATGGTTTAGGATTTGAACTCGGATGGGCGGACGCCGAATTGCTTCTGGAATAGGCGGGAGAAGTAGCTGCTATTGTTGATGCCTACCATGTAGCTGACTTCCTGGACGCGGTATTTTCCTTCGGCAAGATATTCGGCGGCTTTCTTCAAGCGCGAGAGCTGAATCAGTTCGTGGGGTGTGACATCGGCAAGGCTGCGGATTTTGTCGTAGAGACCGCTGCGGCTGATGCCGAGGCGTTCAGCGAGGAAATCGACATTGAGGTCTGGATTTGCTAAATTCTCGTTGATTAGTTCCTGCATACGTGCCAGCAACTCATTGTCAACCTGTGTGGGGGCAAGAGTAGTAATGGGTTCGAATGGAGAATTCGAATATTTTTCCCTCAAGCAGCGACGCATCTCAAGCAGATTTTCAATACGGGCATCAAGATATCCAATGGAGAAGGGCTTTTCTACGTAGGCATCTGCTCCGCAACGCATTGTCTCTATCTTGGAGGTGTTGTCGGTCTTAGCTGTAAGCATCACAAATGGGATATGGCTATAGTTCTCATTCTCTCTGATAGCCTTTAGGAATTCCACACCATCCATCACAGGCATCATCCAGTCGCATATGATAAGACTTACCGTATTGCGGGCCATCAAGTCGAGGGCCTCCTTGCCATTGGCAGCAGTAATCACCTTATAGTTAGACTCGAAATGAGAGGCAACAAACTTAAGCATCTCCTCGTTGTCATCCACGACGAGGAGGACTGGCCTGCCGTCTGTATCAAAGTCTGAGGAGTGAATCGAAGACTTATCATCTTCTTCGAGGTCAGTCTCCGTCTTGTCAGATGGGATCGCTCCCTCCTGATTCAACGGCAAAATAGCCATGAAACAGGAGCCTTTCCCAGGAGTGCTGTCAAGTTCAATAGCACCTCCATGGGCTTCTGCCACACTTTTCACGATTGAGAGTCCAAGACCAGTGCCACCCTTTGACTCGTTGATATTGTCGAGCACCTGGTAGAATGGTTTGAAAATCTTGTCACGATTTTCCTTTTCAATTCCAATACCATTGTCAGCCACGCTGATCATAAAATGCTTGCCATCTGGAAGCGTAAAGCATTTCACCTCAATAAAGTCTTTGGTGAATTTGCGTGCATTATTGATTAAGTTGCTGACCAACTTTGTAAAAGCCTCCGGATCGATATCCGCGACCAATTCAGCATCCGGACACTCCACCTTAAGGACTATCCCCTTATGCTCGAGGGAAGGGCGGAAACGCTCCGCGATACTTTCTACAATCGGGACAACGCGTTCATGGCGGAAGCCCATAGGCAATCCATTGTCTTCCACTTTCTTGAAGTCAAGAAGCTGGTTGACCAGTGAGAGCAGACGGCGCGAATTGCGATCGATGACCTTGAGATCCTCCTTCACGGGGGCACTGAATTTTTCAGAAGAATTAAGGATTTTCTCGAGAGGACCAATGATGAGGGATACTGGAGTGCGGATTTCATGCGCCACGATGGTGAAGAAATTCAGCTTCGACCGGAACATCTCCTTCTCCTTGTTGCTCGAAATGCGGTCTAGCTCTTTGATGTGGGCTTGCTGCATCCGCTTGACTACAAGATAGACAAGAAGGATGAGTAATGCAGCTCCAAGCACGTAGTAGATGATTTTCATCCATACTGAAGCATACCATGCAGGATGCACGACGATGCGGAGCGAAATGCCCTCATTGTTCCAGACGCCATCACTGTTGGCAGCCTTTACCCTAAGAGTGTAAGACCCGGGAGGAAGATTGGAATAGGATGCACGGTTCTCCTTGCCGGAATCGAGCCAGGTCTTGTCGAAGCCTTCCAGACGATACTTATAGGCGTTCGCTTCCGGACGCGCATATGAGAGAGCCGAGAAATATATACTGAATGTGTTTTCAGTATAGTCAAGATCAAGGCAGTCAAGGTCGTTAAGAGATACTTCCAGCGGGCCAGACCCAACCGATATCGGTCGGTTGAGAATGTCGAGACCAGTAAACTTCACGACCGGAGGGTTGGTCNTNCCAATCATATGCATNGGGTCTACGCANGANAGTCCNTGTACNGTNCCGAGATANANNTTGCCGTCGGAAGAGGTGAGCATTGCACCTGGAAGGAATTGGCTGTCGCTCAGCCCGTCCGCAATGTTGTAAAGGCGCTTGTTGNCATCCTTGATGNTAAGAAGTCCGCNGCTTGTGGCAATCCANANTNCCGAACCGAGCCTGCNTACTGATTGAGGGGTAAGATTATCAAGCCCCTCATTGNTAGGTAAGAATGAATCTGAAGTGNGATTATATACGCAAATCCCATCGGGNGTGGCTATGTAAAGGTCGCCATTGCCGTCTACTGTCATGCTATGGACATGGTTGTTTGGAAGACTTCCTTCTTTCTTAGATGATTGATATGACTTCCATTCCTCTTTTGAGGAGTCATAACGGTGGAGCCCTCCTCCCGGAGTGGCAATCCATAACATTCCCGAATGATCTTCCACGATGCCGGTGATCCAAGCATTGAGTCTTTTGATGGGGCGGAAGATATTCATGTCTGCATCATATCGGGCAAGCGTCTCTGTAGCCCCCATCCATATGTCTCCCTTTCGGTCTTTGCATATCGCATAGCAACTGTAGCTCATGCCTCCACCGTCGATATTCACTGGAGTCCACTTTCCTGAAGCAATGTCGAGGCTACCGGCTCCTCTTGAATATGTGCCAACCCAGATTCTTTCGGTGTCAGCACAGAGAGCACTGACGTTTTCAGGGTCGTTTGAGCCCGTAAGGTGGTAAGCGGTGAAATTTTCATTATCAGGATTGTAGCGGGATAGTCCTCCGTCGGCTGTGCCTATCCAGATGTCGCCGTTGAAGTCCTCACAAAGTGAGACAGCCACGTTGCCGCTCAGTGAGTTCATGAATCTTGAGTGTCGCCAACTTCTGAATCGCTGTGAGCCTGCGCTGACATAGTTGACACCGCGATAATAAGTGCCGACCCAGATGCCGCCATCTGAGTCCTTTGTCACGGGATACACAAATCGGTCGCTAAGGCTTTGCGGGTCAAGCTCGTCAGCCTTATATACCTTGCATTCTCCTGTGACTGCATTGACGAGTGTAAGGCCACTGTCAGAGCCAACAAGAAGCATCGTGGGGGTGTATTCGGTGATGGAGTGTATGTGCCATAGATTCCATGCCTCTCCGGCGTGGGTGGCGTTGATAGCTTCTCCGGTACGTGGATTAAATCGCACAAGACCATTCTCCCATGTGCCGAGCCAATAGTTGCCATGTGAGTCAGCCGTCATGGCGAGAGCACCCCGCTGGAGTGAATTGTCGGCTATCTTTATGTCAAGCGGACGAAACTGGCGTTTGGTGGCATCAAACCGATAGATGCATTCCTTCGAAGCATTGCTTAGTGCCCACACTACGTCGTTGGAGTCGATGTAAATGTCGCCTATATAGTCATCCGTCATAGGAAATCGAAAGTTCCCTGTCACAACGCCGGAAGGATTGATAAGAAAGACTCCCTGTCTGTCTACTGATACCCATATGTTGTCTCGGCTGTCGACTGCTATGTCATGGATTATGCCTGAAATGCGACCTTTTATATCATCGGAATATTTCAACGGCATCGGCAGAAGTGACTCCGTGACTGGGTCGTAGGTGTAGAGCATATGGTCGGTGCCTACAAGCAGCCCACGATGATNTTTCGCGAGCGACAATACATAGACGTCTCCTNACCCTTCGTTCTCNCCTGGGATNANNACTTNTGGAGAGGAGCCANCATAGCGCACCAGACCTCCATCGGATCCAAACCACATGAATCCATCCTCATCCTGCACTATAGCGCGGACGCAATTGGATGGGAGTCCGCCATCAGTAGTCAGGTGAGTGAAACTAAAGTCCGGAGCCTGAAAAGCCCCTTGGACTGTATGGGCTAAAGTAAGTATGAGGGTCAGTATGTAAAGTCTAAGAGTCATCTTGTCTTAATTCATAATTCTTAATGCATCATGCATAATTATTTTTTACTGCGTAGCCAATTCTGCATCATGAATTCTGCATTATGCANTTAAAAGAGTATGGCCATTGGGCATCGCCNGGGTTGNCGTCGCCGTCGATGTTTTGCCAGTGTTCGGTTGGNGCTCCCATCACTACGAGCCAAAGATTGGTAATACGTTTGTCCTCGGGCGTAGTATAGGCAAGTGAGCCTTTTGAATCGGAGTGCATTTCTCCGTAATAAGTATTGCCATCAGCATCCACCGCCACAGTGCCGTAGCGCCATCCGGCTTTGGCCTTCTCTTTGGTGAAATACCCTTTTCTTCCCGCTTCTCCTCTGAAATCGACGGTCAGGGTCTTCCCCTGCTCAGGAATTGGGAGAGGAATGGCGTTGAAACCATAATTCTCCGGGGCATTTTCCGGGGCGACACGTTGCCATCCGCCTCCTGCATCTACTAGTTTCGTACTCCATTGGTTGGCGTACGGGCGTGCGTTTGCGCGGACACGGTCAATATCCCAGTTGATGAGGCGAGCATAGTTGCTCCACATCTCATCGTTAAAGGCCTCTTGGCTTGTTCCCGTCAGTCGCTGATAAGTCATCACTGGATCCTCTCCGCGTTGTCCTTGCCTGAAGAGCTCGGCAATGAATGGGCGTCCATACTTTTCTCCCCATAGTTCAAGAACGTAGGGGGAGTGGTAGATATTGTCGATATGTAGGAATGCCTTGTGGGTAAGGTCGCGGAATGCATTGAGGTGATAGTTCTCGTCGGTTTGCCAGTCAGGATTTACTTGCCAGAGCATCCATTGGGAAGCCATCTCGAAGATTCCTGCTCCACCCCATGCTTCGCCCTCTCCATCGCAAGAGATCTGGAGCTGGAAAGAATGCCCTAATTCGTGGGCGATGCAGTTTAGTTTCTCGTCTTGCACACGGTTTGGCGCAATCCAGAGAGCACCAATCTGACCATCGTAGTCGCCTCCGTAAGCAGTCCCTTCGAGGGAATAGTCGAGCATCACCATCATCTTGTATTTGTCGGCTTTTGAGCCGGGCGTTACGAATGCGAGGTCATTGTAGAAGAAATCGTAGAAACTCTGGAGTTTTGCGAGCAGATTAGCGAGATCAACTTTCATGTTTTGGCCTTCGAGGTCTGGAGCCGTAGTGATGTTGTCGCCGAAACCGTCTGCCCAGAAAAGCACGATGTCGGGAGTCTCAATCATGCGGTGGAAACTCCATTTCGATTTTGGGTCGTTGAGATCGATCTTCCGCAGGTCGGCGGGAATATAGATTTCCTTTCCTTTATATGTGACGATCGGAATATCTGCATTCACCCGGTATGCCTCCTCATCGTTGAGGGCTACAGTGTCGGGCTCTGATGGATCTACTACCTGAGCAGATGAAGAAAACGCCAATGCAAGAAAAAGAGATAGGTATGAATGTTTCATGTGCTGATAGGGAAATAGGGACGGCCCTGGAAATGCGGGCCGTCCCATCGAACCTAATAAATGCTCTTATTTAAAATTATAAGTAATACAGAGCTTCACTTTCTTTTCTACACCATTCTTGGTGTAGACGAGCACCGGACGCATAGTGATGGACTCACCGGCTGCTCCGGCATCCGAACCGAGCTTGCCGAGGGTAAACACGCTTCCATTGATCTCGTAGTAGATCACCTGGTTGTTGCCCCAGTTCACGGCATTGCCGTTTTTGTCTACCCAATAGCCAACATTAGCGGTCGGCATGTCAGAGAGCGAGCCATCAGCATTCTCGTTGAAGACCACTATCTTGCCTTCTTGAGCAGTCTGCTTTTCGCCAACTTCAGGCTGCACTATTGCTCCGGCAAGGCTCCCCACAGGCACTCCGAAGAAGTCGGCTACTTCTTGATCGGCGATGTCATAAGAGCCAGCTATCCAATCTTCATCAGCGGAGCTGACAATAAGATCAAGATTGCCTACGAGCATATCTCCTTCCATGCTGTAAGTGGCTATAAGGGGTTCCTCGTAATTGGCAAGCGAGGTGCCCTCAAGTGTGATAGCATAGGGGAACTGCGGGTCGTTGGTCTCATCTTCATCCCAACCATGACTCATGTAGNCTTCAGGAGAACCCTGGACCACAAGGAACAGATGGTCTGTACCTGCCGGAACTTCAAATGATAGAGAACCCTGAGCATCCTTGCCCACAGTGCCGTAAGTACGTTTGCTTCCAGAGAGGGCGACAAAACCATATCGCCATCCCATATTCTCAGCACCACCACAGGCATTGTAGCGAGACGGACGTCCGATTGCAGCCCCGTCGCCATTCTCAATGTTGCTCTTGTCGCTTGAAGCGATAGCCTCTCCATATCCAAGACCACGGAAGTTTACAGTTACCTTACCCTTTACAGGGTCGAGAGGAATTACATTGAAGCCAGTGGCCCCAGGACAGTTCTCGTAAGCAATCTGGTATTCGCCATTGTCATTGCGAACAAATACGGGATTATATCGACCCTGATAGCCGTCGCTATACTGGCGNANNCCATCGATNNCGTAGGTNGCCATCTTCATNGCATAGTCGAAGAGTTCCTCNCGNGTGCGNTTGTANTCNTTGCCGTTGTANAGNCGNGTGTAGGTCATGATGGCATCNTCNGGATATTCNCTTTCACGCCANAGNCGTCCGTANGCTTCNACNCCATGTTTNTCCACCCANTAGCTCTGNAGCCANTAGGANGCATANCGTTGGAATTCATGGTGGAAATGNCGGTGGCANTTGTTGAGCCATTCGAGATAATTGTAGGAAGTGAACTGTTCTTCCGGATAGTCCTGGAATGACTGCCACTGGGCACACTGCTCCCAATAAGCACAGCCACCGTTACCACTGCCGTCAGGGCCAATCAGACCGTAACGCCAACCGTGGCGCATATTATCTTCAGCACCTTGATAGAGCTTGTCACAGTAAGTCTGGTACTGGAAGGAGTGTCCGATCTCATGAGCAATTGTCGAGCCTACCGGGTGGCATGTGGCGGGAGTCACCCACAGGGCTCCGATTGTGTTGTCATAACCGGAGCCTGTGGCTACCCACCATTCTGGTGTAGGATCGAGAAGATAGATTTGCATCTTGTACTGGTCGAGGTAACTCTTTCCTTGTCCGAGCACCGACATGCCAAGACGCTCAATATTGGTAGTGAAGAATTGTTCTGCCTTCGCAAGAAGATCGTCTATATCCACGCGTGCATCCGCGGGCACTTCCTCTCCATTGGGGTCGTCGCCGAAGTAAGGGTCCCAGAATACGAAGAAGTGTTCCGACTGTGCGGAGCGGCAGAACGACATCTTGGAGTCGCTGCGCAGAATGCGGTCGCCACCATAGTCTGAATTATGGAAGAATTTGTCGTAGTCTTTAATCTCGGACGGATCGAGTACGATTACGTCGCCTGGTTTTTGAGTGACTTTGAAGGTGCGTGTCTGGTCGAGAGCTTTGAGGGTCAGCATCACGTAGCGTTCCGCTCCGGTACTGTTGGCCTTGGCGTTGAGTGTCATGCTGACGATGCCGCCGGCACCTTTCTCTGGAGTGAAGGAGAGCCAGTTGACTTTGCGGTCAGTCTCTATGGTCCAGACGGTTCGGGAGGTGAACTCAATGATTTCTGAGGCCACATCTCCATCGAGGACAATCTCCTCGATGTCAGCCATCTCGATATATGAGCCGGAGAAGACTTCTTCATCACTCTTGCAGGAGTTGAAGCCGACCGCGAGGCAGGCTGCCATAAATGCGGAAAATATATATCTTTTCATTATTATTTAGGTTTAATTGCTTATTGGCTTAGAGTCTAAGGGTTTAGCAAGAATCTAAACCCTTAGGATCTTATGCTCATAAACTTTATTTATGTACTGCCTTCTTCAGGCTTGCCTTGGCTTTATATACAGGTTTCGCAGCTGGCTCCTCACCGAGGGGAGATTCCTCCCCTGTGACAGTAGCATTGATGGTGAATGTATAGGACTTGCCGTTGGCATACAGTCCGTAGACAATCTTATAAGTGTCGCCCACACGGCAAGTATAGTCTTCTAATGGTGGCATCAGACCAAGATAGAGAGTGTACTCATCCTCTGGATACTCCTCATCATAACCGTAGTAAGCTGCGAATATACGTCCGTCAGGTCCCCAGCCGGCAACGGAGCCATCCGCTCCATACCAATAGGCAGGGTCATCCTTCTGCCAGAATNTGGAGCCATCGGGCTGCACGGCATAGNGTANNACTGAAGTGANGTCATTGATGCCAAGAGCAGCCTTGACAGCGGCGGCATCAAATTCAATCAACGCTCCTTCGTATCCTACATTCCATTCACACTCAGTATTAAGCACGAGGTTGCCTGCGTTAGTGGCAGCCATAATATCAGCTAAGTAGTCATGAGCAGCTGTAAAGCCCTCATCAGCATCCCCCAGGCTCCAATTGAGCTTGATTTCTGCAATTTTATCATTTGCTGTGAAAGCGTAGATGACTGTAATAGGCGCGAGTACTGATGGATCGTCGTGAGGCATGATGCCTATGCGGAGGTTGTTGTATTCGTCTGTTTCTGTGTCGCTGGTGACGATGCGTGCGATAAAGATTACAGCGTCATCGCCCCAACCGAAAGTTCCGTCATTCCTATACCAATGACCCTGACCATCAGCGGTATAGTCTTTTGAGTAGTTGCCTTCTCCATCTTTGCCAAGACCGGTAGCCTCGCTGAGATTGGAGATGCCGAGTGCATTGCAGATGGCTGCAGCATCAATTGGTAGAAGTGAGTAACTGTAGTCGTTGCGATACATCTGCTTCACTGTGTATTCCGTAGTATACACTACGTTTCCTTCAATGGCAGCAGCCTCTACTATTTCTACGAAGAGGTTGTACTCTACAATCTTATCGCCATATACTGCGGCGAAGTGAAGAGTAACTGAATTGCCTGCAGTGAAGACACCTGGCATAGGAGCTACGGTGAATGTGTTGGTCTCTACTTCGGTCGGGAAGCAAGCATATACTGAAGCATCATCGCCCCATGAGCCCGGATTACCGTTCTTGTCAAACCAGAAACCCTCGTTGCCAAGAGCATCTCCTGCAGTTAGTACCTGATCGTAAGATCCATCAGCCTTGACTCCTACCCAAGTGATAGCATCCCAGGAAGGAGCACCGAGTTCGGCGATAAGACCATTGAGGTCGAATTCTACAGCGGTAGTGGTGTAAGATCCATTGTATTCACACTTCATTGAGAGGTCGTGGGTAGCTACGACTCCACCAGTGACAGCCTGGCGCTCGATGACCTTATAGTCGATCACAATAGCGAAACGGAAGTCTCCATAGATGAAGCACTCGATAGCCTGATAATGGTCGCCGGGAACTGAGCGGCCAGGGAATTGTCCGACACTGAAGAAAGTATCGACACAACCACCTTCATCCTCATCATAATAACCTGCCCATTCGGTGAAGAAACGCGAATCTGCTTCCGACCATCCAGCTTCAGTAGCATTGCCATTGTATTTGAACCAGTGGCCCCAGATACCGTTTGTACGGTTGTTTTGGTTGGTGGGCTGGTCCATATGGGTTGTGCCTTGAATCACGACGTTTAGGAATTCGGGAGCTCCTGGAGCCTCGCATAGACCGTTGATTACCTCTTCTTCGGTCAGATTGAAAGCCTTAGCCATGAGCTGGGTGTCGATTTCAAACGATTTGGTCGACCAGATTCCGTCGGGAGCGGCATAATCCTCAATCTCGACATACTGGATTTCATTGGCATTGATCACCTGAGCCAAGGAGTCGGCGATATGCTTCTGGCGAGCCTGCTCTGCCAATTCAGCATCCGTAAGGATGTGGGGCTTTGAGAAGTCGGTGTTGTCGCCGCATGACGCCACTCCAAACATCAGAGAGGAGAGTAGGGCTGCTCCACCTAAAATATATGATAGTTTTTTCATCACTTTTCTTTTTTAGAAATCAATAATAAGTCTGCTTCAGCTTGATGTTAGCCTTCATTGCGGGTTCTGGAATCGGGAAGAACTTCCATTTTGTCTCAGTGGTAGCTTCCTTGCAGAACCATGATTTGCCATTCCACACACTGCGTCCATCGCTCATCTTGAAGCGGATGAGATCCTGACGTCGGTGCATCTCTCCGGCGAATTCCCAGCCGAGATCGTCGAGTAGTCCACCGAATTCAATGTCAGCNCCACCTTCGTTGGTCAAGATGTGAGTAGACCAGTTGGAGTAGCCTTCTACAGGATAGTTGTCAAGGCCNTAAGCATAGGAAGATCCACCCTTGAGATCGGCAGCTGTGCGGGTNGCAGCNCCTGTCTTNTCGAAAGCACGNCGGCGNACNGAAGTCACGAGGTCNGCNGCAGTCTGCTCGTCNCGNCCGAGACGGAGAAGACATTCNGCCTTCATCATNAGCACGTCGGCATAGCGGAAGATNGCGATGTCNGTAGCTGTGGTGCCCTGNTTGTTNCCACCGGGAATCTCAAACTTATGNATTCTGGCNCCNTCTTGCTGATAGCAGCCAGGGCTGGAGACGTGGTGACACTCAATGCTATAGTTGAGTTTGCCTGTGCCGCTCCAATCGTCGGCATCGAAGGGAATTGCTTCTCTTTCGTTTTCGTTAAGAAGATAACCTGGAGTGTAAGTGTCATCGCTATTCTTCTTAGCGTAATACTGCTGTCCGTATGCCCATGTATATTTCATGCGGAGGTCTTCCATATCATAGTTTTTCATGAACTGAGGGATAGCACACGAGCCGTTGTATCCTGCTGCCGTTGACCCGTATGCCTCCAGACCGGTCTGCGGGAATGCGTAGCTCTGCATTGTCCAGTTAGAAGTGTGGGTTCTATCCTGCGGGATTGCGAAAATCACCTCAGCGCATGTGCCGATATTCTCACGGAATGGTTCGCGGTAGTCAGCAGCAAGTGAATACTTACCTTCATCGATGATGGTTTCGAGCTCTGCGAGAGCATTGCTCCAGTTGCTGTCGTCGTTGGTGTCCATCCAAGCGTTCTTCATCATATACATCTTGGCGAGTGCCATACATGCAGCATACTTGTTGCCGTAGCCGAATACCTTTTCGTCGCCAATGTTGTCGCGTACTTCCTTGAACTCATTGAGAGTATAGTCGAAAACAGTTTCAATTCCCTCTTGCTCAGGGAGCCAGCCAGCTTCATGCTCACCCGGATAAAGGATGGGAACATTGCCGAATATGTCGATGAGATGATAGTAGAACATAGCGCGATAGAAGCGCACATGAGCGCGAGCCACTGCATTCTCTTCTGTGTCCGGCATGTTGTCGAGCACGCGGTTGCAGTAATTGATACCTACATATGAGAAGCTCCAAGCTCCGTCAAACCATCCGTTGGTTTCGCTCCAGTTATGGTTGTGGAGGTCGATATAGGTAGAACCCCAACCGATACCTGGACGTGCGGGTGTTACGAATTCGTCGGATGATTCTTCGAGAAGATACCAGATGCCACCCCAGTCGGTGACGAGATAGCGGTAGTTGGTGACCGCAGCCCCGAGCATCTGGGTAAGCTCCCGATTGTTTGACAGGTCGAGATTGCTGTCGGTAAGCTGGTCGTAGATAGTCTCGTCAAGATTCGTACACCCCATGGTCATCAACATGGGCGAAACTGCCAAGGCTGCAAGTATATTTTTAATATTTCGTTTCATATCTGTGTCAAGATTTAGAATGTAACCTGAAGTCCGACAGTATAGCTGCGGGTTGTAGGATATTTGTCGCGGTCGTCGATACCGGGGGCAAGGAAGTAGTTGCTAACCTCAGGGTCAAGACCGCTGTATTTGGTGATTGTGAACACGTTGGTCATAGAGCCGTAGATGCGGAGGTTGGAGATAAACTTCGTTATGCTTCCCTTGAAAGGTACACGGTAGCCTAGAGTAAGGGATGACAACTTGAAGAAGTCACCGTTTTCAAGATGGTCGCTCCAGAAGCCTTGGTCCATGGAGTTGGAGAGTGTCACCATGAGTTGATTGCCGTTTGCGTCAAGTTCCGGAACGAGAGCTCCATCGACATATTTGACTGCGGGATGCAGGTCAGCTGCTGATTTAAGACGGTTGTATGCGATTGAGTTATTTTCGTAGAAGCAACGCTGTGCATTGAGGATCTTATATCCGAACTGACCGGTGAACTGCATTGATAGGTCAAAGTCACGGTAAGAGAACTGGTTGCCCCAACCGAGGGTCAATTTGGGGGCTCCGTTACCGAGGCGCTGGCGGTTCTCTTTAGTGTTGAGGCTTGTGCTGAAAGGTTTTACTGTCCATCCACCGTTGCCATCGCTTACTTCCACGAGGGCAAAACCATTCTTGTCATAACCGACGCATTTCAATCCAAAGAAGTCACCAAGAGTATGGCCAACTTCCATGCAGTGGGTGGATACAGAGATAGGGTCAGAGATGCCGCCCAATTCCTGGAAGTTATCAGTCTCGTAGAGATCGTTGCTCAAACTGAGCAGTTTGTTGGAATTGTGAGATAATGTGAGAGTTGTTTCCCATGAGAAGTTGCGTGTTTCTACTGGTACTCCGGTAATTAAAAGTTCCTGACCAATATTTCGCATTGAGCCTACGTTTGCAAGGGTCAAAGGATGTAGATTTGGTGGTACGGGAACCGCGTAATCAAAGAGAAGATCATTAGTAGTCTTTACGTAGAAATCAAATGATCCGCGGAGTCGGTTGTTGAAGAAACCGAAGTCAAGGCCGAAGTTCCATTCATTTGTAGTCTCCCATTTGAGATCAGGGTTGGGATTCTGGGTTACTTCAAGCGACTTGATCCATGTCCCGTCCATGCTTAGGATGTCGCCCCAACCAGCGTAATTGTACACATATTGTGAAAGATAAGATGCTCCTGGAATCACACCGGTGACACCATAACCTACACGGAGACGAAGGTTGTTTAGCCAGTCTCGGCTCGGAAGCATGAACTCTTCATTCATGATGTTCCAACCGAGTGAAACGGACGGGAATGTACCCCATTTGTGGTTCTTACCGAACTTGGAGCTTCCTTCGCG
>WFLX010008265.1_pt1 | contig 16726 bp, 13 predicted proteins | sample 4967041 | NCBI WGS metagenome assembly WFLX01 (sample SAMN12857096, study PRJNA449069) | gut metagenome | isolation source: stool from male and female vole | host: Microtus ochrogaster | place: USA:Florida | collected 2017 | reverse complement strand
TTGCATTCTCTATTTTCTTTAAGTTTACAATGCCTGATGTTCCATTCCTGCTTCGTATGGGATATGTCTTTATTTGCCTTGTTGTATTGTTCTTTGGTATTTCTTTCATGTCAGGAAAGACCAAACCTGCAGAAGAACTGTCTGAAAATACAATTAAAACTCAATTGAAATATGCTTATGTATGCCTTGTAACTTCAATCGTATGTTTTGTTATTGGCATTATAAGTCTTTTCTCAGAAGATATGACGCGTTTAGGGTTTGAGGCGGTATTCTTCCTGGCATCATTCATGCTGTGTCTCTTTATTTATCTACGAAGCAATGCACTTGACAAGGTTGAAGATGTANAGTCTATCGGTATTGATATAAATATTTTCCGTACNGATCGCACATTTAATATTGGTGCAATAGGTGTGATTGCTATTCTTGTGATATTATACACTATACTTTGGTAAGTATAACGATTTACAGCCAATTTTTGCAAGTTGCTTATATTAAAATAACTTGCAAAANTTGGCTTCAAACCCTATAATCAATATGTTAGAAGAACTCAAACAAAAGGTGTTTAAGGCCAATTTGGATCTTGTAAAACAAGGTCTTGTTATCTTTACATGGGGTAATGTTTCCGGTATAGATCGTGAAAAAGGTCTTGTTGTCATCAAGCCGTCAGGTGTAAGTTATGATGATATGAAAGTAGAAGATATGGTTGTTGTAGACCTTGAAAGTGGAAATGTCGTAGAAGGAGAGCTTAATCCGTCTTCAGATACCCCAACGCATCTTGTATTGTATAAAGCATTTCCTAATATTCAAGGTGTAGTACACACTCATTCAACGTATGCGACGGCATTTGCTCAGGCAGGAAAGGACATTCCTAATATTGGTACAACACATGCAGATTATTTCTATAAGGATATTCCTTGCACAAGAGATATGACGGAGTCTGAAGTAAAGGGAGCATATGAGCTTGAAACAGGTAATGTTATTGTTGACGAGATACTTAATATACGAAAAATAAATCCGGATCATACACCGGCAGTTCTTGTAAAGAATCATGGTCCGTTCTCATGGGGAACATCTCCGGACAATGCTGTATATAATGCAAAAGTAATGGAGCAATGTGCCAAAATGGCTTTTGTCGCTTTCTCTGTAAATCCGTCATTGACAATGAACCCTCTTTTAGTGGAAAAGCATTATATGCGTAAGCATGGTCCAAATGCGTACTATGGTCAAAAGGGCCAGCAACACTAACCTTTGATATTACAGACGAGTTTATTTCTTTGATATAAAAACATTAACGAATAAAATCTATAAGACTATGATCGAAGCATTTAATAACCTTGAAGTGTGGTGGGTAACAGGAGCGCAGTTGCTATATGGAGGCGATGNGGTTGNTGCTGTTGACGNACACTCTAACGAGATGGNGAACGGATTAAATGAGTCCGGAATTNTNCCTATANAAGTTGTCTACAAAGGTACAGNCAACNCNTCAAAGGAAGTGGAGGCTGTAATGAAAGCTGCCAATAATGAAGAGAAATGTGTAGGAGTGATAACTTGGATGCACACATTCTCTCCAGCAAAAATGTGGATAAAGGGAATGCAGGCATTACAGAAGCCTTTATTGCATTTCCATACACAATATAATGAGCAGATACCGTGGGATACTATGGATATGGACTTTATGAACCTTAACCAATCCGCTCATGGTGATCGTGAATTTGGACATATCTGTGCACATCTTCGTAAACCGCGTAAAGTAGTATGCGGTTATTGGAAAGATGAGAAGCCACAGCAGCAGATAGCAATATGGATGCGTGTATGTGCGGCTTGGGCTGATTCCAAGGATATGCGTATACTACGTTTTGGTGATCAGATGAACAATGTGGCTGTCACAGATGGTGACAAAGTTGAAGCTGAAGTACGTCTTGGTTATCATGTGGATTATTATCCCGTTTCTTCTTTGATGGAATATTTCAAAAAAGTAACAGAGGATGAGGTCGCAGCTCTTGTAGAAGAGTACAAGAATTCTTACACCATAGTGCCATGTGAGGCCGGAGACGAAGTTTATTGGGAGAAGGTAAAAAATGCAGCAAAAGCAGAGATTGCTATTCGCCGAGTCCTAAAAGACGAGGGAGCCAAGGGATTTACCACCAATTTTGATGATCTCGGAGAGGCTGATGTTACAGACCCGAACTTTGTAGGATTTGATCAGATACCCGGTTTGGCATCACAACGCCTGATGGCTGAGGGATATGGTTTTGGCGCAGAAGGTGATTGGAAGACTGCCGCATTATGTCGTACCGTATGGTTTATGACACAGGGACTTGGCAAAGGCTGTTCTTTCCTTGAGGACTATACTTTGAATTTTGATGGTGAGAATTCATCAATTCTGCAGTCACACATGTTGGAAGTGTGCCCGCTTATTGCTGCTAATAAGCCTCGTTTGGAAGTGCACTTCCTTGGTATAGGTATTCGCAAAAGTCAAACAGCGCGTCTTGTATTTGACTCAAAGACTGGTAATGGCATCACTGCGACAATTATAGACCTTGGTAATCGTTTCCGTCTTATCGTTAATGATGTCCAATGTATAGAGCCTAAGGCACTTCCGAAACTGCCAGTTGCAAATGCTCTTTGGATACCTCAGCCTTCATTTGAAATCGGAGCGGCGGCATGGATACTTGCAGGTGGTACACACCACTCTTGTTTGTCTTATGATATTACTCCGGAGTATTGGGAAGATTATGCGGAGATTGCCGGTATAGAAATGGTACGTATAGACAAGGATACAACTATTGGTAATTTCAAACAGCAATTACGTAATAATGAAATATACTATATGCTCAACCGCGCGTTGATGATGTAATATAGTTGATATTCATAATTCAAGTACCGTTTGTCGTAACGCTTTAGTTGTAGGAAATAATGATTAAGGTGTGATGTTATTCTGTCTCAGATTTGAAAGCTCAATAAAACCATTGCAAATACCAAGTAAAAGCATTGTAATTGTCTTGTAAAAGCATAAGGATTACATTGCAAAAGCATTGCGATTATAATAGCTTGTTTCTTAACAAATTACGGACATGTATTTTTACAGGTATTCATCAAGCGACAATACTGCGGTATTCTTGAACTCTTTTAACAACAATTGAATTAAATGTAATGAACGCAAAAGACATTATACAATCTGGTAAAGCCATTCTCGGAATAGAGTTTGGCTCTACCCGTATAAAGGCAGTCCTTATCGATGATAACAATAAGCCTATTGCGCAGGGAAGTCATGAGTGGGAAAATTCACTCGTTGACGGTTTGTGGACATACAGCATAGAAGAAATTTGGTATGGTCTTCAAGACTGTTACGCCGATATGCTTAAAAACGTCAAAGCACAATACGACTGCACAATAGAAAAACTTGCNGCTATCGGTGTGTCAGNAATGATGCATGGATATATGGNATTTGACGATAATGACAAATTGTTNGTACCTTTCAGGACGTGGCGTAATACAAACACNGGNCAGGCTGCTGCAGAATTGTCAGAGCTGTTTGGTTATAATATTCCACATCGTTGGCGCGTTTCACATCTTTACCAGTGTATTCTTGATAACTGTGAGCATGTAAAAAATATAAGTTATCTTACTACACTGGCCGGTTATATTCACTGGCAGTTAACCGGTGAGAAAGTGCTTGGGGTAGGAGATGCTTCCGGAATGCTTCCTATAGATCCGGAAACGAAAAACTACAATACTACAATGGTCGATAAATTTGATGCCCTTGTAGCGCCTAAGGCTTATTCATGGAAATTGCTTGATATATTACCCAAAGTTCTTGTTGCTGGAGAGAAAGCCGGCGAACTGACAGAAGAAGGAGCAAGACGACTTGATGTATCAGGCAAACTGAGAGGCGGAATACCTCTTTGCCCTCCGGAAGGAGATGCTGGTACCGGTATGGTTGCGACAAATGCCGTAAAAAAACGCACAGGCAATGTTTCCGCCGGTACATCTTCTTTTTCTATGATAGTGCTTGAAAAAGATTTATCCAAGCCATCGGAGATGATTGATATGGTGACTACACCTGATGGATCGCTGGTGGCAATGGTTCACTGCAATAATTGTACCTCAGACATTAACGCTTGGGTTAAGTTGTTCAAGGAATATCAGGAATTGCTTGGTGTTCCTGTAGATATGAACCAAGTGTACGAGAAATTGTATAATAATGCTTTACAAGGTGATGCTGACTGTGGAGGGGTGTTGACATATAATTACATTTCAGGTGAACCAGTGACAGGGTTAAAGGAAGGACGCCCGATGGTTGTACGCTCTGCTAATGATAAGTTTAACCTTGCCAACTTTATACGTTCAAATCTTTATGCAACGGTAGCAGTGCTTAAATTAGGTAATGACGTACTGTTTAAGGAAGAGAAAGTAAAAGTTGACCGTATTACGGGTCATGGTGGTCTCTTTAAGACAAAGGGAGTAGGGCAGCGCATGCTTGCTGCGGCACTTGATTCGCCTATATCAGTAATGGAAACTGCCGGAGAGGGTGGTGCATGGGGAATAGCGTTGTTAGCTGGCTTTCTCGTTAATAATAAGTCAAATATGAACCTTGCTGATTACCTCGAATACATAGTATTTAATGGTAACATCGGTGTAGAAATTGCTCCTTTACAAGAGGATGTAGACGGTTTTAACAGATACATCGAAACATATAAAGCTGGTCTTGCAATAGAACAGGCGGCAGTGGAGAATAAAAAATAATATATATCATTAAACGGCTATAATAAAGAAAGACAGCAAAATATGCTATAAGTGTTGATTATGATTCTGGCATGTTGTGAGCGCTTGTTGTCAATACTGATATTGAGGATAGCGGTGCAGGCTATGAACATTCATGTCCACGCAGAAAACAAGGCTATTTTGCAATCGTTCTCTAAATTATAGGATATATCATCCTAATGATTACTCCGAAATAATAACAAAATAATAAAAATATGAATGACATCAAAGTATTGAATCATGCAGCTGATAATATACGTATTTTGGCAGCTGCGGCAGTAGAGAAAGCTAAATCAGGACACCCCGGTGGTGCTATGGGTGGTGCAGACTTCATTAATGTTCTTTATTCTGAATTTCTGCAATATGATCCAAAGAATCCGGAATGGGTAGGGCGTGACCGTTTCTTTCTTGATCCCGGTCACATGGCTCCAATGTTATATTCGCAACTTTGTCTGACTGGAAAATTCTCTTTGGATGAATTGGCACAATTGCGTCAATGGGGAGCTCCTACAACAGGACATCCGGAGTTTGATATTGCACGTGGTATAGAGAATACGTCCGGTCCGCTTGGACAGGGACATGTATTTGCAGTAGGTGCAGCTATAGCAGCCAAATTCCTTGCTGCCCATACTGGTAATCCGACATTTGCCAAAGAAACGATTTATGCTTATATCTCAGATGGTGGTATAGAGGAAGAGATCTCTCAAGGNGGCGCTCGTGTTGCTTCAGTTTTAGGACTGGATNATCTNATTATGTTNTATGATTCTAATGACNTACAATTGTCANCAGAAACACGAGAAGTGCTTNATGAAGATACTGCAGCTNAATACCGTGCTCTCGGATGGTATGTTATAGAGATTAACGGTAACGACGTGGAACAGATTCGTAAGGCTATAGCAGAAGCAAAAGCCGTAAAGGGACAACCAACTCTTATTATTGGTAAATGTATCATGGGTAAGGGTGCTATTAAGGCTGACGGTTCTTCTTATGAAGCGGATTGTAAGACACATGGTGCCCCACTTGGTGGTGATGCTTTTGTAAATACAGTTAAGAATCTTGGTGGTGATCCTGAAAATCCATTCCAAATTTTTGATGATGTTAAAGCACTTTATGCAAAACGTGCTGAAGAATTGGAAACAATATGTGCTGAGCGTTATGCTGAAGAAAAAGAATGGGCAGAGAATAATCCTGACAAAGCAGCACAGCAAGCAGAGTGGTTTACTGGTAAGGCTCCGGTAATTGACTGGTCTAAGGTTAATCAAAAGGACAATGATGCAACACGTTCTGCATCAGCCGCATGTCTGAGTGCCCTTGCTGAGCAAGTTCCTAATATGATATGTGCTTCTGCTGATTTGTCTAATTCTGACAAGACTGACGGTTTCTTGAAAAAGACAAGAGCATTAACCAAAGATGATTTTGGAGGTGCTTTCTTCCAAGCTGGTGTCGCCGAGTTGACTATGGCTTGCTGTTGCATAGGTATGGCTCTTCATGGTGGNGTTATTCCTGCTTGTNGTACGTTCTTTGTATTCTCNGACTATATGAAACCTGCTGTACGTATGGCTGCTCTTATGGAATTGCCTGTGAAATTTATATGGACACATGATGCTTTCCGTGTTGGTGAGGACGGACCAACACATGAGCCGGTTGAGCAGGAGGCACAGATTCGCCTTATGGAGAAATTAAAGAATCACTCTGGTAACCCGTCTGTATTGGTTCTGCGTCCGGCTGATGCTAAAGAGACAACAGAGGCGTGGGCACTTGCAATGGAGAATACCAAGACGCCGACAGCGCTTATTTTCTCCCGCCAAAATATAAATAACCTTCCTGAAGGTAATGACTATTCACAGGCTGCTAAGGGTGCTTATATTGTGGCTGGTAGTGATGAAAATCCTGATATAGTACTCGTAGCTTCCGGTTCAGAGGTATCAACACTTGTAGGAGGTGCGGAACTACTTAGAAAAGAAGGTATTAAGGTACGTATTGTCAGTGTCCCATCTGAAGGATTGTTCCGTCAGCAGAGTATTGAGTATCAGCAGAGTATAATACCAGTTGGAGCTAAAGTGTTTGGTATGACGGCCGGACTCCCTGTTAATCTTCAGGGATTCTTGATAGGAGCAGCTCCAGAGTCAACAATATGGGGACTTGAGAGCTTTGGATTCTCTGCTCCTTATAAAGTGCTTGATGAGAAACTTGGATATACATCAGAGAATGTGTATAACCAGGTAAAATCTATTTTGAATTAATAATTAAATTAAAATCCCTCAATCTATTCTATGATGGATAGATTGAGGGAATTATAACATCTTATGGCAAACAAAGTAATCGGTGTTGCCAGCGATCACGCTGGTTTCCCATTGAAACAATTCGTTCTTCAATATCTTGAGGAAAAAGGGATAGAGTACAAAGACTATGGAACGTATAGTGACAGGTCATGTGATTATCCGGACTTTGCTCACCCATTAGCAGAAGATATTGAGGCTGGGGTGGTTGCATCAGGTATTGGTATTTGTGGTTCAGGCGAAGGCATGGCCATGACACTTAACAAGCATCATGGAGTCAGGGCAGGGTTGGTGTGGAATACAGAAGTTGCGCACCTAATTAGGCAGCATAATAATGCAAATTGTATTGTGTTACCTGGACGCTTTGTTACAAATAACGAAGCTGCTGCCATGCTTGACGAATTCTTTAATACTCCATTTGAGGCAGGACGGCATCAACTCCGTGTTGACAAGATGTAAGAGAAGTCTTACATATTTGCTATCTTTTCACTATTTTTAGGTATTGTATATCTTAGAAATTAAGGCTACCTTTGTACCGAGAAAAGAACATATAAGTTTTTGTTTTTTCTAAGATAAAGTTCATAATGTTTATAAAAAGGCAGACCATGTACGGTCTGCCTTTTTATAAGACAAATGTTGTTCAACTATTCAAATGTGATGAGTGGGGTATTTTCCTTTACAACCTCTCCATCGACAACAAGAATAGCTTTCACCTTACCATCACGCTCTGCTGTAAGTTTGTTGTCCATTTTCATTGCTTCGAGAACAATAAGTGGATCACCTTCTTTTACTACATCACCTACCTTTGCTATAATCTCAACGATTGTGCCGGGTAGAGGTGAGCGTAAGGCATCCTGCAATTCATCTTTACTGTCTTGCTTTTTCAGCACAGGAGCTGTTATAACTACTTTTTTCTCTACTATAGGTTCAGGAATTGTTTCAACATCATACATATCACCGTTAACAGTTACGGAAGTGATATTGCCATTACGTGCGCCTATGTTAACAACATATTCCTTGCCGGCTATATTATATTTGTATTCTTTCATTAAACCTGAATGATATTTATTGACGTGGAGCAGTTGTCATTTTAGCTATTTTAGAGGTCCATTCCGAAGAAGACGGAATAATGGTTATGCAACCGGACTCTAAATCATGCATATTATATCCCTGCTCATCGTGCAGTGCCATAGCTATGGCTGCTAATACTGCATTGTCCATTATTTATGTTTTTATTATATGAATAAGTGAGATTACATAGGTATACATCCATGTTTTTTTGTTGGCAGACTTTGACGCTTGGTTGCAAGTTGCGCCAATGCACGACATATACGGAAACGTGTATTGCGTGGCTCTATTACATCATCAATATACCCAAACTGAGCAGCCTGATAAGGATTTGCAAACAGCTCTGAATATTCTGCCTCCTTTTCTGCTAAGAAAGCCTTGACATCTCCACCTTCTTCTTTTACTTGTTTAGCAGCCTTTGCTTGTAATACAGCCACCGCACCTGCTGCACCCATTACAGCAATTTCTGCAGATGGCCAAGCGAAATTAATGTCTGCACGTAATTGTTTGCATCCCATTACAATGTGTGAACCACCGTATGACTTTCTTAAAGTAACAGTTACTTTAGGAACTGTAGCTTCACCATAAGCNTATAACAATTTAGCGCCATGAAGTATTACAGCATTGTATTCCTGTCCGGTGCCAGGCAGGAATCCTGGTACATCAACAAGACTGACGATAGGTATATTAAAAGCATCACAGAATCGTACAAAGCGTGCACCTTTACGACTGGCATTTACATCAAGTACTCCGGCATATGCTGATGGCTGGTTGGCAACAATACCAACAGACTGACCATTAAAACGTGCAAAACCTATTATTATATTCTTGGCAAACTTAGGTTGTACCTCAAAGAATTCACCATTATCGGTAATTGCCGTTATAACCTTATACATATCATAAGCCTTATTCGGGTCTTCCGGAATTATCTCATTAAGAGAATCATCAAGGCGGTCTATTGGATCTGTACATTTCACACGTGGTGTTTCTTCCATATTATTAGAAGGAATATATGACACCAACTTCTTGATCATCTCTATACCTTCTTCTTCTGTTTTAGCCGTAAAACTTGTAACACCAGACTTAGAGGCGTGGACACTGGCACCACCAAGGTGTTCAGCATCAACATCCTCACCTGTTACTGTTTTTACTACAGCAGGACCGGTAAGGAACATGTATGAAGTGTTCTCTTTCATCAAAGTGAAATCCGTCAAGGCCGGAGAATAAACGGCACCACCCGCACATGGACCATAAATCATAGAAATCTGTGGAATAACACCGGATGCAAGAATATTGCGTTCAAAAATCTCTCCATAGCCAGCAAGAGCGTCAATACCCTCTTGAATACGTGCACCACCAGAGTCGTTAATACCTATAACCGGTGCCCCCATTGTCATGGCCATATCCATGACTTTACAGATTTTCTCTGACATCGTTTTTGAAAGGGAACCACCGTTTACGGTAAAGTCTTGCGCGAAGATATACACCAATCGGCCATCAATAGTTCCTGAGCCAACAACAACACCATCGCCAAGATATTGTTTCTTCTCCATACCAAAGTTATGGCAACGATGAAGTTTGAACATATCGTACTCTTCAAAAGAGCCTTTATCCAAAAGCATATCAATACGCTCACGGGCTGTGTATTTACCACGTTGGTGTTGTTTCTCAATGGCTTTCTCGCCACCGCCAAGTCGTGCTTTAACACGATTCTCTATAAGTTTCTTTATCTTTTCTGACTGAATTGACATGGTTTATAAATATTGTGCCAACTATGGTGTTGACAATGTTGTTTATGAAAATTGTTTAGAGAAATGACAAACTTTTTCTTTATTTAATAATACTCTTCTTTGTATGTATCCTTCCCATTTTGTGGTTCGCACAATTCTGTAAGAATACCGGCTGTAGATTTTGGGTGAAGAAAGCCTATAGACATCTTTTCTGCCCCCGGACGCGGAGTCTTGTCTATAAGACGTATACCTTTTCCTTCTACCTCAACTAATGCTTCTGCCACACCGTCTTCTACAGCAAACGCAAGATGGTGTATGCCCTTACCACCTTTTTCCAACCATTTAGCAACGGCACTGTCCGGTGATGTTGGTTCAAGAAGTTCTAATTTTACTTCACCTACTTTCAAAAAAGCAGTCTTAACTTTTTGATCCGCAACCTCCTCTACAGCGTAGCACTTGAGCCCAAGCACGTTTTCAAAATAAGGTAGAACCTCGTCAATACTATTCACACCAATCCCAAGGTGATCAATACGTGAAATCTTCATTGTTAATTGTTTGCTTATTTGGTTAATATATAAATCTAGGTTTTATGATAAAAATCCTAATAATGTTCCGGCTGCAACAGCAGAAACTATAACTCCTGCTACATTGGGACCCATCGCATGCATCAAAATGAAATTATGTCTGTCATATTCTAAGCCGAGATTANTTGAAATACNAGCAGCCNTTGGCACAGCACTAACTCCTGCATTTCCTATAAGTGGATTGATCTTATTGNCTTTTGATAAGAATAAATTCATAAACTTAACGANCAGGACTCCACTTNCTGTTGCTATAACAAAAGCGAAAGCACCAAGTGCAAATATCTTGATTGTGTTAATGGTCAAGAATTCGCTTGCTTGTGTTGAGCATCCAACTGTTAAACCAAGTAATACCACAATAACATCGTTAAGTGCGGTTGTCGCTGTCTTGGCCAACCGTGATGTCTTACCACTCTCTTTTAACAAATTANCAAAGAATAGCATACCTAACAGAGGCAAACCGGAAGGAACAAGGAATGTAGTCAGCAAAAGACCAATAATAGGGAAGAGGATTCGTTCTGTCTGACTAACTTTACGACCCGGCCTCATTTTAATAACCCGCTCTTTATTCGTTGTGAGCAGACGCATAATAAATGGCTGTAAAACANGGACCAAAGCCATATAAGAATAAGCGCAGACTGCAATAGCTCCCATAAGGTTCGGACATAACTTACTTGACAAGAATATTGCAGTAGGTCCGTCTGCACCTCCAATTATTGCAATGCCGGCAGCCTGATTCGGTTCAAATCCAAGGTACAGCGCTATCATATACGCCCCGAATATGCCAAATTGCGCCGCTGCACCTATTAGAATTAATTTGGGATTGGAAATAAGGGCAGAGAAGTCTGTCATTGCACCAATTCCCAAGAATACTAATGGAGGATACCATCCTTGCCGTACTCCCTGATAGAAAATGTTTAGTATAGAATTATCCTCATATAATCCTATCTCTAAACCACCATCAGCACGAAAGGGTATATTCCCAAGGATTATACCTAATCCAATAGGTACAAGTAATAATGGTTCAAAATCTTTCTTTATAGCTAACCATATAAAAAATGCTCCAACGACAATCATTATCAGATTTCCAACCTCTGCATTAGCAAATCCTGTATAGCTGATGAAATCATTGAAGTTTGTTGATATAAATTCACCGATAGACATTGTATATGTGGTGTTTAAGAGTTGGTTTGTATTATGCAATAGTTACAAGTACTGTTCCTTCCATTACGGAGTCTCCGACATTAACCATTACTGAGGTTATGGTACCAGCCGTTTCCGCCTCTATATTGTTCTGCATTTTCATTGCCTCAAGTACAACTACTGTATCACCGATTGCAACTGCGTCACCTACTTTAACATTGATAGATGTTATTGTACCTGGCAACGGTGAGGCAAGTTTCGTTCCTTCACCTGCTTTCACAATCGGTGTCTCATTTTGTTTCTCAACGCTACCCTCAACTTTCATAGGCTGCGGTTTTGTTTCAGCTTTCTTAATAGAAACATTATTGCCTACAGATATGGGTTGCTTGAGTTCTACATCAAATTCAATACCATTGACAGATACTTTTGCAAGTGTTCCCTTGACTTCTACAATATCTACATCATAATCTACGCCTTGTACTGTATATTGAAATTTCGCCATTGTTGTTTTTGTTTTTGTATTATGATGTTGTGGAACATCATAATTGTTATCAATATGAATGTATAATATGGTTGCTATTAAATATTAAAGAATTAAAATCGTTTTGTCGTGTCACTGAAGTAAATATGCTCACCCCAATTTGATTGATGTGGTTTTATGGTGAGTATTCCTGATTCTACATCATGTACGTCATCTGTATATTGTTTTAACGCCATTGCTATTACAGCAATATAAACCTCTTTGTCACGTCCTTTCGTTTCAAAACCGTCTTTTAATATATTTGTCGTTTTATGACGTACTTCATTAATCTTCTTGCTCGTGCTAACAATAGGTTTGATAGGTTGAGTGGTTGCAACTTTATGCAGTTTGCTACGTTGATCCGCTATATATCCGAATAAGACGAAGAAAATATATAATAACGCAAGACTGATGAATACAATTCCCATACATAATACAGTAATACCGATGCCATTAGGATCATCGTGTTTCAGTCTTTCAGACTTGGTCATGTCAGTCTTTATAAAATTATCAATACCGGGAGTAACTGACTCTATTGATTTTCTTACCCATATCGGCGCTCCATCAGACTTACGTGCATAGGATGTATTGGCTTGCATCACCGGTACCGTAACACTATCTATAAGATCTACAGCATTGCCGTCATACAACCCAATCCATATAGGCTTTGTTTTGTCAACCTTTGCTGCAAGATGTAATGTGCCTTTTGTCGGATTGCTATTCAAAAAGAAAACAATATGTTGTCGTGCTGACAGTCGTGTGCGATTATCTTCGTTTGGAATAATGTTCATTAGCTTCATCCTTTCGGATGGCGACATTTTCTTGTCAAGAACAATAGGATTTGTGGTAATATACATACCACGTATATCATACGTTGAGTATGATGCATTTGCTATTTCGAGCCAAGGCCCATTGTTTCCANACTCATCCTGAATACTTTGACTGTTATTTGTCATAACCTCGTTTATCTTAATGCTTGCGGCTCTCTGAGCACAGGTTGTNACGGCAATAACANCATAAGCTATCAGTGTCAGTCCGATACGTTTCATAATTGTATAAATATAAAGGTTGTATTATTATAGTTTGGTATTGATTTATATTCCGNACAAGAATAGNACCATAATCTGAGCAGTAAATATACGCAGGAACATACTCAAAGGATATACGGTAGAATAACCTATTGACGGTGCATCCTTAGAACATGTAGCGTTAGCATAGGCAAGTGCCGGAGGATCAGTATATGAACCAGCAATCATACCCATAATAGTAAAATAGTTGAACTTATATCTCCATCGTGCAATGGAACCGATAATCAAAATTGGGACTATTGTTATAATAAAGCCTGTAAGTACATACAACAATCCATCGCCGGCTACTACTGTGTCCACAAAGTTTGCTCCGGCTTTGATTCCTACACTTGACAAGAACAGTACTAAACCTATTTCACGCAACATAAGATTTGCAGAAGTCGTAGTGTATGTGACAAGATGCATCTTATATCCATAGCGACCTATCAATATGGCAATAATAAGAGGACCTCCGGCGATACCTAATTTGAGTGGTACAGGGATGCTTGGTATTGCTATCGGAATACTTCCGAATAATATACCGATTACAATACCAATAAATATTGTGCCAATATTAGGATGGTCAAGATGTTTGGTTGTGTTACCCAAAAGTGAGGATACACGGTTTACAGCAACTTGATCTCCTACAACCATTACGCGGTCACCAACCTGTAAAGGAAGATCGGTACGGGCAAAGATGTCCATGCCTTGGCGCGTTACGCGAGTAATGTTCACACCATATACACTCGAGAAATGTAATTTTGCCGGTGTCTTGCCATTTATCTCCGGTTTCGTTATAACAATACGTTTTGAAACCATTTGTTTCGTCTTTTCCTGTTCTGCAAATTCCGGCACTATTGTTTCTCTACCGATAAACGCTTGTATAGCCTCGGCGTCAGCCTCAGGACATACAATAAATGCTTTGTCACCAACCTCCAGTGCTGTAGAACTTTTTGGTAAAATCAATTCCCCGTTACGTAAAATGCGTGAACATACAAAATCACGTTTCAGGAAATCATGAACTTCAAGAATGGTATGCCCCGCAAGAAATTGGTTTTCCACAATTAAATGCATCAAATGAGGTTTTGCGGCGATATTAGCTTCCTGACTGTTAAGTTCATTCTCTTCGTTTGACAGCTTTATTCTGAATATATACCTGATAGCTATCGTTGCCCCTATTATTCCAATCACACCAAGAGGATAGGCGCAGGCATAACCGTTAGCTATAGCGGGAGCCTGTCCCGCGGGGGATAGCGTTTGCAATGCCTCATTGGCAGCTCCAAGACCCGGAGTATTTGTTACGGCACCATACAACGTACCTATCATCATTGGCAGGTTCTTTGGGTCGGAAGTATCAAAAAATATACAGTAACATGCAAACATTACTATTATATTTAATAATATCGTACATGCAGCCAACACATTAAGGGTGACACCACCCTCCTTGAAAGATGAGAAAAATCCCGGCCCGACTTGCAAGCCTATCATAAACACAAACAATATAAGCCCGAAGTCCTGAACAAAAGTCAACGTGTCTATTGGAGCGGTAAAATCCAAATGGCCCGCAACAATGCCCGCAAAAAGTACGAACGTAACTCCAAGGGAGATACCCCCGATTTTAATTTTACCTAAATAAACACCAACAGATATCACGATTGCATAGAGTATTGCAATATGTGCTACACTTGTTGTACTCGTAAATAAGTTTAAGACCCATTCCATGGCTTCCGGTTGATTGAAAAACAATAAATCGTAGTTCGTTGTGAATATGAAGAGGCATATCGCACTTTCATATAAAAATACTGTGTGCAAAATTAGTAATTATACTATATATGAGCAACTTATCTTAACAAATTTGCCCTGTCAGGTTAAAAACTGCCCAAATACATTTTTACAAATAGTTGTCACTTGGAAAGAACATCAAAATATTGTCCTTGATAGCAAAGTCTGTGCAAATAAAATGTTTTCTTCAATAAAATACCCCAGCAATGTATGAGGCGATTGTTATACATGGATATTGACATGTAATTTTTGTGACACTAATATAAGTGGACTGATATTTGGTTTTAGAAACAGCTACATGTTCTTGTTTATTATACATTTATTAATACTATTGTAAACGCAATGCGATTACGTTGCAAAGGCACTGCTTTTACATTGTAATCGCATTGCGTTTACTGTACGATCACACTGCGTTTACAATTATGCTTTAGCCAGACCTGTTATTATGATGTATTTTTATTGCAATACTGAATAATATCTTTATATAAAGTTCGCGTCAAATAATTATTGTTTTCTTAATTTTCTTTTGAACAAAAAGAGGTGAATTATAGACAGATTATCAAAAGATAGGAATTTTACTTTTGTTGATTTATATCAATTATAATGTGTTATAATGGGAGTATGGAATAAAAAACATGTAAAAAATTTGGCTGTTTCACTGAAAGGTTGTACCTTTGCATCGCATTTAGAGAAATGCCATTGGCGATGAATGTTTTTTTATTGTCGGTGGAAGTTTTTGCGGAAATAGCTCAGTTGGTAGAGCACAACCTTGCCAAGGTTGGGGTCGCGGGTCCGAGTCCCGTTTTCCGCTCGATTTATTGGAACAGCAAGAGATAGTTGATTTTTCTTGATAGTAATATGCCCAAGTGGCGGAATTGGTAGACGCGCACGTTTCAGGTGCGTGTGCCGCAAGGCGTGCAGGTTCGAGTCCTGTTTTGGGCACAAAGATGGATTAATCCGTTTATTTCTTGATGGAGAAAGTAAAGTAGGAGAGGTGGCGGAATTGGTAGACNCGCTACTTTGAGGGGGTAGTGTCAATTGCGACGTGGGAGTTCGAGTCTCCTNCTCTTCACTTGTTTTCTGCGGAAATNGCTCNGTTGGTAGAGCNCAACCTTGCCAAGGTTGGGGTCGCGGGTCCGAGTCCCGTTTTCCGCTCCATTTTTTAGTGTTATATAAATTGTTTAGGATGATTTATATGATGATTTAGAGGGATTAGTTTATTGATAGATATAAATAAGAATTGTGTTAGACCTTATTTTATTTAACGTTAGAATTTCATATCTTACTTAATTTTTTTGTTATGAATTTTTATATTAGGTATTTTGACAATGAGACATTTGTTAAAACCATAGATGAAGCTGTGTATTTTTTGGAGTCTATACCGGATATTGCAGTAACTCCAGCAATGATAAATGAACTTCAGGAGTATGCGGCAAGTGATATGTTGTTTCCTAAACGTTATAAGGTGCGCCCTCGGGTCTACTTTATTATGATAAAGACTGAAGCGGCTTCTATGCAGGATTTTAAGGATAAAAAAGCGTTAAGGAACATACACACCGATGATGTCAAAGCACGGGAGCAGATGAGTCTTAGCGCACAAAGGTATGGTTGGTATGAAGGGTGTATTGAATTTAAGAGGGTTGTCGTGAACCATATCGGTAAATGTGAATATCGTGATACTGTGTTTGCGGCGCGTTGTAAGGCTACTTCCCCATTAGACTGTTATAACAGGATTACGAATCACCTTTCACAACGGGTGGACAGCCGCTCGCAGTTTCCTTCTTGCAAGGGG
>WFLX010014528.1_pt1 | contig 16729 bp, 12 predicted proteins | sample 4967041 | NCBI WGS metagenome assembly WFLX01 (sample SAMN12857096, study PRJNA449069) | gut metagenome | isolation source: stool from male and female vole | host: Microtus ochrogaster | place: USA:Florida | collected 2017 | reverse complement strand
TAAATGAAAAAATAAAGACCCCCGTTTTCCCGGAGGTCTCAAATCAAAATCTCGTTATATTTATCATCCTATAGCTAATCGATTAAACCAATNAATACNCNTNCCAAGCAGTNNTNCCTATNCTCTCCACCGNTTTCNCTACAAATGCCTTCACAAATGCAAGNGCCAGTCGGGCATTTGTCATCAATGGTATGTTGTGGTCGATCGCCGCACGCCTAATTTTGTAGCCATTCGTGAGCTCTCGCTTAGTATGGTTTTTAGGTATATTGATGACAAGATCTACCTTGTGGTCTGCTATGATGTCAAGCACAGAGAGTCCTTCTTCATCAGGCCAGCATACTTGTGTAGCCTCAACTCCGTTTGATCTAAGATACGCACATGTTCCCGCAGTTGCATAGATAGGTATGTTAAGACTCTGAAGCAGACGGCATGCTTCAAGCATATTCACTTTCGCACGCGGGTCGCCGGAGCTTACCAGCACTCCCTTCTTTGGTACATGATGACCAACTGAAATCAACGCATTCAAAAGTGCCTCATCAAAGTCTTTGCCAAGGCATCCTACTTCGCCCGTCGACGACATGTCTACTCCCAGCACAGGATCGGCCTTGTGCAATCGTGCAAATGAGAATTGAGATGCCTTGACTCCTATGTAGTTGATGTCAAAAGTTGAGGTGTCCACCNCNGCCGGTTTCTCGCCAAGCATAATCCTTGTAGCTGTGTCGATGAAGTTTTTCTTCAGAACTTTGCTGACAAATGGGAATGAGCGTGATGCGCGGAGGTTACACTCTATCACTTTCACATAGTTGTCTTTAGCAAGATATTGAATGTTGAATGGCCCGGAGATATTGAGAGCTTCTGCTATCTGCGCACTGATTCTCTTGATACGGCGAGCTGTCGCCATATAAATGCGCTGTGCTGGGAAGACGAGTGTGGCGTCTCCGGAGTGAACTCCTGCATATTCTACATGCTCCGATATGGCATATTCTACTATCTTGCCGTTCCTCGCTACTGCGTCAAACTCTATCTCCTTCGTATTCTCAAGGAATTGTGAGATTACTACTGGATATTCTTTCGATACTTTCGCTGCCTGGCTCAAGAAATCATGCATCTGCTCATAGTCGTAGCATACATTCATAGCCGCTCCTGACAAAACATAGCTTGGACGTATAAGAACCGGGAAACCAACTTCGTCCACAAATTTATGTATTTCGTCTTCTGTTGTCAATTCTTTCCATCTTGGTTGGTCGATGCCAAGCTGGTCGAGCATCGCTGAGAATTTGTGGCGATTCTCTGCCCTGTCTATTGAGATAGGTGATGTGCCGAGCACTGGTACATGGCTCCTGTAAAGCTTCATGGCAAGGTTGTTTGGTATCTGACCACCGACGCTTACTATTACTCCGTAGGGTGTCTCAAGGTCGATGATGTCCATTACTCGCTCAAAGCTCAATTCATCGAAGTATAGACGGTCACACATGTCATAGTCTGTCGATACTGTCTCAGGATTGTAGTTGATCATCACAGCCTTATACCCAAGCTTACGGCATGTGGTAGCGGCATTCACTGAACACCAGTCAAACTCTACTGAACTACCAATTCTGTATGCACCCGAGCCAAGAACTATGATGTTGTTGCGTGCATTGAATTCGTATGGTATTGAATTCTCAGTTGCTCCGTATGTCACATAGAGATAGTTAGTCAGTTCAGGATATTCTGATGCTACAGTATTGATGCGGCGCACGAATGGAGTGACGTTCAGTTCCTTCCTGCGGCTCCTTACCCTGAGCATCTCATTTTCCATATTTCCTTTCGGATTCTCTATAAGGCGAGCTATCTGGAAGTCTGAGAAGCCAAGTTTCTTTGCTTCAAGAAGTGTTTCTCTGTCTAAGTCTTCAATTTTGCCCCCCCGTGCTTTTAGCTCTTTGGCAAACTTGACTATGTTGTTGAGACGTTCAATAAACCAGATGTCGATCTTCGTTAGATCTGCTACCTTTTCCGGTGTATACCCTTCATCAAGTGCCTGAGCTATTGCAAATATGCGCGAGTCGGTCGGGTGGGTGAGTGCATGCTCAAGATCGTCTACATGGAAGTCGTTGTTGCCGACGAATCCATGCATTCCTTGTCCTATCATACGAAGACCTTTCTGCATGATTTCCTCAAATGATTTGCCTATCGACATGATTTCGCCTACTGATTTCATAGAGCTGCCGATCTCTCGGTCAACACCTACGAATTTTGAAAGGTCCCATCTCGGTATCTTGACTATCATATAGTCCACTTCCGGTGCCTTTGCTGCCGAATTCGGAGTTCCTGGCTCGCCAATTTGATCAAGGGTATAACCTAACGCAAGTTTGGCTGCTACAAATGCCAATGGGTATCCTGATGCCTTTGATGCAAGTGCTGATGAGCGGCTTAGGCGTGCATTGATTTCGATGATTCTATAGTCGTTGGTCTCTGCATTGAACGCATATTGGATATTGCATTCCCCTACGATTCCTATATGTCTTACCACCTTAATTGCAATTTCCTCAAGCATCTTTATTTGCTCAGGTTTTAGCGATACTATCGGTGCCACTACGATACTTTCTCCAGTATGGATGCCAAGTGGGTCAAAGTTTTCCATAGGCACCACTGGGAAGCAAAGNTCGCTNTTGTCTCGGATCACCTCAAACTCTATTTCTTTCCANCCNTTAAGGGATTCCTCTACAAGGATCTGGCGTGAATAGGCGAGGGCACTCTCGCAATGTTTAATAAATTCTTCGTCATTGTTGCAGATGCCTGATCCAAGCCCTCCAAGTGCATAGCCTGAACGCACCATCACCGGATAGCCGATTCTATGTGCAACTTCTATGGCATCTTCAAGATTTTCTACAGCTTGTGAGACTGGTGTTTTGATGTCAATTTCATCAAGTTTCTTCACAAAGAGATCCCTGTCCTCTGTGATCATGATAGCTTCGACTGAGGTGCCGAGCACTTTCACTCCATATTTCTCAAGTGTGCCGTCAAGATAGAGCTGTGTGCCGCAGTTCAAAGCGGTCTGGCCACCAAAGGCAAGCAATATACCGTCTGGACGCTCTTTCTTGATTACTTCTTCTACAAATTCTGGGGTGATGGGAAGGAAATAGACCTTGTCCGCTACTCCTTCTGATGTCTGGATGGTAGCGATATTCGGATTGATCAATACTGATTCGATTCCTTCTTCGCGGAGCGCTTTGAGCGCCTGTGAGCCTGAGTAGTCAAATTCGCCCGCCTGTCCTATCTTGAGGGCTCCCGAGCCGAGTAGCAATACTTTTTTCATCGTTCGTTGATGGAATATGAAATTTTTTTCAAAATTAATGCTTTTTATTCAAATACGCAAAATATATTTTAAATTCTGCAAAAAATATCCCCTGCGTTCAATTTTTATCCCCCTTTATCACCTTTCCCGAGTTACATCGAGCTCCCTCGAAAAAATCTCCTTTGCGCCCTCTGCCCCTCTGCGCCCTCTGCGTGAAAAAAATTCCCGAACTCAAATGATTGAGTCGGGAACTAAATGTCATGAGATAAGGCTGCCGGGTATGTCACGCATGTTATATTGGCTTGCCATTGCCGAGCCGTAGGCCCCGGCGCTTCGCAATGCGATAAGGTCGCCGCGCTTTGTCTCTGGAAGCAATTCATCTTTTCCGAAAACATCGCTCGATTCACACACCGGACCCACTACGTCGTAGACTTTCTCTGCAGTTTTGCCCTCAGCACTAATATTCTCAATCTTATGATGTGCACCATAGAGTGCCGGCCGAATTAAATCCGACATACCCGCATCAATGATCATGAAATTTTTTTCAAGCCCTTTTTTAACAAGCACCACCTTACTTATCAGGCTTCCGCATTGACCTACTATGGCGCGTCCAAGCTCGCAATGCACTTCCTGCCCTGGAGCTAAATGCAGATTAGATAAGATAGTGTCAAAATAGGAGGCAAAGTCCGGTATAGGATTCTCATCCGGATTGTCATAATCAATGCCGAGTCCTCCCCCTACATTGAAGAAGCGGAATTCAATTCCCTCAAGCTTGTATTTCGCTTGGAGGTCGTTGATGCGTTCACAAAGTATTTTGAATGGTTCGCTTATTGTGATTTGCGAACCTATATGGAAATGTAGACCCCCGAGATCAAGCCATTCGCACCCTTTTACTTTCTTTACTGCTTCATCCAATACCCTCAAATCAATGCCAAACTTATTTTCCTTAAGCCCCGTGGTGATGTATTCATGGGTATGGGCATCAATATTCGGATTCACTCGCAGCGCGACTGTCACTCGTTTCCCTCGTTGGGCGGCTAACTCTGAAAGCACATCTACTTCCTCANTNGNTTCGATATTGAAACATCCGATTCCGTTGTNGATACCAGTGAGAANCTCCTCATCTGTTTTCCCGACTCCTGCATAATAAATGTTTTCAGGCTTGAATCCACATTCAATTGCTGCTCTTATCTCATTGCCGCTGACGCAGTCTGCACCAAATCCTCGAGCTGAGATGATTCGTAGGATTCCCGGCTCTGAATTTGCTTTTATTGCATAGTGCACTTTCATTGGTGTCCCTGCTGTGCAAGCCTCTATTGCATCAAGAGTCCGCTCGAGTAGGGCCTTGTCATAATAATAGAAAGGTGTCTTGACACCCTCGAATATCTCAATTTTCATCCTTGTTCACAATCGAAAAAGAGTTTGTATAGTTTTGTTGATACTAAACCTGGAGGGCTGATTATCTTGTTAAACCCGAGTGTCAGCTCGGTAAAGAAATATCCCTCTTCCTTCGACCCCGTAGGGGCGTTATTCTTCTTAGAGGCCTTGATCAAAATAAATGATAACTAAGAAGCCTTNNTGCTNNCACTNTGTCCTCCTTTTTAATTAAGAAAGATATGTTGTAGTTGCTTCCGCCGTAGGAAATCATACGAACAGGCACATTGCGAAGTGCCTCCAGGGNTGCCGCCTCGAATCCCTTATTTGTCCATTCNAGGTCGCCTACTACGCAAATAATCACCATATCCCGGTNNATCGTTANTGATCCAAGCTTACNCAGTTCCTCCTCTATCCGATCCAGATTCTTTTCATTATCTATGGTCAACGAAACTCCAACTTCAGAAGTTGTGATCATATCGATCGATGTCTCATATTTTTCAAATATCTCAAAGACTTTCTTTAAGAATCCGTATGCGAGAAGCATGCGCCCGGATTTGATTTTGATGGCTGTGATATTGTCTTTTGCAGCCACAGCCTTTATAGCGTTACGTTCGAGAGTATTCTCTATTAAGGTTCCTTCTGCCGATGGATCCAATGTGTTGAGCAGTCTGACTGGCACATTATGCTGCCGTGCCGGTAAGATACAAGTGGGGTGAAGTATCTTAGCACCGAAATAAGCCAACTCAGCTGCTTCTTCAAAATGAAGGTTATGCACCGGACGCGTATCCTCTACGAAGCGTGGGTCGTTATTGTGCATTCCGTCAATGTCTGTCCATATCTCAATTTCATCTGCTCCTAAAAGAGCCCCGATTAGCGATGCAGTGTAATCGCTGCCTCCTCTCTGAAGATTATCGATATCTCCTTCTTCATTTCGACAGATAAATCCCTGGGTGATGTATAGATCGGCATCAGCATGTTCGGATATCACTTTGGATGCGGTCTCACAGATGAATTCTTCCAGGGGTTCCCCATGGCTGTCTATTTTCATAAAGTCCAGTGCTGGCAGCAATGCCGAATTGATGCCTTCCTCATGAAGATGAAGGTCCATCAGCCTGGTCGACATCATTTCTCCCTTAGAGACTATCTCTTTTTCCAGTTTGTCTGAATATTCCTTTGCCGACAAGTCTTTAAGTTCATTGAAAATTTCTTCGATAGCTGAAGTAGCTATTTCTTTATATTCTTCAGATTTATAAAGATTGTCAATGGTTTCCTCATATTTTATGAAAAGTTTAACAATAAGCTCTTCTGCAAGCTTACGTTCTCCTTCCTTTATTGCTGAGGAGATTTCAAGCAAGGAATTAGTGGTGCCACTCATCGCTGACAGCACTACTATATCTTTCTTACATCCGGATATCAATTTCCCGACATTTTTAATTCTTTCGGCACTCCCTACGGAAGTCCCACCAAATTTTTTTACCTTCATCTATATCTTTTTACCTTGTGGTTTCTTTTCGTCCGCAAAATTACAAAATTTATTTCATTCTGCCAAACAAATATCCCTATGAAAAATATTTTTACCTTCCTCGTGCATCCGCTACGTGTAGATTTTTTGNTTNGNTGTGAGAGGCTTAGCCTCGATTTTTGGAATCATTGGCATTCAGCAGNATTCTCTANCAAAATAGGCANTNTCCCAAGCAATCNAAACAAATCCTCATTCCGTATCGCTATGAATCCGCAAGCATCCCCATCTGTGATCACTATGCTTTCCCTGGCCGCAACATCCATATCCATTACGAATGTCACTTCCTTTGCCTCCTCACGTAGCAGTCCAAAAGGAGTGGCAGCCCCATGGGCAGTTCCGAGAACTTTCATCATCAATTCCTCTTCGGCAAATGATACTCTTGGTATCTGGAGGGAAGCTCCAAATTCTTTTGTTATGAAAGGTTTTCGAGCATGAGTCACATAAAGCCAAAACTTATTCTTTTGCCTATTCGTCAACAAAATTGTCTTTACTGTTTCAATTCCGAAAGCCCTATCAATGTTAAGACAATCATCCATAGATATCCCAGGGTCACTCTCAATTCGAGTATACGCAATTCCTGCCTTATCAAGCTTCTCATAAATCATCTTCTGTGTCTCCGTCTTAAATGTCTCAGGTGAGCCCTTCATCACCTCACTCGTATAAAATCCCATAATGTCTCTATTTTTGCGTTAATATACAATTTAAAAATCTCTGCGTCCTTTGCTCTTTGCGCCCTTTGCGTGATTTTTGCGTGAAATTATGCGTGAAATTTTTTGCAAATTTAGCGATTTTTTTAATAATTTCCTCTGTGTGCCCTCTGTGTGAGCTAAAAAATTTTATTATTCCCCAAAATTTCACTAAATTTGTAGCGTGAAAAGTGCGGTCACTCATTTTTAACCGCAGAAAACCTGCATCTGATATGATTCTTGAAAAGAAGAATAGTTGGAAAAATAGCAAAATTACGGGGCACATTGGTGCCCTAATCACCGTCATTTGCTGGGGGTGCAGCTTCATTGCATCCAAAGTGCTCATGGAAGGAGCATCCATGACTCCTGTCGAGGTATACGTATATCGGTTCTTTCTCGCATATCTGATGATGTTGGCTCTTACTTTCAAGCATTTTCGTTCTAACTCTTGGAAAGATGAATTCCAGTTTGCTCTTTGCGGTATTTGTTCTGGAACGCTCTATTTCCTTATGGAAAATTATGCTTTGATATATACTACTGCCGGTAACGTTTCTCTTATATCTTCTATTTCTCCGATTTTCACTGCCATTCTTCTGGCTGCTATTTACAAGACTAAAATGCGGCGCGGGGAAATTTTAGGATCTGCTGTTGCTTTTCTTGGGGTCGCCCTTGTAATCCTCAGCGAACCAATTAGTAAGGGCCTCGGAATGGAGATCCATCCTATTGGTGATCTTTTGGCCCTTTCTTGTGCCCTATCTTGGGCTGTCTATTCTATCGCTATCAAAAGGCTCATTCCTATCTACAACACTTTCTTCCTCACAAGAAAACTATTCTTCTATGGTTTGATAACCTCAATCCCTCTTCTATTTATTCAAAAAGAACCTCTTCATCTTGGCGTTCTCTTTGATTTCTCTCATCCCATCTACTTACTCAATCTCCTCTTCCTCGCTGTCATGTGTTCTATTATGGCATACCTCCTTTGGAATGAGTCTATGAAGATTATCGGTCCTCTTGCTACTAACAACTATCTCTATTTTCAGCCCCCTGTGACTATGATCGTTGGTTTTCTTCTTCTGGATGAAACCATTTATCCCTTTGGTTACGTAGGTTGCGTCCTTGTGCTTTTAGGGTTGATTCTTGCCGACAAAATGAAAAAATGACTTTACTATGAAAGAAGATAATAACAAACTCGATTATGGATATGTACATCTTCCAATGAATGTTGACGAGATCCTTGGTAAAGATTTTTGGATATTCGACAATATTACAGCTCTTATGTTGCCGGAATATACCGAACCGATCAAACTTACTGCCAGCATTTCCATTTTTGTGCGTAAAGGTCAGTTCAAATTTAGCAATAATCTCATTGTCTACGATTTTGAAGGCCCCGCTATTGTGAATATTCGTAATGGTGAGACTCTTCAGCTTCTCAAGATTAGCCCTGACTTTTCAGCTTCTTTCATTGTGATGTCGAAATTCTTTGTGGAAGATATTTTCTTGCATATTAATGATATGCAAAATCTTAGTGCTATGTCGCGACATCCTGTGACGAAAATCCCTCTCGATATTCTTCCCAAATTTGAGAGTTTTTACGAATCCCTAAGACTCGTTTACTCTGATACGAGTAATCCTCAGGTTCTTAAGTCTCTACAGCATTCCATTATTGCCTTTTATTATCGATATGCGTATCGTTGCTACGACCTGATTAACGCTGCTGCTGATTCTGGTGCCCGGCTCAGCGACAGATTTATTATGCTCGTTAAAGAAAACTTTAAGTCTCAACGTTTCTTGGAATTCTATGCTGAGCAACTCGGTGTTACGCCTAAGCATCTCTCCCGTACCGTGAAGGCACAGACCGGATATTCTGCGGCATCCTGGATCGAACGCTTCCTCATTTTAGAATCTAAGATTCTCTTGAAATCCACTAATCTAACGATCCAGCAAATCAGCGACGATCTGAATTTCCCAACCCAGTCTTTCTTCGGCAAATACTTCAAGAAGAACGTTGGCATTTCCCCAAAACTCTACCGAAACTCCTAATATTATGCATTATAAGTCTTATATGCTTAATAAAATTTATATGATATATTTATATGATATATAAGATATATAAGACTTATAAGACTTATAAGACTTATTAAAAATTCTCAATTCTCAATTCTCAATTCTCAATTAGATAAACAATTCTCAATTCTCAATTAGATAAACAATTCTCAATTCTATATTAAATATGCTACTCCCAATCTACCTCTACGGCCACCCGGTTTTGCGTGCCGAAACAGAAGATATAACTCCAGACTATCCCGATCTCCAGAAACTTATTGCGGATATGTGGGAAACTTTGTATAATTCAGAAGGCGTTGGCCTTGCTGCTCCTCAGATCGGACGCTCTATCCGTCTCGTTGTTATTGATGGGACCGCAGTTGCCGATGACTTCCCGGAATGTAAAGACTCTAAAATGGTCCTCATCAATCCTGAACTCGACGTCATTGAGGATATGGACCCCGTCTCTCGTTCGGAAGGATGCCTTTCTATTCCCGGTCTCTCTGAGAATGTCAAGCGCATTGAGCATATTCGTCTCAACTGGCTTGATGAGAACTTCGAGGAACATGAGAAGGAATTTACCGGATTCCTAAGCCGCATCATCCAGCACGAATGTGATCATCTCGAAGGTGAAGTNTACACCGACCATATAACTCCAATACGCAAGCAGCTTATAAAATCTAAACTAAACAACATAGTNAAAGGCAAAGTCCGCTGCGACTACCGCACCAAATCTGCCTCCAAATAAATATAGGTTAATAATTTAAGTGTTAAGTTAAATGCCCTATTTTTTAATACAAAAATCAGGTCGGAGACCTGTGGATTATGTAAAAACCCCAGATTTCAGTCTGGGGTAGCCTGAACTTTAGCATTGTAGCCTCGGTGAGGCGCTTTATGGTAAAGTTTTTTTCCCGAATTATGTTCATCAAATAAAACACTCTAAATAATTATGCATTGTGAATTATGCATTATGAATTAAGATAACAATGGCCGACGATAAAAAAATAATTTTCTCAATGGTTGGGGTTTCTAAAGTAATCCCTCCTCAGCGACAGATTCTAAAAAATATCTATCTCTCATTCTTCTATGGCGCCAAGATTGGTATCATAGGTCTCAATGGTAGCGGTAAGTCTACTCTCATGAAGATTATCGCTGGTATCGACAAAAACTATCAGGGTGAGGTCGTTTTCTCACCAGGTTACTCTGTTGGTTATCTTGAACAGGATCCAAAACTCGACCCTAATAAAACTGTCCGCCAAGTGGTAGAGGAAGGTGTGAAACCCATCATGGACCTTCTCGCTGAATATGAAGAGGTCAACAACGCTTTTTGCGACCCCGAGGTGCTCGAAGATCCTGAGAAGATGGATAAACTCATGGAGCGGCAGGCCCAGCTGCAAGACAAGCTCGATGCTGCTGATGCTTGGAATATCGATAATAAGCTCGAGCGTGCTATGGATGCTCTCCGTTGTCCTCCGGATGACCAACCGGTTAGTCAGCTTTCCGGTGGTGAACGTCGCCGGGTTGCTCTTTGTCGTCTCCTCCTTCAGCAGCCCGACGTGCTCCTCCTCGACGAACCTACCAACCACCTTGATGCCGAGTCAATCGACTGGCTCGAACAGCATCTCCAGCAATATCCCGGCACTGTCATAGCTGTTACTCACGACCGTTACTTCCTCGACCATGTTGCCGGTTGGATTCTTGAACTTGACCGTGGTGAAGGCATTCCTTGGAAAGGCAATTACTCTTCTTGGCTCGACCAAAAGACTAAGCGTATGGCTCAGGAGGAGAAGCAGGCAAGCAAGAGGCGTAAGACTCTCGAACGCGAATTAGAATGGGTGCGTATGGCTCCGAAGGCTCGTCAGGCAAAAGGTAAAGCACGTCTCGCAAGCTACGACCGTCTCCTTAATGAAGATCAGAAGCAACGTGAGGAGAAACTCGAGNNTTTCATCCCCAATGGTCCCCGACTTGGCAATAAGGTGATTCTTGCCAATCATGTGGCGAAGGCTTTCGGGGAGAAAAATCTCTTCGACGATTTAAACTTTATGCTCCCCCCAAATGGAATTGTCGGTGTTATCGGTCCTAATGGTGCAGGTAAGACTACTCTATTCCGTCTCATCATGGGCCTTGAGAAGCAAGACGGTGGTGATTTCGAAGTTGGAGATACCGTCAAGATTGCATACGTCGATCAGTCTCATAAGNATCNCGATCNTGAAAAAAGTNTNTATGAGGNNATTTCTCAGGNTGTGGAGTCTTTCCGTATGGGNGGTCGGGATATGAATGCTCGCGCTTATCTCTCAAAATTCAATTTCACCGGTGCTGACCAAGAGAAGAAAATCGGTGTCCTTTCAGGTGGTGAGCGCAATCGTCTTCATCTTGCAATGGCTCTTAAGGAAGAAGGTAATGTTCTGCTTCTCGACGAGCCGACCAATGATATCGACGTGAATACTCTCCGTGCTCTTGAGGAAGGTCTTGAAAATTTTGCCGGGTGCGCTGTTGTCATCAGCCACGACCGTTGGTTCCTCGACCGCATAGCGACTCATATCCTCGCTTTCGAAGGCGACTCAAAAATCACTTTCTACGAAGGAAGCTACTCCGACTACGAGGAATTCCGTAAGCGTCGTGATGGTATAGATGCCGAGACACCCCACCGCATCCGCTACAAAAAACTAATCTAAACCTCCCTGCGCNCNCTGCCTCTCTGCNNCCTCTGCGTGAAAAAAATGATTCCAATCGAAATAAAATCCACGGACGACCCAAGGATAAAGATTTTTGCGGGGCTGACAGAAGCTCAGCTCCGCAATTCTCTTAATCCCGACCAAGGTATCTTCATAGCTGAAAGCCCTAAGGTAATCCGAGTGGCTCTTGATGCCGGTATCATCCCCGTTGCTCTTCTATGCGAACGCCGACATATCGACGGAGATGCTGCCGACATCATCTCTCGCCTCCATGATATTCCAATATATACTGGTGAGCGAGAAGTCCTCGCTGCTATCACCGGATATACTCTCACGCGTGGTGTGTTGTGTGCAATGCGCCGCCCTCATCTCCCTTCAGTTTCTAATCTTTGTGCATCCTCAAGTAGGGTAGTGGTGATTGATGATGTCAGTGATACTACCAACATCGGCTCAATTTTTCGAAATGCAGCTGCTCTTGGCATAGATGCTGTCTTCTTGACTCCTACTGCATGCGATCCTCTCAACCGTCGGGCTGTCCGTGTTTCCATGGGTTCTGTATTCCTTATCCCTTGGACAAGGCTTAATGGGGGCTTTGAAGAATTAAAGGGATATGGATTCAAATCTGTGGCTATGGCTCTCCGTCATGACTCAGTCGATATCTCCGATCCTATTCTGAGACAAGAACCAAAACTCGCTATCATTTTGGGCACGGAAGGGGAGGGTTTACCCATCCAGACCATTGACAATGCCGACTATGTCGTTAAAATCCCCATGCATCATTCCGTCGACTCCCTAAACGTAGCATCAGCCTCCGCCATCGCCTTTTACGCCCTATCCCTCCCTAAAGTTCAATCCTGATAGCCGATGTTTTTCACGCGTCCCATGTTTCCCATGTTTCCCACGGGTCCCATGTTTTTCATGGGTCCCATGTTTTCCATGGGTCTCATGTTTCCCATGTTCTCTAAAAAAATAAATAAATTTTGAACTTTCCCCCATTCATCTTTGTTTATCTTTTGCCCTCACAAGCTAAGGGCAGTATATAATCCGAAGTTAAATCTAAAAAATTAAAAATAATTATGGCAAAAGAATGGATCTGCACCGTCTGCGGTTATGTTGCAGAAGGCGAAAACCCTCCAGCAAAATGCCCACAGTGTGGTGCTCCTGCTTCTAAATTTAAAGAACTCGATCAGACTGAACTCCTTAAGTTCGTGACTGAACATGTTGTAGGCGTAGCTAAAGATGTCGACGACGAAATGAAGAAAGACCNCANCANTCNCTNTATGGGTGAATGTACTGAGGTAGGTATGTATCTCGCTATGTCTCGTCAGGCTGACCGCGAAGGATATCCGGAAATCGCCGATGCTTTCAAGCGTTACGCTTTCGAAGAGGCTGAACACGCTGCTAAGTTCGCTGAGCTCCTCGGCGATATGGTTTGGGACACTAAGACCAACCTTGAAAAGCGTATGCACGCTGAAGCCGGAGCTAACGAAGATAAGATGCGTATCGCTAAGAACGCTAAGGCTGCTAACCTCGATGCTATACACGATACTGTTCACGAGATGGCTAAAGACGAAGCTCGCCACGGTCAAGGTTTCTATGGCCTATACCAGCGTTTCTTCGCAAACAAATAATCAATAATAGAGATTATTGCTCCTATGATTTAAGGGCCCTCCTTGCTAAAGGATGTGGCCCTTTACTATTCATTATTAATTATTCACTGTTCACTGTTCACTGCTCATTAAAACCATGGGCCGACTTTTAGCAATTGACTATGGACGCAAACGTTGCGGTATAGCCGTGACTGATATTCTCCAAATATGTGCCAACGGTCTTACCACCGTGCGCACCTGCGACCTCATGTCCTTCATAAAAGACTATTGCTCTAATGAGTCTGTAGAAATGATCATCGTTGGGCTCCCAAAGCAATTGAATGGTTATCCTTCTGAAAGCACTCGGTATATAGACCCGTTCCTGAAGCAGCTCCGTAAAGAATTGCCCGACATGCCTATTCAACGCTACGATGAGCGTTTCACTTCCACTATTGCTCATCGTGCCATGCTCGACGGTGGCCTTCACCGTATGGCTCGTCGAGACAAAGAACTCGTCGACCAAATAGCCGCAACTATCATACTCAACGATTATCTCAACTCTCGTCACTGACATACTCAACCTCCACCCAATCTGAAATGTCTGACAACACCGTAACTCCGAATCCAATCCTGAATCCTTTTTGTCTTTCCAAAAAAAATTACTAATTTTGCAAAATATTTCTGTGTGCGCCTTATACGCATACTTTTTATTCATGCTTTTACGTTAGTAAAGAAATTGACTATTTTTTTATATGGAACCCAACATCGATAAGACCTCTAAGGCAAACAGCTCTGAGCAAAAGCTAACTCCTAAGGAGTTATTTTATGCTATTCTTCGCCAGTGGAAGTGGATTATCCTCTCTCTTATGATTTGCATTGGCCTCGCCGTGCTTTATCTTGCGTGGAAACCTCTTGGGTATACTCGAGAATCTCAGGTGGAGATAAAGGAAGATGGGGAGTCTGGTTCTTCTTCAGCGCTTGCTATGTTTTCTGATCTCGGAATTGGTAATGCTACCAACAATCTCTATAATGAGATGGCTTATTTCGAATCGCCTGACCTTATGTCTCAGGTGATTGAGCGTCTTGGTCTTCAGACTGCCATTTTTACAAGAAAGGGATTGAGATCCACTGTCCTCTATGGCTCGACTCTCCCTGTTTCGGTCTCTTTTGAGACTGTCCCTCAGAATGTTGGAGGCTCTTTCAAACTAAAAATAGACGAAAAAGGACAAATATTTCTTAGTAAATTCAAAATCAAGAAAAAAAGAATTCCTTTCGATCAGAAGGGTCCCATTGCTTTTGGACAGTCGGTGATGACTCCTCTTGGGAAAATTAAGATTGAAAAGACACCTTTCTTTGGCCAAGATAAAGAAGAAGGTGACGATATGGATTATAACCTGACCGTTGTTAGGTATTCTATGCAAGGTGCTATCAAGATGTGGCTTGAGAAGCTCTCTGTCAATGAACTTCGTAAGGAAGCGTCGATTGTTAATCTTACGATTATCGACGGTTCTCCTCGTAGAGCTGACAATGTCTTAAATGCGATGATCGAGATATATAATGAAAATTGGATCCGTAGCAAAAATGAAGTGGCCCTTGCTTCTTCTGATTTCATTGATGTGCGTCTGACTTCTCTTTCCAAAGAACTCAGTGAAGTCGATTCCAATATCTCTGATTTCAAGTCGGAAAATCAAATCCCGGATCTTGTCGCAAGTGCAAATATCAGTCTTAATGAAGAGCAGACTACTCGTAGCGCTCTGCTGGCTCTTAATAATGATCTTCAACTTGCTAAATATCTAAAAGATTTTGTCGAGAATATTGATAATCTTTCCAAACCTCTCCCTTCAAATCTCGGTGTTCAGAATCAAGTGCTCGATGCGCAAATTTCTGGTTATAATAATTTGATAAGAAATCGTAATTCTTTGTTGGATGCTTCTTCTGAAGAGAACCCTCTTGTTAAGTCGTTGGGTGGCCAAATTGAAGATTCAAGAAAAATGATTCTTGCTTCTCTCGACAATCAAATTAAGTTTATCTCTCAAGAAATCGCCAATATTAATAAGGAGAAGCTGTCTTTTGAAAAGAAGCTTGCCTCCAACCCTGAGCAGGCGCGTTATCTTCTAAGTGTCGAGCGACAGCAGAAGGTCAAGGAGTCTCTTTACCTTTATCTTCTTCAAAAAAAGGAAGAAAACCAACTTAATCAGGCATTTACTCCTTATAATACCAGAATTATTTCTCTTCCTCACGGTGATTCCGATCCTTCTTCCCCAAAAACAGTTTCTATTATTTTGATGGCTTTCATTTTGGGGCTTGCTATTCCAGTGGGTACTATTTATTTTCGTGAAGTCTCCAATACAAAGGTTCGCGATAAAAACGATCTCAAGGGTCTTAATATTCCGTTTCTTGGTGAGATTCCTAAGGTCAATCCCAAGAAATATAAAAATAATGATAAAGACCATTTGGTGGTGGTCGCACAAGGTGATAGAAATGTCGTCAATGAAGCTTACCGTGTCGTGCGCACCAATCTCAACTTCATGCTCGATGGGGAAGAGAAATGCCCTGTGGTGATGCTGACAAGTTTCAACCCGGGCTCCGGCAAAAGCTTCATTACCGTCAACCTTGCCATGGCTTTAGCCATTCGTGGTAAGAAGGTTCTTGTTATCGATGGGGATATGCGTCGCAATTCTTCTTCAGAATTCTTCGGCAATCCTGATAAGGGTCTCGCTCAGTGTCTGAGCGGTAAGGCTAATGTTAGTGATGTCATCATCCGAGGCAACCTTAATGAGAATCTTGATGTCCTTCCTGGTGGTAAGACGCCTCCTAATCCAACCGAACTGCTCGAAAATGGGCGTCTCGCTACTATGATTGAAAAGCTTCGTAATGATTATGATGTCATCTTCATCGATTGTCCTCCTATACAGATGATTGCCGACGGACGTATTTTCAGCACTGTCTGCACAAATACCATTTTCGTACTTCGTGCCGGTCTCTTCGAAAGAGGTCTCCTTTCAGAGTTGGAAAATGTATATCGCAGTAAGGAATACAATAACATGTGTCTCCTTCTCAATGGAACTGAAACAAGTGGTGCTTATGGAGGATATGGTGGCTATGGCTCCAATAAAAATTACTACGCCCAAAAAGATTAATAACAATTTTTAGCCACAAAAAAGAAGCGTCTGATCCCAGGCGCTTCTTTTTTATTATATGCTCTCCAATTATGAATTACGCACTATGAATTATGCATTATGAATTATGCATTATGAATTATGCATTTGAATAATATCCCTAACTTCCTCTACTGCTCTCTCCAGATCATCATTCACTACCCGGATATCAAACTTCGGTGCAAAACTCAACTCAAAATCCGCCTTATCCAGACGCTTCCTGATCACTTCCTCTGCATCTGTTCCTCTCCCACGAAGTCTCCTTTCAAGCTCCTCTTTGCTTGGAGGTAAGATAAATATGGTGATTGCCTGCTCCCCAAAACACTTCTTTACGTTCAATCCTCCCTTGACGTCTATATCCATGATGAGATTCCGGCCTTCTCCGGTCACTCGTTCCACTTCACT
>WFLX010370401.1_pt1 | contig 16732 bp, 16 predicted proteins | sample 4967041 | NCBI WGS metagenome assembly WFLX01 (sample SAMN12857096, study PRJNA449069) | gut metagenome | isolation source: stool from male and female vole | host: Microtus ochrogaster | place: USA:Florida | collected 2017 | reverse complement strand
TCGTAGAGGAAAGGGATTTTAGTAAGGTTCGTCAGATCCAGAAGCGTATTCTGGAGGCGTATGAGCAGGATTTTTCCAAACATGCGCCAAATGAGATGGTTCCTAAGATCAGAATGCTATGGAACAGCATTCCGTCCCAGCTTGCCAAAGAGAACAAGAAATTTATTTATGGTCTTGTCCGGGAGGGCGGACGCGCGAGGGATTACGAAGCGGCGATTATGTGGCTTGCCGACTGTGGACTTGTCCACAGGGTCAGCAGAGTGACAACAGGCCGACTGCCGCTGCGGGCATATGAGGATATGAGAGCATTCAAGCTCTTTGTTTTGGATGTGGGTTTACTTGGATGTATGGTTGGAATCAACCCTAAAATACTGCTGGACGGTACTGCTCTCTTTGTTGAATTTAAAGGAGCATTGGCAGAGCAATATGTGCTGCAGCAGCTGATCACATCCGATTGGGGCATCTATTACTACACGAATGACAATAGCACCTGCGAGGTAGACTTTGTTCTGGACACAGGGGAACAGATTATCCCTGTGGAAGTTAAGGCAGAGGTAAATCTCAGGGCGAAAAGCCTGAAAAGTTTTGTGGAAAAATATAAACCGGACAAAGCGATTCGTACATCCATGTCTGATTACAAAGAGGAGGACTGGCTGGTGAATATTCCTCTATATGCGATTGGAGAAGGTATATAAAGATTTATCTCATATAAAAGAAAAAGTGCATTAAATTTACAGATTACGGAAAGGGCATGGTTTTAGTATGAGTACAAATATGAAAAGAATCCTGTTGGTGATAGGAAGCAGCGTATTAGTCTTATTGGGGGGATGTACGGCAGAATCTGAGGACGTTATGGATCAGCCTTCAGAGATCATTGTGTTAGAAAGTATCATATCGGAAAATATGATATCAAGTGAAACTTCCGACAATGAGGTGTCAGACAATGAAATGTCAGAGAATACAATTTCTGAAAATATGATATCCGAAGATGAAACATCGGAAACAACTTATGTGATCAATGAGGAGGATATCATTAATCTGGAGGAGGCGCTTGCAAACTGGTCAGATATTCATGATATACAGAGGAAGGTCACCATAGAAGAAGGTTATGTAGATAATGTCCCCACAGAGCTGCAGGATCTGCTGATCTATCGTAATGACGGAATCAATGATGAAAGAGATGAATACTGGGAAGAATACGCTGTTGAATGTGAGGAAATCACGGAGGAGAACAAGGATAATTATCCGATTGAAGATATCGTGATGGATGCCCATGGTTATACATATCTGATGGTTCTTGATATTGACGGTGACGGAGAAGATGAATATTTCCATTATGTAGCCAATGGTAACGCTGGGTGGTCGTATTTGTGTTTTCATAAGAATGTAGATGGTGAGTGGATCGAGCTTACGGTTAGTAATTCTGAATACGGCAATGAGATACTATCCTATGAGGGCAGGTATTATATATGGTCAGGTGGTGTTTTAAGATGGTGGAATGATGAGGTTGAGACAGTGCGTCCGAATTCTGCCCTTATTGACGGCAATCCTTGTTGGAATACTATAGTGTTGGCGCAGTCTCTGGCAGAGTACTCCCCATATGAGTTATATAGTAATGTACAGGATGAATCGATTGATTTTCTGGAGGGCATCAGTTTAAACTGCGAAGAATTCAGAAATAATGATGTGGAAAAAATAGAGATAAAGATGTCTGGTTTTTACTGATATTCAGGTACTGTTCCATTATCTATCGAATATGGCTTTGAAAAATCATATGATGAAGAACAATATCTGTACGTCATAACAGAAGAATGGACTCGTGCGTATTCCTATTTGAAATCATGTGACAAGCAAATAATCATCATGCGTCGGACGGAAGACGGGGCATGGGAGGTCGTTAAGGTTTATTATCTGATGGCAGGTTTTAATGATTCGTTACACTAGTTAAGTGGACAGTTTTGCTGTGGATTATTAAAAATATTAAAACGTCTGAGACCTGTTAAAATTTATTATAAGAGGGAATCATGCAGCAGAAGAAATTGTTGATCGTAGATGACGAAGCGGATATCAGGATTTTATTAAAAGAATATTTGGAACTGGAAGGTTATCAGGTCTGTCTGGCGGCCAATGCAAGGGAAGCGCAGCGTGCCCTTGACAGCGGACCGGATCTTATTCTGCTGGATATCAACATGCCGGGAACGGACGGACTTCTCTGGTGCGAGCAGATCAGGGATCTGGTGCAGATACCGATCCTGTTTTTAAGCGCGAGAACGGAAGAAGCGGATAAGATCAAAGGATTTAGAGCGGGCGGGGACGATTATATTTTAAAGCCTTTCAGCATGGAAGAATTGTCAGCCAGAATCGAAGCGCATCTAAGGAGAGAGGAACGAAAAGAAAAAGGAGAAAGGCGGGAGTATTCGGAGGGCGGTCTGAAGATAGATTTCAGCGGTTTTCGGATATTAAAGAACGGTAAGGATATCGGGCTTACCAAAATGGAATTTCAGATTGTGGAGCTTCTGTTTACCAACAAGGGACAGGTATTTACCAAGGAGAGTATCTATGAGAAGGTGAGAGGCTTTGACGGCGAGGCGGACGCCTCTGTCATAACGGAGCATATCAGGCGTATTCGTATGAAACTCGGCGCAAGTAAGGATCAGGAGTATATAGAAACAGTGTGGGGTGTGGGATATCGATGGATTGGTTAGAGGAATATGTAGAAAAGTTAAGACAATATATCAAAAATGCTTCCATGATCAGGACAGCGGCGGCGTATTTGGTGATTGCCACGCTGGGAAGCTTAGCGTGTACCATGTTGACTATGCATATTACATCTTTATGGATCAATGTGATACGTGAGAGAATACCGTTTTCAAACCATAGGATACGGGAGATGGAGCAGATACAGCTTCTTGAGAGGGTGAGACAGGTTTGCCCTTATTTTTTTATGCTGATATCCATTGCGATCGCAGGAAAATATTATGTGGAAAATAAGATCAATGCGGCTGTTTCGGAGATAGGACTTTCTTTAAAACATATGGTAGCAGGCGATCTTTCTTTTGAAATAGCATTGCAGAGTAAAGATGAGATCGGGATGATCGCGAAGGATATGGAGAATCTTAGAGAAATGTTAAAAAGGGATAAACAGAATCAATGGCGGATGGGAGAGGAACAGAGAAAGATCAATGCGGCGTTTGCCCATGATATCCGTACACCGCTTACGGTTATGAAGGGCTATACGGAATTTTTGATTAAATATGTGCCGGAAGGGAAAGTGACGGAGCAGATGCTATTGGACAAATTGGACCGGATCTCCAGACAGGGAGACCGACTGCTTTGTTTTTCAAAAACAATGACCAGACTGCAGACCATGGAAGAGTGGGAAGTCCATTGCAGACAGATCAAAATGTCAGAAATTTGCAGTTATATCAAAGAAGCGGCGGAANGGATCAAGGGGGAGATACAGNTCCTTTTTCATGATCAGNNGAATGGANCGGAATCTGTTCTGGTGGATTCCGGACTGATTATGGAGGCGGTGGAAAATGTACTTCAAAATGCCGTCCGGTATGCAGAGAAACAGATCGAGATCACCGTACAGAATAGGAACAACAAGCNGATGATANATGTGAAGGATGACGGAGAGGGCTNNTCTGAAAANGCGCTCAGAGAAGCGGATACGGTTTATTNCCGGGAAAGGAAAGAGGCAGAGGATGACGAAGGGCATTNTGGANTCGGACTTTCCATTACAAAAATGTTATGTGAANAACACGGAGGNGAGTTGAAATTATTAAACAGCGTAGAGGGCGGCGCACTCGCGGCAGTTTCCTTTTTTGTAGGGGATTAAGACGTCTGTAGAAATAATCTTAAGAAATTTTTTAGTTTATATAGAGAATTTATAGGGATTTTCCATTTATACTAAGGAAGTACTGATTTAATCAGTGCTTCCTTAGTGCTTTCTGTGGATGCGCACGGATTTGAAGTAGAATTATGCTGCAAAAGTTCTTATTTAAAGATTATTTCAAGAAGGGAGATTGCAATATCAATGGAGATGTCAATCGAGATCCGTGATCTGACAAAGAATTACGGAAAAAAACAGGCGCTGTCAAAGGTGGATCTGACCATATCACAGGGAATGTTCGGACTGCTTGGACCTAACGGCGCGGGAAAAACCACGCTGATGAAAATACTGACTACTCTGCTCAAAAAGACGGAGGGTGAAGTGACGATCTGCGGTGTGCCGGTTGAAAAGAACAGGCAGATACGAGATATGACCGGATATCTTCCCCAGGATTTTTCCATGTATGGAAATATGAGCGTTTATGAGGCTTTAGATTATCTGGCGGTACTTTCGGGAATGTCTAAGTCGGAAAGAAAAAGTAAAGTGCCGGAGATGCTGGAAAAAGTCAATTTGTTGGAAAAGCAAAAGATCAAGGTAAAATCCATGTCCGGTGGAATGATAAGGCGGCTTGGAATCGCACAGGCGATCATCCATGATCCCAAGGTAATTATTGTAGATGAACCCACGGCGGGACTGGATCCTGAGGAAAGAGTCCGATTCCGGAATCTTTTGTGCGAGATTGCAAAGGACAGGATCGTCTTACTTTCTACGCATATTGTAGGAGATATCGAGGCAACCTGTGAAAATATTGCTGTGCTCAATCAGGGAAAAATCTGTTTTAACGGCAAGGTGACGGAGCTGCTCTCTATGGTAGAGGGGAAGGTGTATTCCGCGGAAATCGCGGCAGTGGAATTGGAAAAAGTAAAAGAAAAATATATGGTAACGGGAATTCTTGTTACGGGAAGTACGGCAAATGTAAAGATCATTTCAGACGAGCAGCCTTTTTCGCAAGCCAGACAGGTGCAGCCGGATGTTGAGGATGCATATATGTATCTGATGCATAAGGAAAATATAGGTTAAGGAAAGGAAAAGAAAGATATGTTCGGAACATTATTTATAAAAGAATGCAGGCAGGTTTTGAAAAGTCTGGTGTATTATATTTATGTTGTGATCTTTGTTTTGTTTATTACCAGTCAGATGAGCGGCGAAGATGAGCTACGGGAACCGCAGCCGGGATGGTCTTATTACGGAGAGACAGTGACACAGGATGATGCTTTGATTATGGAGGGGACTTTGGCGAATCTGATACAGGAAGTTGGTCGCAATTCCTTTGCCACTTATCCCATAGGATTTTACAAGGAAGTCAACTTAACTGATGGTGAGTTAGAGCAGGTAAAAGCAATTTTGGAATGTTGTACAGATGTAAAAGAAGGATTAACTTATGCGGAATTTGAAGCTGCAATGGAAGAAGTCTGCGATCTTGTGGGGAAGGGTTCGTTTTATGAAAAGGAAAGTTATGAGAACCGCATCCGTGTCCCGATGACATATGAACAGGCGAAGGAAGACTTTGATGCCTTAAGTACAAAAGACGGGCTGACACGTGCCTATATGCGGCTGTTTTGCGATTATGCCGGAATCATACTTTCCGTTCTGCCGATCTTTATCGGCGTGTCAAGAGTGCTTCGTGATAAACGGGCAAAAGTACAGCAGGTTATTTTTTCCAAGTCTGCCTCCGGGACGCAGATTATCTTAAGCCGTTATCTTGCCAATCTGGTTATGATCAGTATTCCTGTGTTCCTTACGGCATTATTGATACAGCAGCCGTTTTATTATAGGGCGCAGACCATGGGGATTCAGGGAGATATCTGAGCGTTTCTGACCGTGCCCGGCATATGGCTTTTGCCGGAGATCATGACGGTGCTTGCCGTGTCTTTTCTGATCACGGAGTTTACAGATACTATCTGGACGATATTTTTGCAGGTAGCATGGGCATTTTCAAGCCTTATTAGCGCGACTGCGCTGGTGGGAGATTTCGGACTGAAGCTGGTGGCAAGATGGAATACGCTTGGTATGACGCTGCTTTATTTCTCTCTTGAAAAAGAATTACTCTTTAACCGGGGATTTTATTTTCTGCTGGCTGTCGTTTGTGTGATACTTACGGTGCTTGTTTATGAGAAAAAGCGCAGGGGAGGGGAAAGTGTGCATGAAAAATTACGCAAATTTGATAAGTAGTTTTGTAAAAAAACAATATTATCCCCATCTGCTGCTGGTTCTTCTTTTGGCGCTTTTGTCCGGCGGGTTTGTAAGCCTGAAAGGATTGGAAAGCGTCCAAGCGGCAAAGGTCATGGAGATGTATGTTGCGTTCATCGGTCTTATTCTTTTCACTCCGCTCTTTATGCCGGAACAGGATAAAGCCATCTGGAATCTGGAGAGAAGTAAAAAAACATCCATGTGGAAAGTATATCTTTTCCGGATGCTTCCAGCGGCTCTGGTTTGCCTTTTGGTCATTTGGATGTTTTTATATCAGATGAAAAGAAGTGGAGGGATTTTTGATTTCGACATTCTTTTCCGTGGATCATGCTGTGAGATTTTCTTTTTGGGAAGTATAGGTTTTTTTGTTTCCGCCGTAACCAATCAGGTGGTCATCGGGTATATGATCGCTGTGATCTATTATGTGGTAAATATCGGCGGAAACAATTATTTAGGGAAGTTCGCCCTGTTCCGGATGATGAAAGGGGATTACGGAACTTGGATGTACTGGCTTTTAGGGGCAGTATTATTGTTTGCGTCCGGCATAGTAGTCCGTGAAAAAATAGCATATCATAAGGGATAAGCTTAATACGGAACTTTCAAATCAGAAAATAATTTAGAAAATAATATGGTTGCTTTCCGTGTATTTATCGTACTGATTCCATACCCTGATGCAGACATTTCTTATCTGGTTTTTGGGCAGCGGGATCGTGATATACCCTTCGCCTTCCGCATTCCAGCCCCATAGCTTGGACCATGTTTTGCCGCCGTCGCAGCTATAGCTGTAGTAGATGATCTTACTGTCACTGTCTGCCGCATATACATGAAGGGTTGCCGTATTATTTACCATATTATGACCAATCAGCTCGATCCTGCTTACCTCCGGTTCTGTCGTATCCGGCATTACTACATCCGTAGGAACCGGAAAAGCCGGACAGGCATAGCTGCTGTAATCTACATTCAGAACAGATGAAGACAATCCATAATATTTTGCGACTGCAGTAGCATCTGCTTTTCCAAGCAGTTTCAATGCTTCCATCGACTGATAAAAATTATAATCATGGGCTTCATCCATAAAACAATGCTCGATCAGCGCCGGCGTTACACCTCGGTTGACGGAATGCTTGATAATGCCGTAATAATCGCCATCGCTGTCTGTTGACAGCCTTGTTTTAACGCCTCTTGCAGTATATATACCGATATCCTCTGATAACTGCTGCAGTTCTATCGTTCCAAAGCTTTTTCCTCTGGAATAATATTCGCCAAATGCCGAAACCCATACTTCGGAACCGAAAAATTCATGATTGTCAGAAGCATTCAGATGAATACAGTAGAGAAAATCCGCACCCGCGTCTGCCGCGATCTGTGCCCGTTCTTCCAAAGAAAGCGTCGTATCGATGGTTCTGGTCATAACCACGGTGATGCCTTCGTATTTCATCAGTTCTTCCTTCATGGCATTAGCAATGATCAGGTTAAGATCTTTTTCCCACAGTCCAAAATAATGGGCGCCGGTGTTTGTTCCGCCATGACCGGGATCGATACATACTACGATATTGGCAGCCTGTGCCGGTATCGGAAAAAAGCTTCCCAGCATAGCGACAAGCAGGATCATCGTCATACAGTATGTAGTAAATCTACATAAAAGCGGTTTTTTCATAAGTGGCTCCTTTGGAATGTCATGTATTTTGCATCCGGCTTACATAACTCTTTGCTTCAACATTTATGTTCCAAAAANATCATAAATGAAATCATTTTTGGAACATAAATGTTGAAGCTTCGAGTTATGCAAACCTCATTGACAAGTTTATAAAATTGTTATCTAAATTACAGGCGTTTATAATCACTGTAAACATTTGTATTAAATTCATTATAACAAAATATCATGCAAACATCTAATGGTAAATATTGAGTATATTAAATATAAAATAACCTTTGCTGCGAGCAGTAAAATTCCACTGCAAATCCATGTATTTCCACCGGAGATTCTTGGGAAGCATGGATTAATCAGTGCTCTCCGAGATACGGAAAGCTGGGCATCAGTTCCAGCTTAAACTTATTTTTCTCATGTAATAGATCGATTTTTGCTTTGATTTCTTCATCTTCACAGACGCCGGTGCGGATATAGCGGTCCAATACGGCATAGGTAAATCCGAGATTATCTTCATCCGTCTTACCGCAGAGACCGTCAATGGGCGGTTTTTCAACCAGTTCTTTCGGCAGTCCGAGTTCGTAGCCCATCTGTTTTACTTCCGTAACGGTTAAGTGGGACAATGGCGCAAAAGATCCGAAGCCGTCGCCGCCATAGGTGGAATAACCGACCCAGTCTTCGCTCAGATTGCAGTTGCAGCTGGGGATTCCGTTGACGCATTGAGCGTAAAAATACAGCTCTGTCATGCGTACCCTGGGCGGTACATTGGTGATTGCCTGTGTCGTCGGGGTAATCCCGGATTTTTTCATTTCTTCGATAATCGCATCCACGGCGCTGCCGATATTGACGATTTTATATTCGATGTCTAAAAATTCCGCGCACTTGATGCTGTAGGAGATATCATGCTGTTCGTGCTGCGGGAGCAGCAATCCTTTGACGCGGTTTTGACCCAATGCCTTTACCGCCAATGCCGCTACAATGCTGGAATCTTTGCCGCCGCTTAATGCCACGCAGCAGTTAGTAGAGGCGCTCCAGTTGGTATCGAATAAATTTTTGATCCACGCCGCACAGTCATTTGTCACTTTTTTTGCGTCAAATTGATTCATAATAATCCCCCATTATTTTTCCACATGCTTCATCCTCCAGTCGATACAGCGCTGCAGGTAATCCTCATATTCCTTATTTTTGCACATTCCTTTGCCAAGAACGTCGGAGATCTTTGCAACATCCTGACCATTGCATTTGGTCGTCTTCATGACGATATTCAACGGTTCTACGTCCGTATCATTGGAGAGATAGGTGCCGATACCAAAGGCTACCCGCGCTCTTCCATTGAAATAACGGAACAGCTTATCTGCTTTTTCAAAATTCAGACTGTCGCTGAACAGCAGAGTTTTATTTTTCGCATCGATACCCAGCTGTGTATAATGCTCGATCATCCGGTCGCCCCATGCATAAGGATCGCCGCTGTCATGGCGCACGCCGCTGAACAGCGTTGCATAAGTAAGCTGGAAATCCTGCAGGAAGCAGTCTGTGGTAATAGCGTCGGTAAGGGCGATACCGTTTAATATGCCGTATTCTTTTACCCAGGCATCTAATGCGTACCAGTTGGAATATGCCGGATTGTGCTTATGATTGCCCTGACCGGTACACATGATCCATTCATGCGCCATGGTTCCTACCGGAGTGATGCCGTATTTTTTTGCCAGATAGACATTAGAAGTGCCGATAAATTCAGAGCTGACATATTGATGCTCCTTCTGCATCCTGTCAAATGCATTGACAGCCAGATCCTGCGCCTCTGCGGATAATCTTCTGCGCAGTCCGAATTCACTGAAGCAGGATACATAATATCTGCCGCTTACCAGCCAGCCGATCTTTTCATCCAGCCTCTTTTTAAAGCTTTCCATCAATGCGTCATAATTATGCGCCATCCGGAAATATACTTCGTTGACAATAGCCAGCGTGGGGATCTCATACATGGAAGTGTTCAGCCATGTCCCCTTGGTTTCGATCGCCAGACCGCATTCGGCGTCTGTCGAGATTTCAAAATCCTCGTACCTTGCTTCCCATAAACGGAGAAAGTCAACATAGCTGCCCTTGATCCATTTGATCCGATTCAGATAGTCAAGCTCGTCCTCCGTAAACCGGAGGGTGCAGTATGCCTTGATCTGATCCCTGATCTCTTCCACCATTTCCGGGGTAAACCTTACATCCTGATTTCTGCATTTAAATGTCCATGTAGTCTTGTAATCCGAGAACTGATGATAGATTGCCTGACCCATGCTGAATTTATACATATCTGTTTCAAGAAGACTGGTAATGATCTGATTTAATTTCATAGGTATCTCCATTCTGTTATATGCCGGTAATATCGATCTGACACAATTTCATTGCTTCTAAGGCATTTTTATGACTGTCCGGCGTGACGCAGGCGCAGCAGGAAGCATCTACCGTGATCTTCATTTCCGGATAAAATGCCTTTAACAGAAGTGCGTTGGAGATCACGCAGATCCCAGTACAAAGACCGATCATTTCCGCTTCTTCACCGGTAACATGCCGGTACAGATCCTTTGAGCCGAAGGTCTCTTTGTTCAGATGCAGACATTCCGGAAGATCCACCTCTTTGGAGATCTCCCATCCGTGAGTACCTTCGATACAGTGTTCTACGGGAAGCTTCCTGCCTTCCTGTGTCTCTAGATAATCGGTTTGGTGTGTGTCTCTTGTGAAAATGATTTTATCGCCGTTTTTTTGATATTCCGCGATCTTTGCCTTTACATTGGGAACAATCGCCTGCGCTTCTTTTGTTCCGAGGGAACCGTCGATAAAGTCATTCTGCATGTCAATTACAATAAGGGTTTTTTTCATTGTCTGGTGCCTTTCGTTTTTTATTTTGAGTAAACTTTTAAAACCTTTTTCATTGTATCATACCAAAGCCGATTTTACATCATAATTTTACTTTCTTTTCGAAATTGTGTACCCGTAAAAAATAGAGTATAATAACATTATAAGGGCAAAAGCAGGGGAAGCAAAATCTGATAGCAGAATCTCCATTCAACTGTAAGTAGAATGGAGATTTTGGATTCAAGTATTCGTTTATTGTAAATGACTCAATAGGTATTTTATAATTATAATACACTATAGAGTCGGAGGATGTAAAATGCTTGATAATAAAAAAATTTCGGAATTTATTTCAAATAAAAGAAAACAACTTGGTATGACACAGGCAGAAGTGGCTGAAAAGTTAAATATTTCCTTTCAGGCTGTTTCAAAATGGGAAAACGGTACGCTGCCTAATGTGGAGGTTTTAGTAGAGCTGGCTAAAGTCTTGAATACGACAGTTGACGAGATACTTGTGGGGAGGGAAAAGAACTCCGAGACCTTTTCATATAGTAAAGCCGGTGTGGATATTTCCTATACGGACACTATCAAAAAAGAGATGGCGGTATATCTGAAAACGGATAACGAGCGCGTTTTAAATGGAGTAGGTTCTTTTGCATCTTTATATGACATTGGATTTCCGGATATAGAAGATCCTATATTGGTCTTAAAATCAGAAGAACCGGGTTCTAAACAAAAATTAGCTATGGAATATGGGTACAGCGAGTCGATATGTCATGATATGATTAATCATTTGGTAAATGATATCGCGGTAATGGGAGCAAAACCGCTCGCTGTATTGGATACTATTGTGTGCGGAAAGGCAGAAAAAGAAACAATAAAGTCATTTGTGAAAGGTATATCCGAAGCGTGTCGGGAAAACGAATGTAATCTGGTTGGAGGAGAAACTTCCATTCAGCCGGATGTTGTAAGCAGTGGATTATATATACTTACGTCCAGCATTGCAGGTATCGTTTCCAGAAGTAATGTTATTGACGGCACCGATATTCACGAAGGCGACATCATACTGGCTATAGCATCGAATGGTCTTCATACAAACGGTTATACGTTAGTTCGGTTATTGATGGAAAAAATGCCGCAAATAAAGTTGGACAAGATAAGTGGAGAAACTTTTATTGAACAAATTATGAAACCTCACACGCCATACTACAAGTCAATAAAATGTCTATTTTCTGATAGTAGCGTTCACGGTATGGCGCATATCACCGGTGGTGGTATAGAGGGAAATTTAGGTAGAATCATTCCGAATGGGTTATGTGCTGAAATATATTTGGATCAGGTAAAGCCATTGCCCATATTTTCTTATATCAAGGCAGTTGGAAATATTGATGAAACTGAAATGCTCTCTACATTTAATTGTGGTGTCGGCATGATTGTTGTTGTAGAAAGACAGCATGCAAAGCGGATAGAAGAAGTCATTAAAAATCATTATGATTGCTACGAAATTGGTATAATTGAAACCGGCAGCAAAAAAGTAAATTTTAAAAAGCATATTACATGGTGAAAAGAGAAATACCTCCAGTATAAGTCGTTAGACTTGTGCTGTGGGTGTATTTCGCTCTCAACCGCCGAGAACTTTTTGATGATGGGGGTATATACAATGAATGAAATAAATAAAACATTATACATTCCTCTTTATGGAAAATCAAAAGTCAGCAAACAAGGTATCATCCTTGAAGATACCATGGCGGAAAAAATATGGGATGCCGAATCATTTGAAGTGAAAGGAAAATCAAGATCAAAATGGCTGACTTATAATATGGCAATGAGAGCAAGGATTTTTGACGACTGGACAAAATTGCTTCTTCGTCAAAATAAAGATGTTCTCGTTCTGCATATAGGGTGCGGCTTGGATAGCAGGTGTATCAGGATAAATGTTCCGTATTCCAATTGGATCGACGGAGATTTTGCCGACGTCATAAACATACGCAAAAAGTATTTTACAGAAGACGGGCATTATCATATGATTGCTTTTGATGCGTCTGATCCCGAAAGTTTTCAAAGCCTTCCTAATAGCAAACAGGCTATTGTAATTCTGGAAGGGATAAGCATGTACCTCAAAAACGAACAGGTCAATGCAATGTTCAGAGAATTGGCAAAGAAATATGAATCACTAAACATTCTTATGGATATTTATACTGTTTTTGGCGCGAAAGCGTCAAAATATAAAAATCCAATCAATGATGTAGGTGTTACACAGGTTTGGGGAATAGATGATATCCAAAGTGTTCTTATGGGAACTGACATTGTATGTAAAAAAGAACATTCTCTTACTCCCGATTATCTTGTCAATGAATTAAAAACATCCGAACGATTGTTTTTCAAAATGATGTTTACTAACTCTTTGTATAGAAAGATATATCGCCTATATGAACTGGAATTGTAGCATAAATATTTCGACCGGAACATTTTCCGATAGGAGAATAATCTTATTGCGGCTTTTCTTTACACAAAAGCACAAAGCATATGATTCCGAGAATCAGTGTTGGGGATTCCAAAATGACAAACCCCAAAAATTGATTTGTCATGATCTCATTTGCTTTTTCCAAATTAGTAAACATTGCTAAAATGCTGGGATTGGCATTATTTACAGCATGCATAATAGCGGCAGGCCATATGGAACCTGATTTTACCGTGATATAGGTAAGGGCAATGCCTAAAGAGGTGCAGAAAATACACATGATCAAGATCCCCACATAAGGAAATCCCGGATAATCCGTACCATAATTGTGACCGACACAGGTAAGCGGCGCATGCCATAATCCCCATATGATACCGCCAATCAAAACCGCTTTCTTTGTTCCCATCAGGTTCATAAGCTTTGGCATCATATAACCGCGCCAGCCTCCTTCTTCGCCAAATGCTGCGAAAGAAATGATCATTCCCTGCAGAATGGAGATTATGGGTACAAAAATCAGCATATTTTTTGATATTTCATACTGTCTGTAACCTTCAGGATCAAAAATTTCCGGATAAATCAAAAAATTCAGCCCATGTCCGAGTTCAAAATAGATCCATGGTACGATCATTGCGAATAAAAAGTAAATCCATTTTTTATTTTTAAAACTGATTCCCATCATCATGGAATCCTTGCCCGTCATGGCAAAGCCTTCCTTCGTGATCAGTCTGGTAAGGACATGCGCCAGAAATGGTGCTAACATTCCAAGTCCGGCAAAGCTTTCCAGATGGGGATGGGAACCGTCCCATTGATGGCCGGTCAGGATAAAGGCAAAAAATATGATCCATGCCAGCGCAAAGGCAAGCACAAGATAGAGTGCCAGTCTTTTTATTTCCATCTTGCGGCTCCATTCCTTATCTTCTGTAGTTGTTTGATATTCCAAGGTTTTTTCATTTTCCGTCTTCATGCCCTATCCTCCTTAGCTGCAAAATGACATGTGATGCGGTAGGAACCGTAGTAGAAAGCCAGGACGAATATCGGCGACAGCATGACCGTAAGCGCCACTTCCATCTTATATTTTTCACACCATTTCATAAGAGCCGCGAAATCGAGATGCTGTTCGATCCACAACAAATCTCCGAATAACACAAAGCCGATGATTGCAAACGCAATCAGCATAAAAAATGCAACCTTAATAAGCATTGCCTTTTCTTTTCCGAATAAAATAAATAAGGGAAGCTCGATCGCCGTCAGCAAAAGCCCAAAACTGGTAAATACAGGTATAAATCCGCCGATGATTTCTACCATGTTCGTCATGATCCCCTCTCTGCAAAATGCCAGACAAGAGATACTCCAAATATAATAAATCGACATAAATACGTAGGCTGATATTGCCATAAATATATACTTTGACGCGATATACGCATTTTTCTCAAGGGGAAGCGCGCTGATGTAACCTCTTATTTTATTTTTATCATCCATCTCTACAAGTTTGGCGACCCAGCCGTTCATAAGCTCCAGAGTACCGACGATAAATAATCCCAATGTCATATAAAAGAAGGTATCTAAAAGATTGACGATCTCTCCGTCTTCGTTTTCCGCTAAAAATGCTTCCATATCTGCCGTTCCCGGCAATGCGATACGGAGCCCGATAAAAAGAATGGTCAACCCTGTCAGGAGCCATGTAAGTTTTACTTTATGGATCCGATTGACAGATACAAAATCTTTGTATAATAATCCGCCCATTAAACCGTCCCTCTCTTTCTCTTGGCAATCTCTACGGATACAAAATACGAAGCTGCCATTACAACCACTGCTATGGCAAATAAGATAAAAGATCTATGTTTGATAAAATTCATAAAGTCGCTAAGAAAATCAATGGAATCCGAATTGCCCGCACTTATAGATTTGAAAATCAATTTCACTTTTTTGATATTCGCAAGGATTGCCGTGATGATAATCACAGCCCATGAAGCAAGTATCGCGTAATCCTCTTTCCCATATCCAAACAAAAAGCAGAAAAGGATCACAAGCGCCCCATAGATAATCATAAGGCTTGCAGCGGAAATGATGATTCCGAAGAAATCCGCAAAGGATATAATATCCGTAAGCCTTGATAATACAAAAGAAATCACGATATCTACAACAACTCCGATTCCAAACATCGTAAAAATTGTCAGATATTTAGCCATCACGCGTTTCCCCACAGAAAGAGGAAGTATGGAGGAAATGTTGGAAAACCCTGCTTTTCCATCCATCTTAAAAATGGTTGTTACGTCTCCTACCATCGCGATGGGAATCAGCATAAACAAAATAAGCGTCGAGGTAGATATGTTATTAATATCTATATCCGAAATATTATTTTCTGTCATCATTGATTGATTGGCGTCAGCAATATTGCCAAAACGGGCGCTTAATACAAACATGATCGACAGGACCAGAACGCCCGCCACAGTATATGCAAATAGTATCATTTGCTTTCTAAGACACATCAGGTCTTTGATCATTAATCCTTTCATAATGGCTACCTCGTTTATTTCATTAAGTCAATTTCAGGTGTCAAAAGGTATTTCTTAATTTTGAGGCGGCAAGCTGTACAAATAATAATCTGTGCATGTGCCGCTGTACGGAAATAAGAAATTCTAAACATTCCTGATTTAAGTTGTGGAAGACGGACGCAAACGGGGCAATTCGCCATCCATGGCTCAGTTGCCCCTTTTCGGAACATCGTGTTCCGAAATTGCTGGGTATCGGAAGGAATGTTAAGAATTTCTAATTTCCTTCCAATGCATATGCACAGATTATTATTTTAGCAGCTTGCCATATAAGTTCTTTAAAGGTATTTTTTGATATACGAATCCTGTTTATTATGTAGACGTATCCGGCGCCTTGCCATATGTGCCGGATATGCTTCTGTTGACATAGAAAAGCATGATATCTTCCAGAGAGGCCTGTTCGATTACCATTTCGGGATAAAGCTTCGTACATGCTTTCCTGTCGTTTACCAAGGCTTCCGCGCCATAAGTCCCTGACTGTGCATAGACGATCAATGACTCGCTGATCTCCTTCAGTTCATCCTTTTTGCATTTCAGCAGACCATGTTTTTCTATGATATCATCCTTATTGCCTGCAAGAACGATCTTTCCGCCATTGATAAATACGACTTCATCAGCCAGCTTTTCCAGATCTCCGGTGATATGGGAGGAGAGTAAGATCGTATGATCTTCTTCCAGAACGTACTCTCTGAATATTTGAAGCATCTCATTTCTGACGATCGGGTCAAGACCTGACGTGGGTTCATCCATGATGAGAAGCTTTGCATTGTGGGAAAGCGCAACAGCGATCTGAAGCTTCATACGCATACCGCGGGAGAAGCTGCCGCAGGGTTTTTTTGCGGGAAGCGAAAACCGCTTTAAGTAATCAAAGAACATCTTTTCATCCCCAGCTCTTGATCTCAATGACCTCACAGCTTTCGATCAGCATTTTGGCAAAAACGTTAAGCTGAGAATCGGAAAGCTCGCTGGCCTTTTCATAGAAGTACTTGAAATTTCTGAAAAAGTTTGTATACCTGTTGTCTTTCTGCCTCCGCGGGATCTTTATGACCTTAGATTCAGCCTCATCAAATTCCACAGAGCTTAATATATTCTGCAATTCGCTCTTATACAGCTCATTGATGGAGCAGTTCTTCATTATAACACCG
>WFLX010009743.1_pt1 | contig 16732 bp, 12 predicted proteins | sample 4967041 | NCBI WGS metagenome assembly WFLX01 (sample SAMN12857096, study PRJNA449069) | gut metagenome | isolation source: stool from male and female vole | host: Microtus ochrogaster | place: USA:Florida | collected 2017 | reverse complement strand
CCCTTCTCATGCTTCGTACCATAATTCTTGGCGCAAGCCATTCCGAAACATTCTTCCTCAACTCCAAATCTGTTGAATTTAATCACTTTCATTCGGCTTTTGTCAACCACTATGAAACCATCGTGGTCGCTATTGATAAGCTTCTCTACATAGCTCAATTCTTCATTAGCCATTTGGGGAAGGATACCGCGTGCATATTGCTCGCAATCTTCAGAATTCATCATGAATTCTATCGCACCGGCGGGAGAAGAAAAAGAGTAATAAGGTTTCAGCTCTGGGAGCGTGTCATTCTGAGTCAAACCTGCTACTTCTACTTCTTGATTCATAACGGGGAGGTCGCTTTTACTACTTATAGCATCAGCTGAGAGAGCGAAGAGACCTATACAAGAGGCGATGACGAGATAGTTGAGACGTGTTTTCATAGTGGTAAGGTGTTAAGGTTTGTGTGTGTTGTGTGTTTTATCACTATAACACGCATCCCGTAATATTTGCTTATATGTTACAAAAACTTAATAATCCATTGCTATCACGTATACTCCTTTAGGGATTTACGACTCATATAATGTGGTTCAAATAAATGTATCGCCCCTCCGGGGCTTGATAAAGAAGATGGCATATCTACCCCGAGCATACGCTCGGGGTTAACAAGATTGACAGCCCTCCGGGCTTATTTGAACGGCATTGTACGGCTCATGCATCAACCAATAATTCTACAAAAAAGGACATACGAGCCGTACGTCCTTACAATGATGTTGAAGATTTTCGGGCTTTTAACCTTGTAACCCTCAATTTTCGTCAACGAAAATTGAATGTTATCGGATTGGCTTAGCCTTGCAGCTGTCCCAGATGAGATAGCAGATGAGGGCTGCGTATGCCACACAACCGAGTATCTGGGTTGTTTCTAAGCCAAGAGGATTCTGATATTCGAAGCCGCAGAAGCGTGTAATAGCCGCAAACACGCCAAAGAGTGCACCGCCAGCGATAAGGCCCGAAGAAATCAGCGTGCCACGGTCGCGACGTGCATCATTCACTTTCTGATCCTTAGAAGAATTACTTACATAATATGCTATCGCTCCACCAACCAGCATGGGTGTGTTCAACTGCAGAGGAATAAACATACCGAGACAGAATGCAAGAGCAGGTACTCCGAGCCAGTTGAGTATGCATGCCAAGATTGCACCTACCATATAGAGAATCCATGGTGTATCACCACCCATCATAAGAGGCTCGATCACCTTTGCCATTGCGTTAGCCTGAGGCGCAACAAGTGCATCCTCGCCAGTGAATCCATAAACCTGATTGAGCACCATGATAACACCGCCTACTGTAGCCGCAGAAACAAGAGTACCGAGGAATTTCCAACTCTCCTGTTTTTTAGGAGTTGAACCAAGCCAATATCCAATCTTAAGGTCGGTCACAAAACCACCAGCCATGGAAAGAGCCGTACAAACTACGCCACCAATAACCATTGAAGCCACAATACCACTTGTACCTTTTAGGCCAATAGCAACGAAGATGGCAGAAGCAATGATAAGTGTCATAAGAGTCATGCCAGACACTGGATTGCTACCTACGATAGCGATTGCATTTGCAGCAACAGTTGTGAAAAGGAATGCGATGATGACAACTACTGCAAACGCTATCACAGCCTGCCAGAATGTATGGATCACACCAAACCAGAAGAACAGAAGCACAGCAATCAATGCAAGCGCAATAAAAAGAACGATATGCTTCATAGAAATATCTGTCTGCCAGCGAACTTCCTTCACAGCAGAAGATTTTCCTTTAAGTTCACGGCTTGCAAGACCAACTGCCTGGGTAATGATACCCCAAGACTTAATGATACCAATTACTCCAGCCATTGCAATACCACCGATTCCGATCATACGGGCGTAGCCACTGAAGATATCCTGCGGATCCATCGCCTGAAATTCAGGAGCTCCGTAAGTGCCCATCAACGGAATTATAATCCACCAAACGAAAATAGAACCGGCAAAAATCACAAAGGCATATTTCAATCCGACGATATATCCAAGACCGAGAAGGGCGGCTCCAGTGTTGCAGCTTAGCACGAGTTTAGTCTTTTCCATGACAGCTTGCCCGGCTGAGGAAGCGACAGATGTGACTGTCTCTGCCCACCATCCGAAGGTAGCAACGATATAGTCGTAGATTCCACCAATCAATGAAGCAATAATGAGTGTCTTTGCCTGTCCTCCCTCTTCAGCACCAGCCTGTTGGCTTGAAATAAGCACCTGTGTTGTGGCGGTAGCTTCAGGGAAAGGATACTTACCGTGCATGTCCTTAACGAAATATTTACGGAAAGGAATAAAGAAGAGAATACCAAGAATGCCACCAAGCAATGAACTAAGGAATATCTGATAGAACCGGACAGTAATATCAGGATACTTTGCCTGAAGGATGAAAAGTGCAGGAAGAGTGAATATTGCACCGGCTACGATAACACCGGAGCAAGCTCCGATCGATTGGATTATCACATTCTGTCCGAGTGAATTCTTTTTGCCAAGTGCATTAGATAGTCCGACAGCAATGATTGCAATCGGAATTGCGGCTTCAAACACTTGGCCTACCTTCAAACCAAGGTAAGCGGCTGCAGCTGAAAAAATCACTGCCATAATCAGGCCGACACCCACGGAATAGGGGGTAGCCTCTTTCTGGTCGTGGGCCGGATGCATCACCGGGGTAAACTGCTCGTCCGCAGCAAGTTCGCGGAATGCATTTTCCGGAAGTCCGGTTCCTGTCGTCAGGTTGTCGTCGTTTTCTTTCATGATAGTTGACTTTGTTGTTTTCTTTAAGGGCTTTAGGGGCTTTAAGGGCTTTAGGGGCTTTAAGGGCTTTAGAGGCTTTAAGGATTGAAAATTCTCAATTCTCAATTCTCAATTCTCAATTATAAACTTAGAGTTGTCGGCGGACACTCTCCTCATGGATTAGGCTCATCATCTTGCCCGTGAATTCTTTGGGCAATCCGAGTTTTTCTCCCATTTCGGTGCGCTCTTTCATTATTGTGTCGTGGCGTCCAAGCTGAACTACCATCATATTGTGGGCTTTTTTGTATTCCCCTATTTTNTTAGAGATTTCCATTCGNTNTGCAAGAAGATCGATAAGTTCGGAATCAATATGGTCGATTTCCGTACGGAGTNAATCGAGTTCTGGAGTACCTTGGGGTTTTTCTCTTACTTTAAGTTCCTTTACAAGAGCCACGAGCTCAGAAGGAAGTAGCTGTTGCTTTGCATCGCTGAGGGCTACTGAAGGGTTGCAGTGGCTTTCAATCATCAATCCATCGAATCCCATATCAAGGGCATGACGACTTAGAGGAGCTACAAGATCGTGTGCACCACTGATATGGCTCGGATCGCAGAAGACGGGGATGTTAGGCAGCCTTCTTGCAAATTCAAAAGGAAGCGACCACATGGGCTGGTTGCGGTAGATGTGCTTGCCATAGCTGCTAAATCCACGGTGGATTACTCCNATTNTTCGAATCCCTGCATTATATATACGGGTCACTGCACCTATCCACAAATCAAGGTCAGGATTCACCGGATTTTTGATCAGCACAGGTATGTCAGCACCAAGTTCTTGAAGTGCATCGGCTATCTCTTGCATTGCGAAAGGACTTGCCGAAGTACGCGCACCTATCCAGAGGATATCAACTCCGGCTGCAATGGCACTTATTACATGGTTTTTACTTGCCACTTCCGTGCCAACTTTCATGCCTGTCTCTTCCTTGACTTTTCGGAGCCAAGGGAGTCCGGCAACTCCCACACCCTCAAAGCATCCGGGCATCGTNCGTGGTTTCCAGATTCCGGNGCGGAAGATTTTTACTCCNCCGGACGNCAATTCCTTAGCTGNCTCAAGCACTTGCTGCTCGCTTTCAGCCGAACAAGGACCCGCAATGATAATCGGCTCCTTCATTATTATCTCCTCATCGAAAAGAGGCTTGATATCTTCCATCATCTTTTTTCCTTTCATTTATTACAGAATTGTTAAAATAGCTATGATAGCTAAATAGCTATTCTTGATTGATTATATTTCCTGTAGATTCCTAATAATTTAAAGTCACTTGTCAGAGGTTTGACTGCTGTCAAAGCCTGGCGGCATCTTTCCGCGTCGTCGAAAGTTAGGTCGGCGTAAAACCGATATTCCCATTCGTGTCCTACTACCGGCATTGACTGAAGCATCGTAAGGTTGATGTCGTAGAATGTGAGGATTGTCAGAACTTTCGACAATGCTCCTTTTTCATGAGGCACTGTAAACACTAATGAAATCTTGTCTGCGTCAGGAGGGACAGGGGAGTCCTTTCTTCCTACAATAAGAAATCTCGTAAAGTTACGGTTGTCATCCTCAATGCCATTAGCTAATACTTCAAGTCCATAGAGATGGGCGGCGTAAGCTGGAGCAATGGCGGCTGTCGCAGTCATATTCTCCTCAGCAACTTTTTTTGCACATCCTGCTGTGTCAAAATCCTCCACCTTTTTTATATATGGATAATGAGATAAGAATTGACGGCACTGCAGCAGTGCCATATAGTGTGATCTTACTTCCTTGATATCTTTAATTGGAGTTCCCGGAAGCGCACAAAGCGAATGGGAGACGCGGATTTTACATTCTCCTATTATCTTTCGTCCACTCTTGCGAAGGTATTCGAAATTCTGAAGNAGNGCNCCGGCGATGGTATTTTCAATTGCCACCGCNGCCATCATTTCAGGATNTTCNTCGAGAGCCACAAACATNTCATCGAAGGAACTGAAACCNANNGTCTCAATTTCNTCGCCAGNAAACCACTCATGGGCNGCTATNTCNTGGAAACACCCGGGTATTCCCTGTATNCCTATCTTACTCAAAATTGCNTGTTTTTTTGAATTAAGTCACAAAATTACAAAAAATAATTGAGAATTGAGAATTGAGAATTGAGAATTTGCAATATTTTGTGATTTTTGACCCTTCCTGAAAGAGATTGACTCGTTTTTTTAGGATTTCCAAAAGATTTTCCAATTATATTCAGATAAAATTGTAGTGACGTACGGTTCGTGCGTCCTTTTTTATTACTGTCAAAACTTTTTGCTATTTATATTTTGTTAATATATCAAAACAATAATTATAAATTCGAAAAATGAACAAGAAGCAGATAATCATTTGGCTTGTAGCGATGGCAGTTGGAGTAGGACTTGGCTTGCTCCACATCCCGACTATTGACACAGTGATGAACTATATCGCCACTATTTACACTCGTCTTTTCCGGCTACTTGCAGTTCCTACAATCGTATTGGCAGTAATAACTACGCTTGCCTCTCTCGGAGGGGGCAAAGAACTTGGAAAGATATTCAAAACATCGCTCACATATACTCTTCTTACCACATTTTCAGCAGCCGCTATAGGTCTTATACTCTATTTATTGATTGCGCCGGGCAATATTCCACTATCTGTCATTGACGCAGAAAAAGCAGCCGATGTCTCAATGCCTGAGACTACATACGCAGACCAAGTGCTCAATGTGGTGCCAGACAACATTGTCCGTCCGCTTCTTGAAGGAAATGTCCTTGCTCTCCTTTTAATATGCTTTGCTGTTGGAATAGCTATTTCTAAGATGCCGGAGTCTAAGCCTAAGGAGATTATCGTGAATGGTCTTACTGGAATACAAGAAATCCTTTTCACCCTTATTCGATGGTTGATAGCTATCCTTCCTATCGGCATTGTGGCATTTGCGGCTCAATTGATAGCTGAAGCCGGTGCGGGTGTGATGGCTGATTCTTTAGGAAAATATGTTGCGGTGATCATTTCAGGCAATCTTATACAGATGTTTGTGATTCTTCCAATTTTCTTGCTCCTGTCCGGCCTTAATCCAATTAAGACTTTCAGCGGAATGTCGCCCGCTGTCATAATGGCATTCTTTACAAAAAGTAGTGCAGCGACATTGCCAGTCACTATGGAGAATGCAGAGCAACGTCTTGGTGTAAACAAGAAGATTTCAAGATTCGTTCTTCCTCTTTGCACCACAATCAATATGAACGGATGCGCTGCTTTCATTCTTTGCACGTCCCTGTTCGTAATGCAAAACAATGGTATGGAAATCAGCTGGGCTACTATGATTCTTTGGCTCTTCATATCTGTAATTTCTGCTGTTGGTAATGCAGGTGTGCCGATGGGTTGCTACTTCCTGACTCTATCACTTATGTCAGGAATCGGAGCGAATATCAGCATGATGGGAATAATCTTGCCGATCTATACCATAATTGACATGGTAGAAACTTCAGAGAATGTATGGTCTGACTCCTGCGTATGCGCCATAACCAACAAAAAAATGTCAGCATAATGAAAAATTCCTCACAGAGGGTACACAGAGATTTTACTTTTTTTTCTGTGTTCCCTCTGTGTGCGACTTTTTTAAGCCATAAAGTGCAAAAAATATATAAAGTAACAATTTATTTGAAAAAAAATGATTAATTTTGCACTTTAATCGTTGAGTTTCTCCAATAAACTAAACGATTATGAACTTAAGTGAATAATATCTGAAGCATAATATCTTCATATATGCAATTTTGATTGAATGTCTGCGACGTTTAATTATGCATTATGAATTATGTATTAATACTAAAACGATTAAACAACACAACAAGAATATGGCAAAACAAGAAGATGTCTTCAAGACGATTGTGGCTCATGCCAAAGAATACGGTTTCGTATTTCAGTCATCAGAAATCTATGACGGTCTAAGCGCTGTTTATGACTATGGTCAGAACGGTGTGGAACTGAAAAACAATATCAAACGCTACTGGTGGGAAGCAATGACTATGCTCCACGACAATATTGTCGGCATCGACTCCGCTATATTCATGCACCCCACAATATGGAAAGCATCCGGACATGTTGACGCTTTCAACGACCCCCTGATCGACAACCGAGACTCAAAGAAGCGTTATCGTGCCGATGTCTTAATCGAAGATGAAATCGCCAAGATTGACGATAAGATAAATAAAGAGGTGGCAAAAGCTGCCAAACGCTTCGGGGATGCTTTCGATGAAGCTCAATTCCGCAACACAAATGCTCGTGTACTCGAACATCAGGCTAAGCGTGATGAACTTCATCAGCGCTATTCAGACGCAATGAATGCCAACGATCTCAATGAACTCAAGCAGATCATCCTTGATTATGAGATAGTTGACCCAATCAGTGGCACAAAAAACTGGACTGACGTGCGTCAGTTCAACCTTATGTTTAAGACCGAGATGGGTTCTACTGCCGACGGCGCAATGACTGTATATCTCCGTCCTGAAACTGCTCAAGGCATATTCGTTAACTATCTTAACGTGCAGAAGACCGGGCGTATGCGCATCCCATTCGGTATCGCACAGATTGGTAAGGCGTTCCGCAATGAAATCGTTGCCCGTCAGTTCATCTTCCGTATGCGTGAGTTTGAGCAGATGGAAATGCAATTCTTTGTTCGTCCGGGAGAGGAAATGAAATGGTTTGATTATTGGCGTCAAACTCGTCTCAAATGGCACAAGGCTCTTGGACTTGGCGATGCAAAATATCGCTATCACGACCATGAGAAATTGGCTCACTACGCTAATGCTGCCACCGACATTGAGTTTGAAATGCCNTTCGGTTTCAAGGAAGTGGAAGGCATTCATTCACGCACAAACTTCGACCTCAGCCAACATGAGAAATTCTCCGGTAAGAAAATTCAGTATTTCGATCCGGAACTCAACCAGAGCTATGTGCCTTACGTAATCGAGACTTCTATTGGTGTCGATCGTATGTTCCTAAGTGTCTTCTGTAGCTGCTACGAGGATCAGGATCTTGGCAATGGCGACCGTCGTGTAGTTCTTCACTTCCCGCCGGCACTTGCTCCGGTGAAATGTGCTGTTCTTCCTCTTGTGAAGAAAGACGGTCTTCCGGAGAAGGCTCGTGAGATTCAGCACAAACTTCGCTTCGACTTTACTTGTCAGGTTGACGAGAAGGATTCAATCGGAAAGCGTTATCGCCGTCAGGATGCAATCGGAACTCCATTCTGCATCACAGTCGACCATCAGACACTTGAAGACAATACCGTGACCCTCCGCTATCGCGACTCTATGGATCAGGAACGTGTCAATGCCGACGACCTCGAAAAAATACTCGCAGAGAAAGTTTCCCTCAATTCACTCCTAAAGAAGCTCCTCTGATTCTTCATATTTTATAATGCCTTTAAGGGCTTTAATGCCTTTAATGCCCTTAAAGCCCTTAAAAAATTCATTAGATGAAAAAGATAATCACCAAAATAGCAATAGCCTTAGTCGCCATCTTCGCAATGTCGACTCTTCAAAGCTGTAATTATAACTCTTTAGTGGAAAAGGAGCAGGGGGTTGACCAAGCATGGGCTCAGGTTGAAAACCAATATCAGAGGCGCGCTGACCTCATCCCCAATCTCGTAAACACTGTCAAGGGTTATTCCGAACATGAGAGCGAGACATTCATCAAAGTGACACAGGCACGTAGCGGATTGACCGAAGCTTACAATGCTGCTGAAGCTGTTGAAAATCCTCAGCAAAATATCCAAGCTTATCAGGAAGCTCAGAGCAAGCTTAAGGGTGCTCTCGACATCTATGTCAATGCCGTTAAGGAAGCCTATCCCGACTTGAAGGCAAACCAGAATTTCATCGACCTCCAGACCCAGCTTGAAGGCACTGAAAATCGTATCGCTACCGAACGCGAACGCTACACTCAGGCCGTGAAGGACTACAACACTTCCATCAAGAAGTTCCCAACTACAATCTATGCCGGTTGGTTCGGGTTCAAGGAGAAAGAGCAGTTCAAGGCAGAAGCAGGCGCCAACAAAGCCCCGAAAGTGGAATTCTAAATTTTTACAAAATAAAATTATGAGGATATATCTAGATTCAACATGATTCTTCTAGATATATCCTTTGCAAAATACAGACAAGCTCTATAAATGAAAATAAAAAAATATCTAAGTCTTGCGGCAGTGGCTCTCGTAATGGCTCCGGTCTTTACTTCGTGTCTCGGTGACAATGACAATAAATATGACTATACGGATTGGATTTACCAGAATGAGACCTATCTGACAAGGATGGAAGATACTGTCGGAGCCAATGGCATGAAAGTTTTCGAAAAGATCTCTCCTGTATGGGCTCCCGGAGTTTATATTCTCGCCCAATGGCACAACGACCGAAGCTTGACTGCAGCGAATCTTGTTCCAATGGATAATTCTACATGCGACGTCGTGTATGAAGGATATTATGTCAATGGTACGCTTTTGGACGCAAGTTATAATCATCGTGCGGATAGTATATATAGTTGTAAACCAAATCAAATGGTTGTCGGGTTTTGGACTATGCTTACTAATATGCATGTTGGAGACTCGGTGACATGCGTCATTCCTATGAATGCAGCATACGGAGCTTCAAGTACAAGAGTAGTTCCTTACTCAACACTCATTTATAATTTGAAACTTAAGGCTATTTCTGCATACGAGATATCCGGAAAATAAGATCTATCTCATAAACGATTGATATAATGAAATATAAAATTGCCACGGCTGTTGCCGTGTCTGCAGTCGCCCTCTCATTCTCCACAATGAAGGGCGATGACGCATCTATTATGTTTGATGTGTTTAAAGTTTCTCCAGAGGTAAACTTGACACTCCCGGTTTTGCCTGCTGACTCGGCTCTTAAGGCAAAGAACGCTTTTTCTAACGAAAAATTGCTTAAGACAGTAAACAGAAAACTCGATAGACCCTCCGCAGATTGGATCGAAGTAAAGGCAGACACATCTCTTAGTGTCCGTTTTCCTAAGGCAACTGATGGAATCGTTTTGCGGACTCTTTCCACTCGTCTTCGTCCTGATAGATTTCTAAAAGGTACGTTGCGTCTTAAATCAAATGTCATCGCTGAACTTTTAGACGCACACGGAAGCCTTCTGACTGTGAATGAAGCTGATTCCATACCTTCATGGGATCGGACTAATATAACACTTGAGCCGGCAGAAACTGCTGATTACTTTATTACTTTCATCTCTCAACCAGAGGACCCTGAAGCTCCATGCCTGCAATTGGAATTTGAACCGGACAATGGTTTTGAAGACGTTGAATTGGCCATGGGTCCATCAGTAACTACACGTTTTCGTGTAGATGAATCTGCACTTGGCACACGTGTAAGCCATACTTCAATTTCTCCAGATGGAAAATATATGATCATTACATNTTCCACTATGTATGGTCANGACAACCGACGTTCATGGTCAGAACTTTTGGAATGTGCTACAGGTAATATCGTGAATGCTACTCTTCCGAGAGGAGCATTCTGGCTTCCAAAGGGAAGTTCAATTGGTTACACTGTGTCTACTAATGACACATATACCCTCTATGCTCTTGATGCTGCGACTCAAAAAAGGACTCAATTGGCATCTGAACTTCCCGAGAATAGCTTTACTATCAGTTCTGATGGTTCATTTTTGATTTTATACAAGTTGGTAGAAGGTCCTAAAGATACCGGACCGGTAAACCGTCTTCGTGATCCAGACGATCGCCTTGCCGGACATCGTAACAGATATTATCTTGAGAAATATGACCTGAAGACTGGAATCAGACAACCTCTTACATACGCTGGAAATACCACCTCCTTATATGATATCTCTCCTGATTCAAAGCGTATTATTTATGGGTCTTCATCAGAAGATATGACAGTATTCCCATTCTATTTCCAAGACATCATTGAAATGGATCTCAATACTCTTGCCACTGACACTTTGGCAAAGGGTGAATCTTCATTTAGTACTTGCATTTATTCTCCCGATGGAAAGCAACTCTTCATCACAGGAGGACCTGAATCATTTAAGGCAATTGGAAAAAACAATGGTGGACACAAATATAGCAACGACTATGATGTGCAAGGATATATCCTTACTATTTCAGATAAATCAATTCGTCCGATGACCAAAGATTTCCTTCCTTCAATTGATGGAAGTCCGGTTTGGAACCGTGCGGATGGCCAGGTATATTTTAGAGCTTCAGACGGTTTTACTTTGAATGTCTACAAACTCAACCCGAAATCAGGAGAGATCACCAAGTTGAATTTCGGAATGCCTTACATCTCCAACTTCTCAATAGGCGATGACGAGACGAAATGGCTCTCTGCCGTCGGTTCTGACTATCATTATGCAGGAAGATGCGAGATGCTCGACCTTAAGTCTGGGAAGACAAGACTGATTGATGATCCATATTCACGTGATTACGCTGATTTGCAAGTGGGCGAGGCTTCCTCTTGGAGCTATAAGGCTTCTGATGGCACCACTATTGATTGCATGCAGGTTCTACCTCCTGATTTTGAACCTAATAAGAAATATCCATTGATCGTATATTATTATGGCGGTTGTTCGCCGTGTCAGAGATACCTCAGTGTCTATGACCCACAGATATTTGCTTCCCGTGGTTATGTCGCCCTTGTCATCAATCCTTCTGGAGCATACGGTTATGGTCAGGAATTCTCTGCACGACATGCCAACGCCTGGGGCGACCGCACTGCTGATGATATCATCGAAGGCGTAAAAGAATATTGCAAAACTCACGACTTTATAAATGATAAGAAAATAGGTTGTCTCGGAGCAAGCTACGGCGGATTCATGACTGAATATCTTCAGACAAAAACAGATTTGTTTGCGGCAGCCGCTTCACATGCAGGAATTTCCAATGTGACCTCTTATTGGGGTGAGGGAAACTGGGGCTATTCATATAATGCAGTGGCAGCCCCCGAATCTTATCCTTGGAATAATCCTGACCTTTTCACGAAGCACGGGGCACTTTTCAATGCAGATAAAATTCATACTCCTTTGCTACTTCTCCACGGCAAAGTGGATACGAACGTTCCTATAGGCGAAAGCATTCAGCTTTTCAATGCTCTTCGTATCCTCGGACGCGACGTGGAATTCGTGACAGTTGACGGAGAAAATCATATAATATCAAACCACGACAAGCGCCGCCCTTGGCACGCAACTATCATGGCTTGGTTTGCCAAACACCTACAAGATGACCCATCTTGGTGGGATGAACTCTATGAAGATTAATTTTGAATTTTGAATTTTGAATGATTTTGTTTAGAAGAATAGCAATGGCGGCAGCTTTACTGTTGCTATTGCTCCCTATTACCCTCTTCGCCTCTAATCCCAAGCGGGAATTTCGTGGAGCATGGCTACACATCATTGGACAGACACAATATATGAATACCCAGCAGAAGGGATCTGCCCAACTGAAAGAGTATATTGCCGACCAGATTGATCGTCTGCACCGCACAGGTTGCAATGCCGTGATCTTCCAAGTCCGTCCTACAGCCGATGCTGCATATATAAGCGACATCGAACCTTGGTCGAGTTGGATTACTGGAAAACGAGGAGTGGCTCCCGCTCCACTTTGGGATCCGCTCGAATTTGCCATTGAAGAGGCTCATAAACGTGGAATGGAACTTCATGCTTGGCTAAATCCTTATCGGGTTACAAGCTCTCCAAAAGAAGTTTTGCCTGCTGATCATATATCAAAGAAACATCCTGAGAGATTTTTTAAGTATGACGGTAAGATTTTCTTTGACCCTGCATATCAGGAAAATCGTGATTACATCTGTGAAGTGGTAAAGGATATCACAACCCGCTATGACATTGATGCAATCCATATAGACGACTATTTCTATCCCTATCCCGTAGCTGGAGTGAAAATTCCCGATGATAATTCATATAAGAAGTTTGGAGAAGGAATGAAACTCGAAGATTGGCGTCGCCACAACGTTGATCTCTTAATCGAGCAGATGAATAAGACTATCAAGGAAACCAAACCGTGGGTGCGATTTGGAGTCAGTCCTTTTGGAATATGGAGAAATAAAAAGACTGACCCTCGTGGCTCTGATTCCAATGGTCTTCAAAACTATGATGGGCTTTATGCCGATGTATTGCTTTGGGCAAAAAATGGATGGGTCGATTATCTCGCTCCTCAGCTTTATTGGACTCTCGACTTCAAAGCAGCGCCAAGTCGCCATCTTGCCCATTGGTGGAATGATAATTGCCATGGAGTAGACCTATTCATCGGCCAGGATGTGCAGCGTACTATGAATAATGCCGATCCTAAGACAAAAGATTCCAATGAACTTGCCACAAAGGTAAAACTGTCGCGCGACCTCCCTAATATCAAGGGCAATGTTTGGTGGCATGGCTATTGGGTTACTGGCAATATGAAGGGTGTGGCAGATTCCTTGGCATACGTNCATCAGAATACAGTTGCCATTCCTCCAGCATACGGGAATCAGAAGGAAANNCCGGCTCCCGTAAAGAATCTAAGAATGACGAAAAAGGATGGAAAAATTTACATAACTTGGGATTCAGAAAGCCAGCATCAGAAAGCTACGGATCAAGTTAAATTTGTAGTCTATTCATTCCTTGATGATGAACCAATCGATGTTGACAATGTTGAGGCCATAATGCTGATGACACCAAGTAAGGAGTATCTCGTCTCTGAGGACGACGACGAATCCACTGTAAAGGGAATGCGCTTTGCCGTAACAGCCCTCGACCGCAACAACCGTGAATCCAACCCAGAACATATAACTTTGTAGGGACGCACGGCTCGTGCGTCCGCATACTATGCGCCGCATACACCCAAAGCTCTATTCTAAATTTTTAATTTATCATTTATAATTAATCATTTATCATTAATTATGAAAGATTTCTTAGACCAGCAAGCCGCTCTAATAAACCGCCCCGACTTCATCAAGGACGACCCGGTCCAATTCCCAAGAAGATTCNAGAAACTCCAAGACATAGAAATAGTCTCCCTCCTTGCCTCACATATAGCATGGGGCAAACGCACGATGATTTGTAGAGATGCCGAACGACTGTTAACTCTTATGGATCATGACCCATATAACTATGTTATGGATGAGGATTATCTCGACCTCGATCCCTCACAAAACATCCATCGCACATTTTTCGCAAGAGACTTGCAACATCTTCTGACCGGTCTTCGTGAAATATACCNTCGTTATGACAGTCTGGATGCTTTCAGTGCAGCAATCAAAGCTGCCGATGATCCTGCTCCGGCTTGGAAATTGGTGGAGGAAATGCAAAAGATTATAACTGAAGCAAATGGGGGAGTAGCAGCAAAACGTGGCCTTCCAAACAATCTGAAGCAAACAGCCCTGAAACGCATAAATATGGCTCTCCGTTGGCTCGTAAGAGATGATGGGATTGTCGATATGGGTGTCTGGAAATCAATACCGAAATCCAAACTCTATATTCCTCTCGATGTGCATGTCGGCAACACAGCACGCGACCTCGGACTCCTGACCCGCAAACAAGACGATCGCAAAGCAGTGGAAGAACTCACCTCCGTCCTACGCCAATACCGTCCCGACGACCCGGCGTATTACGACTATGCACTCTTCGGAATCGGCATGTATGGAAAAGATGGTTTTCCACCCGTCTGATATTATGGTTTTCCACCCGTCTGAAATTAGGGTATAGAGCAGACAGCTTCCCAGCCATCTAACTTAGCAGTTATAATAATCGTTAATCGTTAATAGTTAATCGTTGATCGTTAATCGTTGATCGTTAATAGTTGATCGTTAATCGTTAATCGTTAATCATTGATATCTCGCAATCTTATTTGAAAAAGCCAAAGTGACGACATGTCCCTCAGCCATCCAAGAAGACAAAAACATCTCTATCTCCTCCCCATTTAATAGTATTTTCCCTTTGNCATNTTTCTCAGAAGTCGCTTCCTTNNGACATGAACCAATCTTTGGAAGNGNCAGTATCCGATAATCTTCCTTCCAATCTGAAGCCTCCCCCATCACGGCTTTATACAGAGCTTCCTTACATGTCCAGGCAAGTATGTAGCTCTTTATTGTTTCGTCAGAAGCTTTATCTGGTTCCGTTACCTCAGGAAGCGAATGCATCTCCTCCTGAGTCAGAAACTTCTCCCGTATCTTTATAACTTGGGCTCGATCTGCCTTTTCAGCATCAACCCCAATTGCAGTTCGCACATTGAATTCCGCTAAATTGATATCAGGAGTTTTTGGAATTGAAGCCACAATCAAAAAATGCGATGTATGAGTCATGGAAATACGTTGAGGAATACCGTCAAGTATTGGAGCACCATTCTCAAGATGCTCAATCAATCTGTAATCCCCCTCAGCCTCAGAAAAAATCTGCATAGCAAAAAGCTTCCAGACCTTTGCAGACTTATCTTCCGCTCCATAAATCTCCTCGATAGCAATCCCACACGGTGCTATCTCCCTCTCATACATAAAATCTTCCATATTAGTTGTCAAGTTTTCAGGTTGTCAAGTTCTCNAATTATAAGACTTATAAGACATACAAGGAAAAAATATTTCTCAATCCTCAATGCTCAATTCTCAATTAAGAAAAATTCTACATTATTTTAGATACCCTTATCTTAGTGATACGATGCTTCTCCATCTGCATTATGAGGAAACGGAATGGCCCGCGTTGCAGAGACTCCTTATTTTCAGGGAAATCCCCCTTGATTTCAAGCATTAACCCAGCAAGAGTCTCTGCATCACCGATATCTCCAAGTTCCTCCTCATCGATGTCAGTCACTCTGCAGAAGTCGCTTATTGGAATCTTGGCATCAAATACGTAAGTGTCTTGTGCGATTTTTCGATAGAGATTCTGACTTTCATCATACTCATCATCAATCTCTCCGACAATCTCCTCAATTACATCTTCAAGAGTGACAATACCTTGGGTGTCACCATATTCGTCAATGACAATAGCCATGTGAATCTTCTTTTTGCGGAAATCCTCGAGCAAATCGTCTAACGAACGGGACTCAGGCACGAAATATGCATCCCTTATTAATGCTTGCCAACGGAATTTTTCGTCCTGGGAGCCAATATATGGGAGAAGGTCTTTTGAATAAAGAATACCTTTGATTGTGTCTTGCGTGCGGTCATACACAGGAATACGGCTATATCCTGACTTGACGATTACATCTAAAACTTCCTTAAAATCTGCATGATATTCAATATCTGTGACATCAACTCTCGATATCATGATCTCACTTGCTCCTTTATCTCCAAATGTCAGGATACCTTCAAGCATCTCTTTATCCTTTCCTTCCTGGAGGTCTGAGATTTCAAGGGCTTTTTCGAGTTCTTCTGTTGTGACATTCTCTTGTTTCTTTGCCACCACCTTATTAATTATAGTAGAAGATTTTACCAATATAGATGAAAGGGGAGTGAATAGTTTCGAAAATATACTGATGCCTGACGCAGACATCAACACCCATTTTACACTTCTACCTCGTGCTACCAGTTTTGGAAAGATCTCTCCAAAAAGCAACAAAAGGAAAGTAAGCAAAACAGTCTGAAGCAAGAATCCCACCAATGATGAGTGAAACTTGACAGCCTGATTTATGGCAAAAGTGAGAAGTACAACCATGGTGATATTGACAAAATTATTTGCTATCAGAATAGTTGCTAATAGTTTCTCCGGGTTCTTGATTAAATTGATCGCTTTCTGAGCATTAGGAGAGTCGTCTTCTGCGAGTTCTTCTATTTCGGATTGAGAAAGACCAAAATAAGATATCTCACTTCCAGATACGAATGCCGAGAGGCATAGGCAAATAAGTGCTATAAGCACAATGATGCCCCATGAAGTCCAATCTGTTGGAGCATGAAATGATATGGCGCTTTGCGCAAGCTGGCTCAAGGCCAGCATT
>WFLX010088610.1_pt1 | contig 16736 bp, 21 predicted proteins | sample 4967041 | NCBI WGS metagenome assembly WFLX01 (sample SAMN12857096, study PRJNA449069) | gut metagenome | isolation source: stool from male and female vole | host: Microtus ochrogaster | place: USA:Florida | collected 2017 | reverse complement strand
CGTCAGTTTGTACGGCTGCACCCTGTTCGGCGCGGACGCATCTTGCGTAACCGTATTGTCGTCTAACAAATACCACGTGGATAGCAGGGCTTTTGTCTCGCTATCTATAACCTCACAAACCGTTGCCGCTGCCGCGCTCTCTTCCGTATGGTTTACCGTCAAACCGTGAATGTTGGCTTTTATAAGCCTACCGCCCGTCGTGTTGTGTTGAATATAAATTTCAATGTAGGCACGCGAGGCTTCGAATATCAAGCGGAACTGAAGCACGACGTTGTGTTTATCGAATAAATCAACCAGCCAGCTTCGAACGTTGACCGAATTTTCTTTATAGTTCCAAATTGCCGGAACGTAATAATTTCCATTTTGATCGCGTCCGCCGCCGCTCGTTCGGATTCGCAACGGCAGGCGCCTGAATTTATCCACACCGTCCGATGCAAAATACTGCGCCAAAATTCGCGCTGTGCCGTCCACCCCGTCGTACAGGTATCTGATTTCGCTGTCGTCGTCCGATTCCCTTGCAGGGTTCAATATATTGCCGTCAAACAGGCTCAGCATCGACTTGTAGAGTATCTTTAAGTTCTCATTGTCGACGCTCGTAATAAGACCTATGTCGTGCGTGTCGCTGCCATCTATAAGCGCTATAATTTGACCTGCAACGGCGTCCGTTTCCTGCGCGAGTTCCACCGTGCTGTTATTGGCGACCATATAATCGTTGTCTATCGAATAGTTGGCAACGGCGCCGCCGGCGGCATAAACGAGCGTATCCTTGTTTATGTAAGTATTCATCTCTCCGGCGGCATTGGGAAACATCCAGGTGTACGGTTCCGCAAGTTCCTTGAATTTATACGTGCGGTATTGCATTACAACAACCTCACCTGCTCGGTGAATGTNACGTTCACCTCTACGCCGTCAACCGCGCCAAAATTAAAAACGAACTGATTATTGCCCGACATTATATCGACAAAATTTATATACTGCGGATTCGCTTCCTGGTAGTCCGCGACGTCCTCTTCGTTATCTTCNGACACAATGACCGCTCTCTGCGTGCTCGGCTCACTATCAACNATGAGAGTTCTTCCCGAGGGAAGCCCNACGTTCGCAAGCCATTTCGCATATTGCCTTTTCTTTCCCGACGACACCNTCCATTCAAGTGTTTCAATTGGATGGCTNCGATTGTTCTTANTCTCNACGCTGCAACCTATTGTTTCNCNCTGGTTAAATACGTCCAAGTACAGCTTNTTCTCGCTTTGGTAAAAGTACGGATAGCTGTANGAATAAGTNTGCGGATCTCCGACAATTGCGCTTGTCGTACTCGCAAGCGTTGTGTCGCGGCGCCAAACNGCCGACAGCGGCGTNAACTGCATATCACAGATAAAGCAGCCCGTCTTNCTGTCCATCTCACCNTCGTTTAANTTTGTAATTTTACATATTTTGTACCACGGTCTATCAATCTGTGAGCGCGGATCTATCTTGCCCTCGGGATCGTAATAAAATCTTACGGTCTGCGAGAAATCACCGCAGAACTCACTGAACCTCTTTTTGTTTAAAGGGCTTCTGAAATACATTTTGCCTTTAAGCGGTACCTGCTGCGGCACCTCATCGGTAATGACAAAATCGTATTTTATTCGTGCAACCGTGAGCTTCGTTTCAAAGCCCGTACCGTCCAGCGATTTAAAAAACGATGCGTAATCTTCACCGCTCAGCTTTCTCGGTCTTAAATTCCAAATATCNCCGGCATTATTTTTTAGCCACATTGTCGGGCGCATCCGTTTCCTCCGTTAGCGTACAACTCCGCCGAGTTCATTATTGATAAAGTCCATTCGCATTTTATTTTCAAGATTTTCAGCNATATAGTCCGCGTTCTCNTGGCTGATAGGCGTGTCACCCGTTGCNGTAACGTCCAGGTTAAAATCGTATGTTTTGTGGTTGCTCGTTTGATAGCTAACGTCGCCGCCGAGTTCTAAGTCTGAACCCATGCTNGACATTTTTGTNTCTATGTCGTNAAGGCTATCAAGCATAGCCATTGANCTGTCTATGGCGTTCGTTTCCGCGCCTGTAAGCTTCGAGATCCAATAGACTAAGNGAATAANCGCGGCGGTGATNGCAATTATCAACAATAGCCACGGTCCAGCCACAGCGTTTAATCCTGCCGTTGCCGCGGTCTGCGCGTGNGTTGCAACGGTAAAGAGTTTAATTACACCTACTATTCCTTTNCCCAGCGCTATGACCTTCGGCAGGACGATGATTATCAAAAGTATCACCATGAGCATCTTTTGCTGTCCTGAAGTAAGACTACCGAGCCACTTTGCGATACTTCCTACTGTCGGAATAACCGCNGTTTTTAAAAGGTTTGTCACCGCTTCAATTGCCGGCATTGCCGACACCATAAGNTCAGCCGAGTTNGCCTGATATTGCTGCTTAAGNTCNAGCCATTTGTTTGCCGTCTCATCCGCCGCCTTTGCTTGCTCGGTGGTTANGATGCCGTTTTCAATAAGGGTATTATCGAGATTATCTATNTCNCCCTGGACCGTNCCTGCAATCACGGCAATTTCAAGACCTGTGTCACCGAGTAANCCTTGGGCGATTGTTGCGCGCTCGGTTGCGTCTGTTACGTTACGNAGCTTNGCGTANATCATATCAAACACTTCACCATTNCTTTTGCCGAGCACGTCTTCCTGCGTCAAGCCCAATTGNTTTAAATAGGTCAGATAACGGGCGCCGCGTCCGGCTGTTATCGATGACTGNATGGCGCCTATCTTTTGCAGGGATTCCGTATAAGCTTCCTGGTCTTTTGCAAGCTTACCAAGACGGTTTTGCCATATCTGCAAGTTTTCGACAGACGTACCGTAATGCGTCGCATTGTCAGCCAATTCGTCGTTCGCTTTAACGGATGCAACAATAATCGCTGTTAAGGCGCCGGCAACACCGAGAGCAGCCTTTGAGAACGCCTCAGCCTTCTTCTGTGCTTTATCTAAGCCATTGGTCAGCTTCTCGTAGTTAGCTTCACGGAGAGCCGCGTTCGTGCGCTGAAGCGCGACTGTTAATTCGTTTATTTCCTTCTCAGTGGCATTGATTTGCTTTTGCGTTTTTGCCAACTGTTTATTATACGTATCCTGAGATATTGCACCGTTTTTAAGGTCGATATTTAAAGCCGCCTGCTTTTGCTTTAGTGCATTGAGTTTGTCTGCATTCGTCTGCAAACTCTTTTGTAAAAGTGAAAATTTCTGCCGAACGGCATCAACGTTCCCAGGGTTAAGTTTTAAAGACTTGTCGAGTTGCTTTACTTCAGTATCGGCAGTTTTAATGTCTTGATTAAATTGTTTTATCTTTTTATCGAGTTCGTCAAAACTGCGTCCGATTCTTACCATAACTTCCTCTTTATTTGCCGCGAATTACGGGACTCGAACCCGTTGGCGAATAGCCGCCTCCATTATTCGCAAATTGCGGACCGCTTAGGTCCGCTTTGTAATTTCCGCTTCGATACGCGCCTCGATGCGCTCATCCATACCTTTGAGCTTGCGAATAGCCTTACTCACAAACTGCGTGCCTGCTTGATTCTCTTTGCCGTAATTTATAACGTTGGCTATTTTCTGATACGGCTCACCGTTGGGCGCGTTGCCTTCAAAAGCGGCATCGTAGCCGTAAAAGCTTGAACCTCCGTCGGTTACTTTGGAAACGTTAAACGACGATTTAAGCCCACCGGTTTTAACAGGAATTTTCGACTCAACGTTTGTACTGAATTTTTCCACTTCGGTATCAATAACGGATTTTGCCGCGTCCTTCGCTATATCGCCAAGGTCGCCCAGGCTTTCGATGAACTCTGACAATTCACTTGTTATTCCGTCATTCCAAGCCATAAGTTTAACCTTCCATATCCGTCGGTTCCGACAGGTCGATTTCCTCTACCTCGCCGGCTGCGTCGCTAAGTTCGTGCATAGCAACTGAAAGCNNAATCACGTCCATANTTACGTTCATTCCAAATTGCAAAATGTCGACTTGAAATCCAAGCTGNGCCAAGGTGTAGAGCAGGTAACTTGTCATTCCGTATTCTTCGATTAGGTTTTTTTCTTTGCCGCNTGAAGAATAGTTGAGTTTTTTTTTGCGTGGTCGTCGTACTTAATCGCAAGCTCTAAAAGTTCAAAAGCAAGCTCGGGATTCTCGTAAACCTCCTGCGGCAGAATTTCCATACCCACAGCCAAGGCTTCCGCGTGCTCGCTTTCGGGCAACGCGCAGACACGCATCACAATCAACAAAAGCTCTATCAGCGATAATCCAGGCTTTACGATAGCCGTTGCTTCCGCCGCTTCCAGCATNTTGATAAACGCATCCGAGTTTTCCGTCACGGCGGCTATCTTTTCGTCGACGTTGCCGGANGCCTCGAATTTTGNTACGGCTTGAATNATCTCGGGACTTACCGTTTTAGTNAGATTAGCCTTGTAGTCGTTCAGCGCGGTACTCAGCTCTATGCCCGTAAAGGATTTGAATAACGGGAATAAATATNNGTTAGNCATANAGACGATGTTTTCCTCTTCGCCGTCCGGACTTTTGTACGGATAGTTTTTCACATAACGCGTCTCGTAGCGCTTTACCATTACGTTGTCTCCTTATTAGGATCCTGGTCCGGATCCTGGTCCGGTTCCTNGTCCTTANTAGCCAAGGAATTGNATTCCGTCGGGAATACAATCGAGGTTTTATTCGCATCGTACTTCGCCTTGTTGGTAACGCTATTAACGATGCAGTAAGTGCGCGAACCCGTTTCGCCGTTTTTCTTGCTGAAGAATACGGGATAAGCTTTACCGGTCAGCTCAAGCTTAGAAATCGCATTGTCGCCTTCCGCGATGGTCTTTGCNTTGATTTCGGGNAGGTCAAACAGCACTTTGTACAATATCGTCTTGTTGNTGCTCTGTGCGCCGTTCTTGCTTATNAGCTGATCGAACGANATACCGATGAAGCAGTCTTCGTCGTCCGTATCACCTACACAAACGCCCTCTTCGGCGTCGTATTTTACCGACAGCAGGTTTTCCATATCCTCTACTGCAATATCGTACAGCGTAAGTTTCACCGTACCTACAACCGGTCCTTTGACAACGCCCCACGCAGGATCATTGCCACTGGGCAGCAGTTCGGTATTCCTTGACGGTGTGAATACCATCTCGGTTTCGCCCTGCCATCTTGCCGAGTCTGCCGCGTATGCGGTACAGTCGCCGTTCAGCTTTTGCACAATGATATCCTGCAAGCCTCTTGAAATAATTTTCGTTATTTTCTTGTTCATGATTATCCTCACAAAATAATATTTGTCGCAAACAGCAATTTTCTGTTTGCGTATGCCTCATCCTCGGTTAACGAGGACGCTTTGCCATCTCCGTCGGAAGAAATTACCCACAGCCTTTTTGCCAGCTCATCAAGCAGCGCCGACAAAAATTTATGGAACGGGCTTTTTTCGTGGAATACAAACGCGTCATCNAAATAGAANGTTAACGCCATCGTTACCGCAAAATGGTGNGGCTGATTCCCTGCATAGTTCGTGTGCGGATCCGACACGTTNTAAATGCAATAAAGCGAATGCGTTTGCCCTTCAAGCGTTATCTTTGCATCAGCGGCAACGTTGGGCGTTGAGTTCCGATAAAACAGCGGAGACGGNGCATTCCTAACCTCTTCGTCGGTAAGTTGCCACCCGTCGCTCCAGCCTGCTTCCTTAAAGATTTCTTCAAGTTGCGCGACGGTGAAATTTTCCGCTTGCAAAAGATTACTCATANTCATCCGCCTCCGCTTCNTATTTATCTTCGTCTTTAAACGCGTACGCCGTGAATTTTAAATCCGTCTTCGCGTACGTGAATTCGTCCGGCTTCTCTTTCAGCTTATAACTAACGCCNTTCTTGTCGACNATTATAATTTTTTCCCAATTCGCCAAAAGCTTGGGATTGTATCCCACCTTTATAACCACGGCNGTGCTGTGCTCTACCGCGTCGTTAGCTTGGCGTTCCTGTTGCGACAGNTCGCGCACAAACGCCCACAGACCGCCGCTCTTCTTGGAATGAATAAAGTGTCGAACCGTTATGACGTTGGGCTTGTCGCGGCGCTTTACGGGGTAAAAACACTTAATCTTGTCGTTTTTCCTTTCGTTCACCGCTTACCTCCCACGTTTTAATCCTTCAAGCTGGCAAGCTATAATTGAAAGCATTTTCTCGTTGTCCACCCCGTCAATGAAGGCTCGAACGTACTCAATTATNTAATTGTTGGATAACNTCTCAAACGNGTCCGCAGTTTCTTCGGGCAGTTCGTCGCCCTCTTTGTAGTTAACAGCTACTAAGAGAGCGGCTTTCGCCATAGGGATTTTTTCCTCTATCTGCTGATTGATATATTCGAAGTCATCTTTTCGCAGGGCGTCACGCACCTGCTCAACAGTTATGTTCATTCGAGCCTCCTTGGGCTTTTTGGTTTACGCGGATTTACGACGCGTCCGCACCGCGGCAAATAACGAGAAGACTGTCGGTGTCTGCAACCTTGCCGTCGCAGATAATGGTTGCCTTGCTAACCTCTTCGTCGGTGTCTTCGTCGATATACTTTCTCAGGGTTAACTGCATATTGCTGTTGAACCAGTAATCGTTATCGTCCAGGAAATACGCAAACGCGGTATCCGCTGACGCTGTTGCCTTGCCTGTAATGCTATCGAACGTAGGCACGCCCTGGTCTTCGAGAAGCACAACCTCGCGCCCCATAAACATAGGTACCAAGTTGCCGCCGAAGCCCATCGTTTCAAGCGCTATGACCTTGCCGTTGCTGTCCTTCATGCCGAGCACGTGAGACTGCCAATCCGACTTGTTTATGTGAAGCTGTGCTTTCGACTGTTTCTTTAAAGGAAGCTTCGAATATACCTGTATCCAGAAAGAGTAATCCTCAATCTGCTTATTGTTCATTACCACGGCTTTCTTGTTCTCGCCCGTGTAAGTCGCGCCAGGTATAACGCCCGTGGGCTTTTCGTTGCCGTCGCCCATCGTAATTACTTCGTCGAAGCTCTCCGCGCAGCCTTCAAGTATAGCGTCGATAAGTCCTTCCTCGAAGCCTTCAATTGACTTGACCTGCGCTTCCAGCGAAAGTGCAATTTTTATCTGCCCCTTAAAGCCCGAGAACGAAATACTGCCGGTAGTTGCTTTTGTTTTGGACGCCGTCTTGTTTTCACCTACCCACTCGAGGCGAGGACGAAGCTTCGCCATCGGCAACGTCATACCGGCTTTGTAATTTGTCTTGCGGACTCTCGCAAACAGATAACCGGCGCGTTCGTTGCGTTTGAACAGCTTTTCGGTAATGGTCGTAGGAATAATGACCGACTTAATGTCCGCCTGCATCGTGCCGCCGGTGGTGCCGCTTCCGGTGTCGCCGGCTGCGTCGCCTTCTGCTCTTAACTGAGGCGTTACTATGCCCCTCGTTACGTAGTCCATGAACGCCTGTCTGTATTCAAGCGTTGCGTAAGGATCGACGATTGTGCTGCGTTTGGATGCGCCGCTTCCGCTACCGTTTCCGGCGCCGCTTCCGGCGCCACCGGTAGGCTCGGTAACAACCGCCTCCGGATTGTTAATTTCCGAACGCAGACACGCAATTCTCGCTTCTATCATTGCGCGTTCCTTATTCAGCGATTCGCTTTCGGAGCGCAGCTGCGTCAAGTCTTCCATGGACGTCGATTCGTCCGCGGCTTTGGTCTTAATCTCTGCCATGCGTGCGTTAATTTCCTGCTGGCGAGTTATAAGTTCCTGTAAAGTTTTCATTTTTTTCTCCTTCTGCCTTTATGAGGCTAAAATAAATATTTTATCGATTAACGCCTGACGTTGTTTGCGCTCGTCCAGCTGCGCGGCTCTTAAGTCCAAATCACCGCGCCGTCTTGCGTAAATGCTCGTTTGAGGATTTGCTCCGAAATCTACCGCCGAAACGTCGAACACGCGAGTAACTTTCCTGACGTAGAAAGTGATTTTGTTATCTTCCTCGACTATTCTCTCGCTCTCGCGTTCCTCGGTAAATGCCCAGCTCATTTGTGAAACCGTACCGTTCGCTACTTCAAGATATAAATCCTTACCGCCCGACGTCGGAAGCAAATTCATACGAACGTCGACGCGGTCCGGCAATACCGTTATGGTTAACCTGCCGCGCTCGCTTTTGCTTGTTGTTCGCGCAGGCGTTCCGCGGCTGTCGCCGTGGTTGTATTTCAGCGGAACGTCGGTATAATCTGCATTGTCGAAAGATCCGCGTTCTATTACCTCGTAAACTTCCTTGTTGCCGTAGCGAAACAGTAAGTACGGCTGATCAAATATAACGGGCGTACCGCTCAATATAAGGTCACCGTTCTCCTGCTCAGGTTCGGCGCGGACTTCCATTAACCTGCGGTAATCGTGATGCAGGTCGCGCATTTTTAAAAGGTCGTCTTTATTTATTGACATTTGTTTCACCTTCCTTCGGTTCTTCCTTGTTCGGATTNTCCNTGTCGTTGTNTTTGTCCTCGCNGGTCTTATTGTCTTTNGGCTCGGTTTTGCCGCTTCCGGTGGTGCGGTTCGTATAGTTCTGCGAATAAGCGATTTCGTTTCTCTTATCCGCAGGTACCGGTAACCCGAGNATATCTCCCAGCGTGCCAAGCGTGAACGCGCCGATTTCCCTTGCGGCGTTGAACAGTTCCATCCTGGTCTTCATAGGTAAGTACTGCATTTTCCTGTCGCTATACACAATTCTATTGCCGGCGCTGTGTTCACCGTCAGTAAAAAGTTTTCGCGTCATCTCCTGCGCCGCCCTCATTAAGAATACGTCAATTGTGCGCTCGTAATAGGCGGTCATTTCGTCTTCGTTAGCGGTTCCCATAATAACCTTTTCGGGACAGCCGAAGAACTTATAAACAGCCTGATTCCATTGGTTCATCGTAGGATAATTCGCGTAATCCTGCTTTGAATTGGTTACGGGATCTACTTCCATCACGCTATCAGCGACGGCTATAGCAACAGGCTTGTCCTTGTTTACCGAGAGGAAATTTTCGGTAAATTCTTCCGCTGCTTTAGTTTTTTGTTCGTCGCTCATTTTTGTCGTAAATTTACCTATGAAACGAACGAGCGATGACGTCAGTATGGCTTTTTCAATACCCTTGTAGTTGAGGTTAATAAGGTCGATTATTCTGCGGATCGAACCGTTGAAATTTTTTCCGAAAAGCGCGTCGGCGGTTACGTTACGGGCGATATGAATAATCATCCCATACGGTATATTTAATTGCTTACCGTTCAACGTGAACTGAAGAACGATCTCCCCCGTGCTTATTTTCTGAAAGCGAACCGTGGACGGATCCACGCTCCAAAGGGCTATGACTTCACCGAACGGATCTCTCTCGATATAGATGAACGCATTACTGTACTTAAAATAAAACCACGCGACGCGCTCCCAAAATACAGCAGCCGTGTTCAAGGGATTGGGGCTAAGTTGCAGTATTTTATCGAGTTTTTTATAATCGTGCTTTTGTTCGCCCGTCTCGGCTACAATGCGCACCGAAGAAAATTCAGCTTTACTGCAATATGTTGCATTCGTCTGCAAACACGAAATGGCGGCTTCGCTGTTAAATATGTCGCCGCCGTCTGCGACAAACATAGGAACGAGTCCACCATATGTACCGGCGCCGAGCTGAAAAACCACCTGCTTCGAGCTTTGCTCTTGCTTCGACGCTCTATTTTTTGCGATGAACGCTTTTATTCTTTCGAATGCCATCTATACCTCTCAATAGACAAACTCGGCGCGGTGCTCGACCATACCCACGTAAGCGTCAAGCAGGACCGCGAAACCATCTATCTTTCTCGTATTGCTATACCCTGCTTTGCACGGCAATAAGTTTTTGTTACGAGTGTCTTCTTCAACGGCGACGTTGGTTAAGCACCACTTCATAACCGGATTGTTGTTATAATTCACGCGCTTAGCTCTCAGGTCGACGTCTAAAAGCTGGAACGGTACCGACAAAGTTTTTGAACCCTGATGGCACCTTATCAAGCACTTATCTTCTTTAAAACCTGCTGCGTCAAATTCGTTGACCACGTATCTCGCCGAGTAGTTGTCGTAATAAATGTAGCGATAAATAATTCCGTACTTTTCAACGAGATAAATTGCGTATTCGACGATCTTGGAATAATCGATTGAATTCTTACCGGCGATTGCGACGTATCCTTTTTCAACCCAAATGCGCCACGTGTCCGCCATACGTTTATCGAGTAAAACTTTGTTGTAGAAGTCCTGCGATATCCAAAACATAACGTCGGCGCAATATTCCTGGTTTGCCGCGTCCCAAAATAATGTGAGATATGCGGTGAGGTCGTTTGTAAGCGATAGGTCAAACGCGCCGATGGCNCTATAATTTCTGAAGCGCTCAAGGTCGAAGGTTCTCTCGTTGTTGATATCGTCATACTCAAAGTAAGCGTCGCCGGAAATTCCGCCGATATTAAACTGCTTTGTTTTTAAAGCGTTTAACGATTGCGGTTTACTGAGTGCCGTTTTTACGAGTTCACGCAGCTTGTCTAACTGAATAACTGAACCGAGGCTCGGATTCGCCTGCTCCCAATTATCCTCATTAAGCCAATCGCTCGGATTATCGAGTTCGTATAAAAGCGAAAATTTCCTTTCGTCCTCGNTTAACCCGTCAATAATTTTACAGCTGTNATCGNNCTCGNNATCAAACAACCCTTCGCGCACGTAGCCTTTGGTCGTGANCATAAATAAAAGAGGGTTATCAAGTGAAACTTGTCCGTTGTAAAGGATATCGTATAGAGCCTGCGCCAGCTCGTGTATTTCATCGAGGATGATAACCTTCGGCAGCTTACCGTCGAGAATATCAGGCGTATTCGCCAGCGGTATAAATTCCGAGAACCCGTTTGGACGAATATTTTTGATTGAATATTGCATCGCTCGTAGCGCAAGCTGTAGCTTGGGCGACTGCTTCAGCATATTACGAGCTTCTTTCCAAATAATCGAGGACTGCGTCATTGCGTTTGCCGCACAGTAAACCTCGTTGCCCTTCTNGGTTGTTTCAAAGAGCGCCGGCGGTGCAATCATTGTTGTTTTGCCGTTCTTNTTACCTACGAGTATCAAATTTCTTTGATGCTTGCGGTAATTGGTTTCGCGCTCTACTATGCCNTAAATTGCGGACAGCGCCGCCTTCTGCCATAGCAAGTATTCAACCGGTTGACCGCGCCATTTGTCTTTAGAATGCCGACAAAATAACCGCGCAAATTCAATCGGTTTGATGGCAAGTTCCTCATTGAAATACCAGCGCTCATGCTTGCCATCAATAATCGGTATCAGCGAGAGATATTGTTTTTTTACCCTTTTGGGAATATTGATAATGCCTCTCTCGCCTGCTTCGAGGTACTCTTCAATATAACTCATTCGTCACCCATGAAACCTTCGATTTCGTTTCGGTTCTTTTTCTCTTGGCGAACCGCATACGAAGCCCTGCTTGCAGGTGTAAGCGCCAGCTGTTCAGCTAAAACACGGATAGTCTTGTTATACCTGTCTATCTCTGACAGTATAGGATTGACCTCGGTTTTGGTACGACTGCCGCTCGTTCCGCGTATAGCCTTGCCCTTGCCGTCGGTTGTAACTGACGCATTGACGGTTTTATCGTGTTTCAGCAGCTCTTCTTTATCTTGCTCTCTCCACTTTTTATACAGCTTATCCCTGATATCCACCGAGATGCAGTAGCTGGCTAAAATCTGAATATCCAGGTCGTTGAGGATGCTGGTCTCAAGCTGGTTGTAAAGCTCCACTACGCGCTTCCACTCTTTTTTTGCACCGGTGGAAAGGTTCTTCGGCGGCTTTAACTCTGCCGAAACGGTAAGCGAATATTCCTTTTGCCGTTCAATCGTGCCGGTGTTTTTATACGTCCCAGGATCTTTTAAATCCGCCGGAATTGCTTTTCTTCCTTTACCCATTTTTCTTCCTTATCATCCCGTTTTCATCAAACTCTAAACCAGGAGCAACAACGTCGCCGCGTCCGCGCTCTGCATTATGACAATGAAGGCACAAAAGCATAAAGTTTTTTTCGTTGAGTGCGATATCGGGATCGTCGACGTTCTCAGGTGTTAACGGGATAATGTGGTGAACTTGCAACTGTTTATAAATCGGCTTGATATTGGGATTGAGATAAAGGTTGTTGCATTTTTCGCAAATGTAGCACTTCTTTTTCGCGTAAGCCGCTGCTGCCTTGCGCCATCTGCGAGTGTTTCTGAATTTTACGAGGACCGGATCACGTTCATACGGCATCTATCTTTACCGCCTTTTTGCCCGTGAACTTTTCCCAACGGTCAATAATTACGTTTGCGTAGTGTTCGTCCTTTTCGGCTATTTTGCAAATTCTGCCGGTCTGTTCGCAAGCAAGCAACGTCGTGCCGCCTCCGCCGAACATATCACAAACAACTTCACCCTTCCTGCTGCTGTTGATTATCATTCGAGCGGTTATCTTGATGGGCTTCGGTGTCGGATGGAAATCGTTTACCGAGGGCTTTTCTTCGTAGTTAATCGTCGATTCAATTTCGTTGATCACGTCACGCTGTTGTTTGCAAAGTTTAATAAGCTCGGCTTTCTTAAGCTTCTCTATTACTTCGTCGGTCAGCGGTTCCTCGTGGACGGTTGACTGCGTTCTGTCAGGACAGAAATAATGCGGTGCGCCTTCCTTCCATCCGTAGAAGCGCGGCTCATGTCTCCACTGATAATCCGAGCGCCCAAGCACGAATTGATTTTTAACCCATATAAGCTGCTGGCGAATTTTGAACCCTGCTGCGCGAAGAGCTTTTTCAAAGCAATAGCCGCTATTAGAGCCGTACCAAATGTAGAACGCGCCGCCAGGTTTTAAAAGGGGATGCATGCAGTCGAATGCAGAAGTCAAAAATTTTGTAAAATCTGCTTCAGACATATTGTCGTTTTCTATTTTCAGGGCTTCCTTGGTACCGCCCGTGTAGTCAACGTTATAGGGCGGATCTGTTATAATCAAATCAATAGCCGCGTCCGCCCCGATAAGTCGTTTGTATGTTTCAGCCTTTGCGCTGTCGCCGCAAATAAGCGTGTGGTCGCCGAGCTGGAATATCTCGCCGAAATGTATCTTTAAATCGAGGTTGTCAGGCTCGACATAATTGTCCTCGACTATATTGTCCGTGTCTTCAAGTTCGGGAATTTGGACGCCAAAACTGTCCATATCGATATTGTCCGATAATTCGTGCAGCAGCTGTTTCAACTGCTCCGCGTCCATACCCGTATCTAAGCAAATTGAATTGTGAACGATAGAATAAGCGATTCGTTCTTCCTCGGTTAAAAAATCGAGACGGATGCACTCTACTTCTTCGTAGCCAAGCTTCAGCAACGCCAAATATCTGCCGTTGCCCTCTACGATCAGATTGTTTTCGCCCCACACGGCAAGCGGATCGTTAAAGCCGAATGCCTTTATGCTGTTAGCGAGGTGCTCTATCTGTTCGTCGGTATGAAGTTTCGCGTTCTTTTTATCCGGCGTTAAGTCGGAAATTTTAATCAAAACCTTTTCCATTTTTGCGTTAAATCACCGTATTTTTTGTAATTTTTTTTAACTTTTTTTGAAAAACTCAATTTTTCGGCAAAAATATGTGCGCAACTCTGGGCGTCGTACGGCAAAAAAGAACACCCCCACCGAGTATCCCCCCCCTTAGACCGCAAGTGTCTTTCTGTAGGGATGAGATACTCTCGGGGAGTGCCATCGAGGTGGCACATTTCAGTGAGATCTTCTCTCGACTTTATTGTAAAACAAAAAATATCCTGAAATGTCCTTAAATTATTTTGCTGTCAAATACAATGCCTCTGACAGCTTCGATTTTCAACAGTTCGTCAAGCGTTTCTTTTTCCAGCGTGGTGAGCGGCGAACGCGAATAATGCATTGCTCTTTCAATTTGCCGCCAATTTAAGCCGTTTTTATAACGAAATTCAATGATTTTTCGCTTTTTTGAGCCTATTTTTACAAAGGAAATAATTTTGTTGATATTTTCAACCGTTTGCCTCATTTCCGCTGTCTCTTCGCTCGAATATTTTTGCGTGGGCATATGTAATTCTTTTTCGCATTGGCGGTAAAGTTTTAAATAGCTGCGCAGACGTTCTCTTTCGCTTATTGCCTTGCTTGTTTCCATAATTTCCTCCTTGACTGAACCTTCCTGCGTTGAATGCCGCCGTGTGTGCGCCGGCGGCACCGATAACCTATAAATCTTGATTTTGTTTTTTACGCTTTCTCCGCACACGAGGTTTAGCCGCTTCCAGCGCCTTGCGCTTCTCTTTCAGCTCGGCGCATTTGTCTTTGTATTCCTGCTTGATCTCTCGGCTCTGCTGGCGGTAATAGTCGCAGATGCCTTTGCATTTTTCGGTTGAGCCGCAATTCAGACAGATATCCCTTTCCTTTTCACTGCGCTCTTCCGTGAGTTTTGCCATTTCTTCTGAATAATTCATTCTGTTTGCTTCCTTAGCCGCGTGTAAATGTAATAGCCGCCGTATTGGTCATTGACATAAACATGCGGATCTTCGAGTAATATAAATTGAGGGTATAATTTTTTCATCTTTGCCTGTGCGAGTTCGGGACGCAGCATCTTTTCAACCGAGCGAATTGTCGGGAATTTACTGTCAGCGGTAAACACTTTCGGCTTTTCCAGGTTCAAAGAACAGCTCCACCGTCTTTTACCATACGGATCTTTNACGAGGTACCTTCCNAGACCTTCAAGCTGGAAATCNTCNGGTTGTAATCGGCGTGTGTTTTTACGTCCGCCGGCTTTCNATNAATCTTCCNCCTTATCCCTGTCGGCAAAGTTCATAACAACGTGGTGATGCACTCGGACCTTTTTCTTGNCCTTATCATCCGCGTTGAATTCGGTTATGTAGATATACTTTAATTCAGGCAGACCTTGCTTTTTGCAATAAGCGGCAACGCGCTTTATGTAGCGTTGGATCTCTTTCTGTGCTTCCTCGGGCGTTCCTGGGCGGTGCGCTTCGTCATAGGTGAAGGTTGCCCATATATCCTTGTCGGTAAAGTTGGCGTTCATAAGCCGCACAACTTTCTTTCGTGCATTCTTATCGTTCAGATTACGCTGTGCGTTGGATGAGCCTTTTTTCTTTTGAGGCTTGGGCGGTGCGTAATGTTTAGATTCCCATACCGGATAAATTTCCGATTCAACTATCGGTCCGGATATAATGGTCTTTACTCGATAGCGAAGGATCCGCTTTGAACGGAAGGCTTGCTCTATCTTTTCTTCCCGTGTATCTTCGAACGGTTGAGTGTATATTTCGTCGGCGTAATTGCCAATGTCGAATTTTCTTTTTTTCATAGTGCACCTCTGATTGTTGCTCTGTGATTTAAAACCTGCCGCCGCGCATACCCTGGCTTTTTTTCTTTCGCCTATCGGCAATACGCTCTCAAGGGATTGCACCCCTTGCCGCTTGGCAACACCTCGCTGGTTGGTCGCATTGAACGAACCGCACGTCAACACCCCAGCTTTTGGGTTGGTCGCATTGAACGAACCGCGAGTTGTTACTATCCATTACGAGGACGGCACAGCCCATTTATTGGGCGTTTTTGTTGACAACCGAAATGCACTCTGATATAATAATAATGTAGGTTGCAGGTGCGCTTCGGTTCGTCTGCGGTAAAGCTCGGCAGGTTTATCCTGTCGAGCTTGTTTCTTTTTCCTGGTTAAGTGGTACCGCTGACGCTATGCTTGCTCTCAATTTTCATCTCAAGCCGATTGTCCTTGTTCAGCACCATTTTGACCGTCGCACTCTTTATGTACATGGTCACCTTACCGACGTCGCCGTCGATGATGGCGAAGCACGCATTTTTGATATGTTGCAGTGAAGGCTCAATTTCCGTGATGCCTTCCTCTTCGCAAAACTGATTAAACTTGTCGAGCAGCGCAGGCACACTGTCCTTGCTCTTCTTTTTATTTTGATAAATCTTCGCGTCGGGACAGCCGCATTCGAGGGCGCCGACGCATTCCACGTTGTCGGTTCCAAGGTTCACTATAACGTCGTGCGTCAATAGCCTTGATTGCTTGCAGTAAGGACACACAACGGTTTCACCTTCGTGCATCGTGATTTTTATACCTTCCATTTTTTTCTTTCCCATAATATTTCTCCTTTTATTTTTCCGGCTGAGTACTGACTGCTTCCGCCGCCTTTGCCGCTTCCGCCGCGTCCAGCCTTTGAACGTCGCGCTGTAAGTACCATATTGCTTTCAGGATATCTTCCTTTTCCTTAGTCGGATCTTTCTTTCCGGCGCGAGAAATGTACTTGACCGCGTTGCCGCGGTGGAAATTGAGTTTTTTATCCTCAATGAAATCTATGACTTCTATTTTTCCGTCCGTATAATGCGACGGGTGATTCACCGGATCGTGCTGCTGTAGTGCAACCCTCTCGAACCTTTTATCGTAGGACTTACAAATCTCACAACCGTCTAAATTTGCCGCAGAGCCATTCACCTTAACGCAGTGCTCGTAATGCGCACATGAATTGCAGGTCGGCTGTCCTTCCTTCGCTTTAAAAGGGCTGGGCGATAAATTTTCTTTCTCTTTACCCATTACTTCACCTCCACGCCGTATTTTTCAGCATAAGATTCAAGGATACGTTTTATCGTATGGTAGGCGTTGTTTACACCGCCGTAGTGATTTGATCCTTTCACCTACTTGTAGTAACGGTCTCTTATTTGCATATTGGTATGTTCAAGCAAACCG